>Ga0209550_10006713_pt1 | contig 10706 bp, 10 predicted proteins | sample LauGreSuBDMM15SN_2_FD_187567 | JGI IMG/M metagenome (GOLD analysis project Ga0209550, IMG submission 187567) | Freshwater lake microbial communities from Lake Michigan, USA - Su13.BD.MM15.SN (SPAdes) (version 5) | ecosystem: Environmental > Aquatic > Freshwater > Lake | place: Lake Michigan... | reverse complement strand
GAAAATATAATAGATGAATGCGATGATATTATAAATGAATTAATTACTAACATGCAACAAAAAGTGGATGATAATATATATGAAGATGTGAAAACACAATTATCAAATATGTATAATTTAAAAAACCAGTATATTGAAGAAAAAGATAGAATAAATTATTTAATTAAAGAATGTATTTCAAATATTCAAAAATTATGTAATCATCAATTTGTAAATGATTCAATAGATATAACACCTGATTTTTCAGAAAAAATTTGTTATTGTACTTTATGTGAATATACTTTATAAAAATTTATTTATGTTTAACTACAAATTATATAATATATATTCTAACCTACTTAAAGACGATTATCTACTAAAATGTAGAGAAAACTGGTATTTTACCCTTTAAAAAGGTTGCTACACGTGTAGTGAATATTTTAAATTTTTTTGGTAAAAGTTTTTTCGGATTTTCATTTTTGGACATTTTTTTTGTCCATTTTTAAAAAAAGGAAAAAAGTCTTGTCAAAAAATTTCAAAAAAAAAATTGTTACCATAAAAAAAATTAAGGTAAGGTAATTTTTAAAAATATTTTATTTTTGTTACGATAATTTTTTTTTCATTTTTTAACTTTTTTTTACTATTTTAACTTTTGAGATTTTTTAGGATTTTTATTTAAATATATCTCATAATATATTATAAAATGCCAAAAAATCTCATAAATTATTCAGATACTATCATGTATAAAATTTATTGTAAAAATTTAGACATACACGATATATATGTAGGGCACACTACTAATTTTATAAAAAGAAAATATCATCATAAGAAAAAATGTGAAAATGGTAATAAAAAATTAAAAATATATGAGACCATTTGTGATAACGGTGGTTGGGAAAATTGGGAAATGTCAGAACTCATAAAAATGGATTTTAAAAACGTTACTGAAGTACGTATAAAAGAACAAGAATACTATAAACTATTAACTGCACAAAAAAAGTATTTGTCTATTGAGACTGAAAAAAATTTTTTTTGTAAAATATGCAATATTCATTATGAAAATTCGTCTGATTATGAAAATCATTTTACGAATAAAAAACATACTGACAAAATACTTCCAAATACTGCCAAAATTACCCCAAAAAACCCCAAAATTTTTTATTGTAAATTATGTGACTTTACTTCTAGCAACAAAAAAGATTATACCCGACATTTATTGACACCAAAACACCAAAATACTGACAAAATACTGACATTGACTGACACATTACCCCAAGAAACCCCAATAACATCATTTACATGTGCTTGTGGAAAAGAATATAAACATAGACAAAGTCTTTTCAATCACAAAAAGAAATGTATAAATAATAAAACAATAAATGTTATTCATGAAAATGAAGAATATAAAATAGATATTGATAAGGATGATCTGATTAAATATTTAATGAAGGAAAATGGTGAATTTAAAGATATGATTATTGAACAAAATAAAATGGTTATGAAAATATATGAAAAATCAGAAAACAAAACATCTATTTGTAATAGTAATATAAATTCACATAATAAAACATTTAATTTAAATGTGTTTTTAAATGAACATTGTAAGGATGCGATGAATATAACAGATTTTGTAGATTCCCTCAAATTACAATTATCAGATTTAGAAAATGTGGGTAGATTAGGATTTGTCGAAGGTATTTCTAGTATCATTGTAAAGAATCTTAAAGCTTTAGAAGTTCATAAAAGACCAGTACATTGTAGCGATTCAAAGAGAGAAGTTATGTATGTTAAAGATGAAGATAAATGGGAAAAAGAAAATGATGATAAAAATAAATTAAGAAAAGCAATAAAAAAAATAGCAAATAAAAATTCAAGATTGTTACCTATATTTAAGGAAAAACATCCCGATTGTATAAAGAGTATCTCTCCATTTTCAGATCAATATAATAAACTTATTATAGAAGCAATGGGTGGTTCAGGAAATGAAGATTATGACAATGAAAATAAAATTATTAGAAAAATTGCCAAAGAAGTTACAATTGATAAAAATATTGATTGATTGGGGTTACCCCATATATTAAATTATTGTTTTGATATAATTTAATATATTTATATTTACCATATTGTGTCATTATTGTGCCACCACATACCATCACCTTTTTTTACATTATATATAGCTTTAAATATTTCAGAACGAGATAAAGGAATATTACATCTATATTTATCTAATGGATGAGGATTTGTTTTTAATTGCGCTGACAACGCTTTCTTTCCAACCAATTGTTTTTGTTGAAAAGCGAAATATGTGTAAAAACCCTCATATGAAATATTCCTAATCGGAATTATGTCGTCATTTTTTTCTTGGTAATCCTTCAAATATTCGTCACATATAGCTATTGCAGAAATATCAGCTAAGTCTTCACCAATGCCAATAGATGCATCAAATTTTATACCATCCCTTGCAGCAAATTCTTCATATTGTTTAATAACATCTTGTTGTATTGACTTATATTTCCTCTTATCCGCATCAGTCCACCAATCATTTAAATTTCCATCCCAACCATATTTACTACCCCAATCATCAAATGCATGCGATAATTCGTGACTAATAGTAAAACCAATATGAGCCAGGTTATATTCTATTCCTCTTTCATCTAAATCTACAAATGGTTTTTGTATGTATCCCAAATTAATATATATAGAATTTTTTGATGGAGTATATGATGCGTTTACTATATACGCTTGTGTTCCAACCATTTTAACAGGATATTGTGTCCAATCCATCATAGGAATATCAATTACTCCTTTACCTTCAAGTTCTATGAATTTTTTATGTCTCCAATTGTTTATTTTCATCATATTATCATATAATAATGGTCCATAATTAAGATCTGGGTCTTGTCTTAAACCTTCTGGTTTACCATACACAAAATTAAAATGTTCTAACTTTTTTAATGCATATTTTTTTGTTGAAGGTTGTAACCATTTATTGCGTATTAAAATTTTTTTGTATACTAATTTCAAGTCATTACATAATATTTTTACATATTCGAGTGCTTGTTTGTTTTCATATTTTTTTACATATTCATTAGTTAAAAATGTATTAAATGGTATGGACATATATAATGAAGAACTAACTGCCTCACTTTTATTAATACCTTCTTGACCTCTCTCAAATTCACCTTTAAAATTATAAATTATATCTTCCCATCCTCGTGTAATTCTTACTAATCTTTTTAATAATATATATGTCCAATACGTTTTCCATTTAGGTGTATTCCAATTATTAAGAAACATTTCTGTTCCACATTTAAGATAATTTAAACTTGATGTAATAAAAAATTTTGGTGCACTTTTAAAACCTAAATTTTTGGAAAATTCTTTCCAATCAAACCCATATTTTGTTAATGCTTCATCTGCATATATTTTATTATATTGTTGTTCAACTTTACTTGTAATATCAGTACAACCTAATGTATTAAATATTTCTACTTCAACATCAAAAACATCATGGGGATTATAATTATTTTTACCAAGTAAAATATTAAAAATATCCTTTATATTTTTTATATACGCTTCTCTATATCTTTTTTTATATGCAATGTCTGTACCGTCATCATAATATACATTTAAATCTAACAATTCAAATTGATGAGGTGTTACATAACATCTATAAAATTTAGTATTTTTATCATCAGGATTTAATGACCATACAAATGGTGAACGATTACAAATCATTTCATCACTATTAAAATAAGCTAGCATTTTCCATGGATTATTTAGTTTAAAAAAATGTTCAACTAACTTTTCAGATTGAAATGCTAATTTTTTTGAATATAATTTAGGGTTCATTTCAATAACAGAATGATAAAAGTTTTTAAGATTTTTTGATAGTCTATTATTATGAGTTTTTATATAATCTAAAATAATTTCATTTAATTGTCTATATACTTTATCTTGCGCTAATCTAAAATCATCTATTTGAACAATATATTTTTGTTGTTCATCTAAACTTATATTTTTCAACCATTGATAATTTATAAAATCATAAAAATTGTTTTCTGGTTTAATACTGTTAGGTGCAAACTTGCTTAATAATTCTTTTACAAATTGTTTTTTCTTTTGAGAACTAGTTTTTTTGTCTTTAGTATATTTTTTACTAAATTCTTCTTCAAAAGATTTTAAACTTATTGTACATAATGCAGATTGATCATTTTTGTTTTTTTTTGTATTATTATTATTATTTCTATTCATATTTCTATTCCCCTTTTTACTTTTCATTATATATTATATTCATAATTAAAAATAATAATATAATATTTGATTTATTATTATTCAAGTTTAATATTGAGAATATGGGACATTATTTCCACCACGAAGAACTAAATAGTTGTATTGATTACCAGTCATACAAGCGCAACCACTACCATTAGAATATGTATTTGGGCAACATTCTGGTTTAAAAGGTGTATTCGCAAACATAAGCATTTCACCTTCAGGTAAAGGAACTGGTTGAGGATCACGAGACAAAAAATTCTTTACTCCATCACTTAATGGTTTACCAGGAGTAACTGTCATATCAGACGCGCTCCAAGAAGATGTATTAATTGAAGAATCATTACTTAAATCATAAACAGATGATTCACCATAATTAATATTGGCGCCAGTAAACCCTTCTGTAGTTGTAGATACGGAAGGTGTGGTTGTTTCAGAAGTATCAGTTGTTCCAGCAGTTTTTTGTGTTAATAAATTATTATCCTTATTATCCTTATTTTCCTTAACTTTTTGCATAACATTTTTTGCAGCCTCAAACCCTTCCATTAGTCCTACATTGCAACAACCACAAACAGTATGACCCACCATAATTAAATAAACAATTCCAATTAAAATCAATATCTCTAGATTTAACTTATATCCTAATATTGATATGTCCATATTATACATATTTCATAGATAATAATTTTACTTTATTTTTTCTAAAAATAAATCAACACCTGCGTTATAATCGTAAAATTTAATTTTATCAATATAAAAAGTTTTTTTGTCAGTTAATAAATGGTATAATTTATCATGTTTTATGTTTGATAAATTTATAGAAATTGTATTTAAAGAAATAGTGTAATCATTTTCTATATGACAAAATTTTAAATTAGTTCCACCTTCAATTGTTAAATTATTTCCTAAATTAATTGTGTATTGTTGATCAACATTTTTTCCGTTAATTTCTACAACTCCATAAACAATCTCTCCATTTTCAAGCATATCACCTATTTCAATATTTTGTAATTCTTTATATATTCCATTTTGCAATGTTATTTTTGTTAAACCACTAAATCCACAATCTAAATAAGTGTGAATGTCTTTTAAATCATTAATTTTAATTATATTATTATTTATAATTTTTGTAATATCATTACCGTATATTTCATCCCAATCTGTAAAAATTTTATTATTAATTACTATAGTTTTATTAGTAGTATTTAAACAATATAAATAAGGTTCATTATAAGATGGATATAATATAGCTGCTGGGTGCTCAGAAACACGTATCCATTTTTTTTTATATTTAACGATATGTGTATCTGAAACAATAACATTATTTAATTTATACATAATAGAATCTTTTGTTTCTACTTTAATAATTGCAGTCACCACATTATTATTAAATAATAATTCTCCTAATTGAATTTCCGATATTTTTTTTTTAGTTCCATCATTCATTTTAATACGAGTATTTTTATCAAAACATTTAACTTTAGGTATTGATAAGTTAGTTTTTACTTTTAATACGTCAATCATAAATGCTAGTATAATAGACATTGGAATTGCTATTGCGACAAAAATAGCAGTATTAGCAGCTGCTGCTCCCCAAGTAAATGGTATTGCCCAAAATACTGCAATCATAGCAGCAAGTGCAATTAAAATTGTAATAATAAACTGAGCAATAGCGCCCATTAAGGATTTAAGTGTATAATATGAACCTAATAATGTAAATAATCCTGCAGTCATTGATCCTTGTATTTTACCTATTAAATCCTTAAAACTTATGATTATTTCTTGTAATGGTATCATAAAATTTATAATTCGTCCCATAATTTCTTGAGATACTCCTTGAAACATAACTCTAATTTTATCAAACATTGCTCTAATGGATTGTAATGATTCGCTAATCTGATTACTAGAATTACTTAACATATTAGTAATAAATGTTAAAGGTTCTAACGCTATACTAGTTACACCAGAAGCCATATTTTGAATACAATATGTAAAATTTTGTTGGGTGTATTCAATTGAACTAACACCATCTGGGTGCGTTATAAAACCTGCAAAAGGTATAACAGTAGGATTACATCTTTGATTTGCCCAATCATCAATAATAGGTTGTGAATTAATTATAACAAAACAATAAGATATAAATAAAAAACAAATTATAGTTATAATAATAACCAATAATAGTGAACCGCTATATTGGTCAAAATAATTTAAATTTTCATACATTTTATTTATTACGTTTAAATCATTATTATTATCCATATAAATATATCTTTAAAAAAAGTATTATAACAATACAAAATACATTTTCGAATATTAAATATAAAATATCAAATATCAAATAAATTTATAGTAATTTATAACATTTTAATCTTAACAAAATGATCTTCCCAATCCCAAAATATTTCTTTGCCTATAGGTATTTTGTGTTCACTTGTAATTAAACAACTAAACCATTCAGTTTTAAATGATGATAGTTCAGCTTTATTATAATTTTCAACTTTAATGTATTTTTTGGTTGTGTCATCGTATACTAAATGAGAACCTGTAACATAAATATCTTCACCATTTACACCTTGTCCTTTAATTTTATATAATGGTACAGGTTCTATTTTATTATCAATTTTCATAATAGATTCAACTATTGACCCATCTTCTAAAACATCTCCTAAATCAATATCTTTCATAAATTTAATATTACCATTTTTCAATTTAATATTAGTTAAAGGATAAAAGCATTTACCTAGTGCTCTTACCATTTGACCTGGTGGTCCATTCCAAGTACTGTTCATTGTTTTAATACTGCCATCCATAATGTACATTAAACTTACCATAATACCAATTGTTTTACCAATTAAATCTTTAATTCCGATAGTAATTCTTTGAAATTCTATAACTAAATTTAAAAATACACCAAATACAGATTCTATAATGCCAGAAAATAGTGTCCTTATTTTATTAAACATTGCTCTTACATAATTAATTTCTTCCATAAATCCACCCATCATTGAACTAATTGAATTGGTAATAAATGTTAAAGGTTCTAAATGGTACCCAATTGTGTCTTTAAATATATTTTGTATGCAATAAGTAAAATTATCCATATCACCTAAAGGTAATACTGTTGGTTTGCATCTATATTCAGGCCAATTTTCATAAACTTCATAAATTTGAATAGTAATAAAAATACCTGCGATAATAAGAGCAAATGCTATATTTATATATATGAATTGAAACCAGTGTTTTCCAGATGGCATAACTTATATTATCTATATAAAATTATTAGTAATATTTATATTTAATATAAAAAATAAATACTGCTTATGTTTTATCCTATCTTATTTCTCTCCAATCATAATACGAGTATATGAAATAAAATATAGGATGCCTGATTATTAGAGTAAATGTAAAAGGTGTATAATTATTATTTTCTATATTTACGTAGTTTCTTACTTCTACGTTTTTTCATTTTTCTACTTTTTCTACTTCTAGTTCTACCGCCACTGTAACATCCCCAATTCCAGTCTGAATTACCGCCTCTTTTTCTTTTTCTTGTTCTTGAACCACCAATCTTTGTTGCATTTTTATCCATACTAGAATTTTCTGCACCTTGAGTAGAAATCATAGCATTTTGTTGTATTTGAGCATTAGGATTAGTTCCAACACCACCTTGTGATTCGTAAGGCATAATATATTGTGGTACTGCTATAGTACTCCCACCAACTCTTCTAAATTTTCCACCAGCCATTGCTTTATTTGCACTTGCTTGTAAAGCATTTCTATTTGCTTGCGCAGCAATAGCCGAATCACCTGGAGTTCCTGCAATCATACTTTTTTGTGTTGGATAAACCATTCCAGGTATGGATGTATTATCAGTACCCATTTAATATATATGTATATTTTATTGGTTTAAAAATATAATACTTTATTATAATTATATATTATAATGGACGATAAACAAAGACTTCAGTTATCAAATATGATTAAGGTTAACAATGTTGAAGATCAAACTAATTTGATACGTCAATTAAAACATAGTCAAATTTTACGTAATGATGTAAATATTATGATTATGCTTAAGGCTAAATATAGGGGTGATGATGAAAAAATTTATAATGAATGTATTAGTGAATGTAATTTTTTATTTACATATTACACTGATATATTTAATAAAATTAGAAAGGATGAAATAGATATTGGTATTTTAAATAAATTTTTGGATGTATTAAGAAGAATTGAGGATGGTGAACTCGACCAACATGAAGGTTCTTTTACTGTTGGTACACTTTTAAAAGAATTATATGTTGATAGTGCATTGAAAAAGGCCGAAAAATTAGATGAACAATTTGAAAAAAAGGATGAACCAAAAAGGTCAGAAATTAAAATATCATGGAACCAATATAAAAAATTAATATAACATATTATATTGTATAATAATATAATAATATAATATGAAGACAAAAAGAAATAGAACATCAAAAAATAAAACATTAAAAAATATAAGATTAAAACCTTTATTTAAGGTTTTAAAAAATGGATTTCCATTATATGCGTCAAAAAAATATTATGGTGATACAATTTTAGAATATACAAAAGAACAAGAAAAAAAATATAGCGATAGTTGTTTATTTGAAAATATAAGTTGGTTTGGTCATTTGGAGCGTGCAAAAAGTTATAAAACAAAGGATTTACAAATTTATAAATGGACTATTAAAAAACCAACTAATTTAATAATTATTAATAAGAGAAATGAAGATTTTTTTGAATATTATTTTAAAAATACAAAGTTAACTTTAAAAACTGCATTAGAATTAACACCAGAAAAAATAAAAAGAGCCAAAAAATTATTAGAAAAAGAAAATATAACCAACAAATATTTAGATATGTCAATAAATGAACGAGCACATTATGAATTTAATTTCGCATATGGTTATTTAAATGTAGAAGATCAATATCAATTTATGAAACTAGTTAAGTTTCTTATAGAAAATAAAATCCTAGATATTAAAACGAGAGAAGGAAGTAGTATAATTACTAAATTAAATATAAAAATAAATTATTACTATCTTTTGAATAAAACAAATACCAAAGAAAAATATAATAGAGTAAGTATATATTTATTTGATAAATATGCAGTTAATAATTTATGTAAAATAACACCTAAAAAATATAATATTGGGGGTATTTATCAACCTAACACAAAAAGTTTTTGGTATCCTGATCTAATTGTTTATAGAATGAATATTGCAGAATATGTTTTATATAATCCACATCATAACTTAATTTATGATAAAATAGTTGAATAATAAAATAACTAAAAATATGGTTTTATAATATTATAAACAAAATTGACAGGTTCTTTATCAAGTGTATAACTAGGAATATTAGGTGATGTTAATTCTACATTTGAACTTAACAAAATTTCAGGTAACGTATGCCATAAGGGTATATAATCGGCAATTATTAGACATAAAAGCATAATTTTATTTTTTTCATTTCTAGGATAATTGTAAAATTGAAATAAAGTTATAAACAATATAGCAGTTGAACCAGATGGTCCTGATAAATAGGATTCACCATATGTATCCATTATTTTAGCATACGGAGAAGATTTTTCGATTTTATATGTATTTTTGGCATTATAAATTTTGAAATCTGAAAAGTTTGTTTTTGAAATACTAGAAGAGTTACAATGATTAATTTTTATTAAATTTTTAGGTTTGTTTTTTTTATCTTCAGGTAAATTTTTTTTAATAAAATCTAAATAAGTCATATTTTTTTTATAAAGAGATAAATCTTTTACACTATTATTTCCATAAATAATTATATCAAAAATAAAAAAGTTATAACTTTTTTTTAAACTTTTACTTACATTATTATATATTAACGAAAAACTTTTCCATGTGATATCATCAATTAAAAATAATATTTTTAGATTATTAATGAATCTATTTTGTAAATGTATATTTACATTAACATGATAATATGAATAATCAGGTTTTGATAGATTATTTAACGTACTAGTAGTTTTAAAAAACTTATCTTTTAAAAATATAAAAAACTGTTTTTTATCATTGTTATCAATAAATTTAAAAATTTCATTTCTTTCGTGTAAAGTAAAACCTATTTTATTAATAATATTATTTTTTTCTATATCTTCAAGTATTTCATGTCCAATAATTTGTTTCCACGTTCTTGGATAATATTTTTTCCAGTATAAAAGTATAAAATAAAATATATTTGTTGCAAACTTAATTACTTTATCATTATTAGCTAAATAACATGCGAGTGTTTTCTCTCTATCTTGTATATTATATTTGTTATTTATAGTTTCAATTAGATTCTCAGGAATATTTTTTCCAGTAAACCGTAATTTTTTTGTTTTTTTATTTTTATTTTTATTTTTTTTTGTTATCATTAATATAATAATATATAAAATTTATTATTTTACATAT
>Ga0209550_10006711_pt1 | contig 10708 bp, 8 predicted proteins | sample LauGreSuBDMM15SN_2_FD_187567 | JGI IMG/M metagenome (GOLD analysis project Ga0209550, IMG submission 187567) | Freshwater lake microbial communities from Lake Michigan, USA - Su13.BD.MM15.SN (SPAdes) (version 5) | ecosystem: Environmental > Aquatic > Freshwater > Lake | place: Lake Michigan, USA... | reverse complement strand
CTATCCGGGTTGTCGGGAACGCAGATAAACGAAACAAGTATTGAAGAATTATCAAAATCTATTTCGCTAAATATTTCTGAAAGTTGGAAAAAGGATAAGATAGCCAAGTCCTGGGCTGAATTTACATTCAAGCAAATGCCTCTCGCTGCTGTCTTTCCACTGCTGACTCAGATGCAAAATGATATGAAGAGTTCTGAGAGTGCTGTTATCAACTTTTTAGTTAATCAAGTAGGTTTAACCTCGTTTAAAGTAGATAACTTTATCCCAATATCTTCAGCGGTAAAAAGTTATGTTATTGAAGGTGAAACCTATAATGCTGATATATCTGTTGGTGCAACCTCAAAATCCATCACTGAAAATATGTCTATCAGGGTAAATGGTTCTCCTCTTAGTGTAACTGAAGGAATCGGTAAATTCACTTCTACCACTTCTGGAACAGGTCTAAAGAGGTATAAAGTAGATGTAAGTCTAAAAAATCCAACCACAGGGCTACAAGAAACCTACTCAAAAGAATTTGAGTATGAAGTAGGTCGTCGTTCTGTAACTGTTACTGCTGATAAAATGAATGTCTTTTACACAGGTGTTGAAAATCCTCTTTCTGTTGTCGCAGCAGGGGTATCAAGTAACGATTTACGCGTTACTGCATCCAATGCTACCTTAACTCCCAATGGTGCAGGTAAATATATAGCTAAAGTCACAGGTGGAGGGGGTGTGGCGAAGCTTACCATTTCTGGTGGCGGATTAAATCCTACCAATTTTGACTTCCGAATCAAACCAATTCCTGACCCAGTAGCCAAACTCGGAGGTTCAACGGGTGGTGATTTAGGCAATGGCGTTATGAAAGCACAACTAGGTGTCATTGCTGAATTGTCAGGTTTTGATTTCGACGCACGCTGTGATATTGCTGGATTTGAATTGGTTTATGCACCAAAAAGAGAGGATCCTATCGTAGTTATAAACGGAAGTGGAACCTTTACGGCAGATTCGAAAAGATTGTTGAATTTGGCAAAACCTGGAGATGCTTATTATTTCAATAATGTTAGAGCACGCTGCCCTGGTGATGTTGCCGGAAGAAAAATAAACTCTTTGGTATTTCAAATTAAATAAAGTTTATCCATGTTCAAGAAAAATTTTAGTCCATTCCTAATCCTGTCTCTACTCACTTTTATAGGTGTAAGTGGTTTTTCTCAGGTGCCGGACAATATTATGACTGAATCAGGAACTATACTTAGGGAAGCTCCTCTCGATGATATTACTGGTTCGAGCATAAAGCAAACCAAAAAGTTACTTCCTTATGAGCCACTCAGAGAATCTGATGTTTTCTGGAAAAAAAGAGTGTGGAGAGTCATAGATGTTCGTGAAAAAATGAATCAAACCTTTGCTTATCCTGTAAGGCCACTTTTCCAGATCTTTCTGGATGCCATTAAAAACGAAGAAAAACCAATGCGTGTTTTTGCCGATGAGGATTTTAAACAAGAAATGGTTCAAGAACAAATCGATAAAAAACTATTTAGAATCGATTCCGTTCCTATCCAGGATCCGGTTACCTACGAGATTACTGTCAGAGAAGTAAAAAACGATCTTAATTTCGCAGATATTAAACGCTACAGGGTAAAAGAAATATGGTATTTCGACAAACAGTCTTCTACCCAAAAAGTTAGAATTCTGGGTATAGCACCACTCATTCAGGTAAAGTCCGATCAAGGTGGAACGATAGGTGAAACTCCCTTATTCTGGGTTTATTACCCTGAAGCAAGAGAATATCTTGTAAATGAAATGGTGTTCAACCCTGCAAATGACGCTTCTCAAATTTCCTGGGAAGATTTAATGGAGATGAGGTATTTCTCTTCCTACATTATCAAGGTTTCCAACGTGGGTGACCAACGATTACAAAACCAGTTTGGTTCTGGTAGAGATATGCTCTTAGAATCAGAAAAGTTGAAACAATCCATTTTCAATTATGAAAATGATCTTTGGGTTCACTAAATAAAGAATAAAAAAGGGGGAGGATTTAATCTTCCCCCTTTTTTTATGCCATATACTCCCATGCTGTTCTATAGGAAGCATTCGCCTCACAGTAATCAAGGAAACCGACAAAAAATAAGTCTTTGCCAATAGTTGAACTATCTCCCACTACCACGACCTGACATTTAGCTCTGGTTATTGCCACATTAAACCGACGATAATCTTTTAAAAACCCTATTTCATTTTTTCCATTTGACCTAACTAAACTAACAATTACGATATCACTCTCCTGGCCTTGAAAACCATCGATGGTTTTTACTTTTATCGCTAAATTCACTAATTTATCGTCAGCTCGAATTTCTCTTTCGATATAGTTTATTTGACCTTTGTAAGGGGAAAGTATCACGATAGAGGGAAAATCAAAATTAACCAAGGCATGTGTTTCGTTAATAATTCGATAAATATGCTCTCTTAAGAGACTAAACTCATCTGCATTAAATAGGCTTCCAGAACCAGGTTCTGGCTTTTCCTCAAAACCAGTTCCTGCTGTATCTATAAAAATCAAGGGGCTATTATCCTGAAAAGGTAATTTTTTATCTTTCACTGTTGGAGAAGCCAAAAGTTTATTATTATAAAAATATTGATTTGAGTAGCCCATTATTAGTTCATTGCCGCGATACTGTACTTCCAGCATTTGGTGAATAAAACCCTTCTGTATTACTTTCTCCATTAAGGTTAATGCCAAGCCAGATTTATTGGCATCTCTGGATTTTACGGTGGGAGGAAGTTGAAAAGGGTCACCGCAGAGGACTACCCTTTCGGCCTTTAAAATAGGTATCCAGGTAGCTGGTTCAAGCGCTTGTGCCGCTTCATCAATAAGGACTGTAGTAAACTTTCTTCCAGCCAATAAAGAATGAGCTGCACCTACCAAAGTACAGGTAATTACTTGTGCACGATCTAAAATCTGTTCTATGAGTCTTTTTTCTAATTGATTTACCCAAGTAGAAAGATCACTTGCTTCACTCAATAATTCCCTTTTCTGCCTTTTCTGGCCATAATCTAAAGGTGTGCGAAAAGAATTAGCCTTTTTTCTTAAGGCATCAGCCTCAATACGCATTCTTTTGATAGCTTTAGATTCCTCGTGCGCTGATATTTGATAGTCGAGTGTATGATTCAAAATGTCTTCATCGACCCTGGAAATATTTCCTAATCGCACTACGTTAATCCCCTTTTTACTTATTCTTTCCGTTAATAAATCTACCGCCGTATTACTTGGGGCACAAACTAAAACCTGATACTCAATGTCACATAAACGTGCAATAGCTGACACCAGCGTAGTGGTCTTACCCGTACCAGGAGGACCGTGAATAATGGAGATATCCTTTGCTGAAATAATATGATTTATTGCTTCATTCTGCGAGTTATTAAGCAATGGGTTTGATACTTCGTCTTTCAATAGAGTGAAAATGGGTAATTTATCTCCAAATAAAATCTCTTTGAAATGCTGAACTCTTCCTTTATGCGTATTCTTTAATGTTTTTAGTACCGATTCCATTTCTCTGTATGACTTTTCATCAAACTCAGGAAGAATAGCAATGGAAGATTTAAAAACCCAGTCGGGAAGGAATGATTGCCCAAAAATAATCTGCATCGTATCATCTCTTACAAAATGTACCACACCAACCAGATAAGTCCCCTCCTTTTGATCTGTAATTTCGCATAAGCGAATAGGATTCCCCGCTCTAAATACGTGCGCTTTTCCCTTGTTTTTAGTTCGTTCAACCGATACTTTTATATTTTCTCCAATCGAAAAGCCTTGATGTAAAATGATTAAAGGATACCATAAATAGCCCCTTTCTCTTTTTTCGGCTAATGACAAAGGCAGAAGGTAAGACTGAAACTGTCTTAAATCTTCTTGCTTTTCCATGGTAAGCCATTTCTCAAGTTCTTTGATTTTTTCCTCTATTCCTTCCATTTTCCCTTCTTACCTTTTAATGTGATTATAGTCACAATGTTTATGATGAACAACAGCTAATTTTGAAAAAAAATAAACAATGTTAAACTGGTTAAAAAATCTATTCACTGGCCCCGATTTAAAAGCATTTGCAGAAAATGGTGCCCTCATTATTGACGTTCGCACAAAGGAAGAATTTAAAAATGGTCATCATCCAAAATCAGTAAATATTCCTTTAAGTGATTTGTCAGGTAAAATTTCTGAACTCAAAGCTAAACAAAAAACAATTATAGCTTGCTGTCAGTCTGGTAGTAGAAGCAGTATGGCCGTTTCCTTACTACGCAAAAATGGCCTTGATGCTTATAATGCAGGATCCTGGAGGCAAATTGCCAGACTTTTTTCTTGAATTTTTTATTTAACCATCTAAAGAATAATAGATCTTTAGATGGTTAAATACGCTCAAGCCATCATTTCAAAACGCTTTTGACGAAAGTCCGACCATAGGACTATCATAACAACAGCATATTCAAGAAAAACAAGGTAATATTGTTCTTTATTCATTCCCAAATGGTAATGACTGTAACTGAGCATTGAAAAAGTTGTCCATACAATGACAAAATACATTCTGTTAAATACAGAAAAGAAAACCAATGGAATTAAATACCATGGGTGAACAACAGGACTAAAAAATAGATGTATAAAATATAAAATTAAACATTGTAAAGGGAAAGATACCCATGCACCTTTTCCCTTTTTAAATGAAAAATAAAGAATTAATATAAAAGATATAGACGCAGTCAGCGGTCCTAATAATTTGATCTTGTTATATCCGTAAACCAAATATCCCCAATATTTGAATATGTTATAGCCAAAAGCATTTAATTCTAAAGCATTAAAATACAAAGTAAGACTTTTAAAAAAGCCTCCCCTCATTAATCCATCAACATAAGGATAGAAAGATAGAACGATTACAAGAAGAAGTCCAAAACAAAAAATAAAGCGCTGTTTTAATGAAAGTCTCCATAATATAGAAGGAAGTAACAGTAAGGGAGTTAATTTTACTATTATAGCAGAGGAAAATGGCAGAAATGCGTATTGGGGGAATTTTTTAAGGCACAAAAAAAATAGTGCAAGGAAAAATACCATGATTCCCTCTGCATGTAAATTACCCATTTCCTCTATAATGACGAGCGGATTTAACAAATAAATCATCGCCCGCCAAGGTTTTAAATCATATAATTTCAAAATTACCGGCAATAAAAAAACCGTGCCAATAGAAAAAAAAGCATAAAATACCTTTAAAATAAGGAGATCTGTATCTAACCTATTATTACCAAATTTTACCGAATATTTAAATAGATATTGCAAAAAGGGAGGATAAACGCTGTGATATTCCGGACTATTCAGGTGACGGAATAAATATTGGTCCCTTTCGATGGCAGAAGAAATAATAAGCTCAGATGGTCTTTTATCGTAAGGATTTTTGTCCTGAATGGATACATTGCCATCCCAAAAAAACCTAAAATAGTCGTCAGATAAATTGGGGGTAGTGAACACCAATGATACTCTGATAACCACTGCAATGAATAGGTAAAACGATATGGAACGATCCTTTTTTGACAAGTACAGCAGCAGAAAATAAAATATATTAACTGGAACCAGCCATAATAATAAGTAAAGGAAATCTGATTGGTTAGCAGATAGCATTCCAAAAACCAAAGAGAGGGAAAATAAAGCACCAATCAAGTATTTTAAATACATAAAGAACTTGATTAAGTCTTATTTAATTACCCGTTTAAACTATGTTTAGCGGTAAAAAAGAAGATTGCACCAAAACCAAAAGCCAGCATGATATGGAAAACCAAAAAGATGTATAGCCCTAAATGAATGCCTAAGGCAATACCACCAATATAATATAAAGCCAGCAGACCTTCCACAATGGTTGAGGGCGCTAATTTTCTAATGATGTATTTATTTTTCATAAAAGAATCCCCCGCATTGGTAATATTAAATTTTGGTGTTCTTACAAAGGCTGATTTCTTACCAAGATAACCTTCGATGACTGCTATACTATTATGAAAAGAAAGACCCATTGAAAGCGATAGGAACACGGGAAAAAGCAGGAAAAACTCAACCGTAGCGTCAGCTATTGACTTTTGCCTTGCCGGAGATTGAATATTAGCTACAAAATAAACAGAGGTGACGGACATCATACCGAGGAAAAAATAAGTAAATACATCTTTATTAAATCCTCTCGCTATAAATTCCTCCATATAATAAAGTAACGGAACACTGGAAATACCTGTAGCAAAAACAAAGAGAAACACACTACTGGCAAAAAGATGCTGGGTGGCATGTATTTTTTGTCTTGTTGTCAAATCTTTAGATTTCCAAAGGGTAGGCAGCATTTTTCTTGCTGTTTCAGCCCCTCCTTTCATCCAGCGGAACTGTTGCGATTTTAGCGCATTCATCTCGGCCGGGAGTTCGGCAGGAGAACCAATTTCTTCGAGGAATTTAATTTTCCATCCTTTCATTTGCGCTCTGATGCTCAAATCTAAATCTTCCGTTAAAGTATCTGCTTCCCAGCCGCCAGCGTCCTCGATGGTTGATTTTCTCCAAACACCCGCTGTACCATTAAACTGGAGGAAATAATCACCTTGCATCCTTCCTACTTGCTCTACGGTAAAGTGAACATTCAATTGAAGCGCCTGAAGTTTAGTTATCAGAGAATAATTCTGATTTATATGTTCCCAACGCGTTTGAACAACGCCCACTTTTGGGTCCTGGAAGAAAGGAACTGTTTTTTTAAGAAAATCTGCTTTAGGCATAAAATCAGCATCGAAAATAGCCAGAAACTCACCTTTGGCAAAAACGGTTCCATCTTTTAAGGCCCCCGCCTTGTAACCCTGACGAACTGTTCTTAAAATTTGTTCAATTTGAAATCCTTTAGCTTTGTATTCCTCCACTTTTCTTTTTACAATGTCCAGTGTTTCGTCGGTAGAATCATCTAAAATATGAATTTCAAACCGATCTTTTGGATAATCAAAGGCAGCTATAGTGTCAATCAATCTTTCAACTACATATTGTTCATTGTACAAGGGTAATTGCACGGTGACCATTGGCCAGACATAGTCGGCGGGAAGGTCATCCACTTCATTTTTCAAATTACCACCTAAAGAAGGAGCTAATGATTTTAGACCTCTCTTATAATATACAAGAAGATCAAATTGCATGACACAATATAGCGTGATATACAACAGGCAAGTTGCATAAATTCCCATGAAAACGTAGGCCAAAATGGACATAGTAGAAAAAAGTTGTAGATGAAAAAAGAACCTTTCCTAAATTAGAGGTCAGTTGTTGTAAAAAGTCACAATTTAGAGCGCAAATTTACAATAATTTAAAGATTGTCCATATAATTTTATACCCTGCCAAAATACTCCCTTTTATGGTGCCTGAAATTTTTGATTCACCCAGCCTTTTCCTATAGTTAACGGGGACTTCCACGCAGACCATTTTATTTTTAGCCGCTTTAACCTGCATTTCTACCGTCCATCCAAAATCAATGTCTTCCATATTCAAAGCTAATAAAGTATTCCAGCGAATGGCTCTGAATGGCCCTAAATCGGTAAAACGAACGTCGTAAAATAACCGAATCAACGTCGTCGCCAGCAGATTACCAAATCTTTGATGAAATAATAGTGCATTCGTTTCTCTTTCCCCTAAAACCCTTGACCCGATGACAAGTTCGACTTTTTTGTCATCAAAAGGCTTAAGAATAGCATAAATATCCAAAGGATTATCAGAATGATCGGCATCAAGAAATACAACCAGATCAATAGGATCTGAATAATTTTTATTCCTTAGATAACTTATCGCGCGCAAACAAGCGGATCCATACCCCCTTCTTGGTTCAAATACTACGGTAGCTCCATTGGAGGAAGCTATTTCAGCTGTTTTATCTGTACTTCCATTATCGCAAACCACTATTTCTGAAAAAATAGAAGGAGGTAAGCCTTTAAGAACGGCGGCAATACCAAGTTCTTCATTTAAGGCTGGGATAACAAGGACTATATTTTGCTTCCAATTAGTAGTCATAACCTGAATAAATGATAAAGAAATAATGTAAATCTAAAAATATAAGCCATACTAAATTCATCTTCCATTATATTTGCAATCTAAACAGGAAACATGCACATCTATCGCCTACTTTTAGGCTTAACCATTTATATTTCCCTTCTTTTACTAATTTCTTGTCAAAAGGAGTGGGTATTTACCACTTCACCGACGGATAAAGTTACTTTTTCCTCTGATACGCTTCGTTTTGATACGGTTTTTACCCAAATTGGATCTTCCACCAGAATATTAAAAATTTATAATCAGTCAAGGGAAGCCATCAATATCAGCTCACTTTATTTAGCGGCTGGTGCAAATAGTAAGTTTAAAATCAATGTCGATGGGTTTCCAGGGGCTAAGGCTTTAAAAGATATTCCCATTTATCCGAAAGATAGTATTTATTTATTCGCTACGGTGACCATTAATCCAAACTCCCCTCTTTCTGTCAGTCCTTTTATTTTTAATGAAGACCTTATATTGGAAGTTAATGGCAATAAACAGGTGGTTACTTTAGAAGCCTGGGGGCAAAATGCCAATTATTTTCCCTCTCGTTTTAATAAAGGCGTACCCGTTGTTTTAAGTTGTAATAACGGAGAAATTAACTGGAACGACCCAAAACCTTATGTCTTGTATGGTGAAATTTTTATTGATAGCTGTACGCTCAATATTCCTCCCGGAACGCGCATTTATGTTCACGGTGGCATTGTTAAAAATAAGACCTTTGGGGTGTTCAATGATGGCATTCTCTATACTTTGCCCTTTGGAAAGCTATTAATGAACGGGACTTTCGAAAAACCAATCGTTATTCAAGGAGACAGACTTGAACCTGAATATCAAGATGTTGCGGGACAATGGTATGGAATTATTCTGGGACGTGGGTCAAAAGGCAATAAAATTCAATATACCACTATAAAAAATAGTATTGTTGGCCTTTATGTAGATTCAACGGCGGAATGTACCTTGAAAAATGCACGCATTTTTAATACGGCATCGAATGGCTTAGTGGGTGTCCGAGCTACTATTCAAGCCGATAACTGTTTAATTTATAATAATGGCGGGAGTGCTGTTCAATGTATAAATGGGGGCGATTACCAGTTTAATTATTGCACTATAGCCAGTTATGGAAGTAATTCTTCTGCCTTGGGAATGACTAATTATATTTGTTACGATGACCCAATTACCTGTCAACGTAGAAGTCAATATAGGCTAAATGCTACTTTCAGAAATAGTATTTTCTATGGTTCCGATCAGGATGAAATAAATTTATCAGATATTTCGAGTGGCCAAAATAAAGCCCTTTTTAATATTTTATTTGAAAATTGCGTAGTTAGGGTAAAAGATTTATTAACAGGACAGAATAAACAATTTTCGAATTTCCTTACTGACCAATGCAAAAATTGTATCAACGGAAGCATACAAAGTAAAGTGTTTAAAAACCCCTCAGAAGACGATTATACCTTAGACTCGCTGTCCGTTGCGGCCAATAAAGGTCTTCCTCTTCTCAAACCCTACCCTATTTTAATTGATCTTTTAAATAAAAACAGAGATAGCGCAAATCCTGACATAGGCTGTTTTGAACAGATAAAATAACATCTTAACATGCATCCATTTGTATCTATCATCGGCACAGGATGGTTAGGTTTACCCCTTGCCAAATTATTAGTTCAAGCAGATTGTCAGGTATTTGGAACGACTACCAGGGAAGAAAAAATAGCGCTTTTGACAGCGGAAGGGATGCTGAGTAATAAAATGATTTTCACTCATGATGCATCAAAAACGGACATTGAAATACCCCATCAAACGGAAATTTTAGTTATCACCTTACCTCCTACCTTAGGCAAACAGGCTCCATTAAACAGTTACATTGACATAATAGAAAGAATTATATACCAAACCAATCACTTAGTCCATTTAAAAAAATTACTTTTCACCAGTTCCACCAGTGTTTATGGACATGCGAAGGGCGTTTTAACAGAAGAAACTGCCATACAACCTCACACCCCATCGGAAGAAACTTTAGCTCAGGCAGAACGAATAATAAATCAAAAGACGAGAAACTACTCCGTTTATGTATTACGATTAGGCGGTTTAGCAGGACCTGGAAGAGAACCAGGATACTTTTTTAAGGACAAGAAGGATATTCCCGGTGGAGAAATCTATGTTAATTTAGTTCATCAACAGGATGTCTTGGAAATAATGAAGCACCTTATTTTAAAGGAAACCCCTGAAGGGACTTATAATATTTGCGCCGATGAACATCCGGCAAGGGGTATTTTTTACCCTCAGAGAGCTCGGCAGCTGGGTGCTCAGGAGGCTACTTTTATTTGGGGAACTGAGCCTGAAAGGTATGTAAGCAACGAAAAAATAAAAAAGAAAACGGGATATACTTTCGTATATCCCGATCCTTTACTTTTTCCATGAAGCAATAGAAGCTTCATTCATACGAATATAATCGTCATTTGCTGCTTTTTTAGCTAGTTCGAGAGACTTCGTCGCTACAGCGATAGCCTCAGCCTTTCTATTTAAGTCAGCTAAAATTAAAGATTCTTTGCGTAATGTCCAATATTGAGGATTTAAAGCATTTGCTTTTTGTACCCATTCTAACGCTTTATTAAGGTCTTTTTTTGCGTCATGGTAGTAAGCACCAGCAGCATAAAGATCCGCACCAGAAGG
>Ga0209550_10006710_pt1 | contig 10708 bp, 8 predicted proteins | sample LauGreSuBDMM15SN_2_FD_187567 | JGI IMG/M metagenome (GOLD analysis project Ga0209550, IMG submission 187567) | Freshwater lake microbial communities from Lake Michigan, USA - Su13.BD.MM15.SN (SPAdes) (version 5) | ecosystem: Environmental > Aquatic > Freshwater > Lake | place: Lake Michigan, USA... | reverse complement strand
AACCAAAGTGATTCAAGATCCCTCCCAAGCGGAAATAAAAGGGGTCGCAAAGCTCACCAAGAAAGAGGCCCGGTCAGAGACCGGGCTCTTTCTGCTTGAGGGACCTCAAGGGCTAAAAGAAGCCCTCGAGCGACCGAAGCTAATTGAGAAGCTGTTTGCGACTGAAAGCTTTGAAGAAAAGTACTCGGAGTTGATTTCGCGCGCTCGTGACTCACGGGTAAGCGTAAACATAGTTTCTGAAAGCGTGCTCAAGGAACTTAGCGACACCACAACTCCTCAAGGCGTCGTTGCAGTTTGCCAGCAATTCCATGTATCAATCGATGACGTGCTTTTATCGAAACCGAAGCTGGTTGCATTTCTTGCTCAAATTCGCGACCCGGGAAATGCTGGAACCGTACTGCGCGCAGCCGATGCGGCTGGTGCTGATGCAGTGATTTTCAGCAAGGGAAGTGTTGATATTTACAACCCAAAGGTTGTTAGATCAACCACCGGTTCGATGTTCCATCTTCCATTCGTTATTGATGCTGACATCCCGTTTTCACTCGAGAAGTTCAAGCAGGCTGGGCTAGCTGTCCTAGGAGCTGATGTGGCCGGGGCATCACTTGCCACCATCGATTTGACTGAATTAGCTAAGCCAACTCTTTGGCTATTTGGCAACGAAGCGTGGGGTCTGGAGCCAGAAGTGTCCGCCTTGGCAGACAAGCTGGTTCAAGTCCCCATCTTTGGAGCAGCCGAGTCTTTGAATTTGGCAACCGCTGCCGGCGTTTGCATGTACGCGTCAGCCTTCGCTCAGAACAGCTAGTCGGTAAACTTTAGAACTATGTCCAACTCCGAGGGTATTTCTCAAGCCGAGGTCAATAAGGCCATTGAGACTGCTCTGGCGGAAATTACCAAAGCGGTCTCTATCGCAGAGCTAAAGAAAGCAAAGGGCTCGATTCTTGGCGACGGATCTGCTCTTGCAGGATTCAGCGCAAGACTTGGAAAACTAGCCGCGGACCAAAAAGCTGAAGCTGGAAAGATGGTTGGCTCCGCAAGGGCAAAAGTCACCGAAGCCTTTGAGTCTCGAGAGAGCGAACTTTCTGCTGTCGAAGAAGCCAAGCTTTTGGAGAAAGAGGCAATTGATGTCACCGCATTGGGCAGGATTGCTCGAACTGGCGCGCGTCATCCACTGAGCTTGCTGCAGGAGAAGATTTCCGACGTATTTGTGGGAATGGGTTGGGAAATTGCCGAGGGGCCAGAAGTTGAGAGCGAGTGGTTCAACTTCGACGCTTTGAATTTTGATGCTGACCACCCAGCTCGAGCTATGCAGGACACATTTTTTGTTGAGCCAACGCAGCAGAAGCTTGTTCTTAGAACTCACACTTCCCCTGTTCAGGTGCGATCGATGCTGGATAGGGAAGTGCCTATCTACGTTCTGTGCCCTGGAAGAGTTTTCCGAACTGATGAGTTGGATGCCACCCACACCCCAGTGTTTCACCAAGTAGAAGGTCTTGCCATCGACAAGGGTTTGAGCATGGCGAACCTGCGTGGAACACTTGAACACTTCGCGCGCATAATGTTTGGCGAAGAAGCCAAGATTCGACTGCGCCCCTCGTTTTTTCCATTTACTGAGCCTTCGGCTGAGCTAGATGTTTGGTATCCAGGTGCCAAAGGAGGCGCGCGATGGGTCGAGTGGGGCGGTTGCGGCATGGTGAACCCAAATGTTCTTCGCGCCTGTGGAATTGATCCCGAGATCTACTCCGGATTCGCTTTTGGAATGGGCATTGAACGCACCTTGATGTTTAGAAACGAAGTCAGTGACATGCACGACATGGTCGAAGGCGATGTTCGCTTCAGTGCGCAATTTGGGATGGTGCTCTAGATGAGAGTCCCACTTAGTTGGCTTGGGGAATATGTTGATCTTCCATCTGAGGCAACTCCTGAATCCGTAATGGATCAACTTGTTCGAGTTGGATTTGAGGAAGAAGCTGTTCACAGCGTTGATCTGACAGGACCGCTTGTTGTTGGACAGGTTCTGGAGTTTGTAGCAGAGCCTCAGGCAAATGGTAAAACCATTAGGTGGTGTCAGGTTCAGGTAGCACCTGATGGAGCCAAAGCCGCTGATGGCGGAGCATCGGTTCGTGGAATTGTCTGCGGAGCTGCAAACTTCGAAGTCGGAGACAAAGTCGTTGTCAGCTTGCCAGGAGCAGTGCTACCTGGAAACTCCGTAATTTCCGCACGCTCAACTTATGGTCACACCAGTGATGGAATGATAGCTTCCGGCAGAGAACTTAATCTTTCCGACGATCACGATGGCATCCTGCGCCTATCTTCAATGGGCTTGGATCCAAAAGTTGGAACGGATGCCATTGAGCTTTTGGGTTTGTTTGACAGTGCAGCAGAGATCAATGTTCTTCCAGACCGCGGCTACTGCCTCTCAATCCGAGGTGTTGCTAGAGAGTATTCGCACGCAACTGGAGCTAAATTCCGCGATCCAGCTCAAAACGCTAAGGCTGTTCACGGCGAAGGTTTTGGTCTTGCTATTCAAGACGCTGCTCCAATTCGTGGGCGTAAGACTTCGCAGAGTTTTGTGCTTAGAACAGTAACTGGAATTGACGCTTCCAAGCCAACTCCAACCTGGATGCGCGCCAGACTGAAGCTTGCCGGTATGCGCTCAATTTCTCTTGCCGTAGATATCACCAACTACGTGATGTTTGAACTTGGTCAACCAGTCCACGCCTATGATCTTGACAAAGTCAAAGGTGGCCTAATCATTCGTCGTGCAAAAAAGAGTGAGACCCTCAAGACTCTCGATGGCCAAGAGCGAAAGCTAAGCGAAGAAGACCTACTTATCACCGATGAGTCCGGTCCAATTGGCCTGGCTGGAGTCATGGGTGGCTTCACTACAGAAGTGTCAGAAACTACCAAGAATGTCTTGATTGAAACTGCTCACTTCGATGGAATCTCTGTAGCCAGAACCGCCAGAAGACACAAATTATTCTCTGAGGCCTCAAAGCGCTACGAGCGCGGCGTTGACCCACGAGTTGGAGAACTGGCAGCCGCGAGAGTCATTCAGTTATTGGAACTTCACGCGGGTGGACAAGCTGGATCCCTTGGAGCAACGTACTCAGATTTTGAACCGGCTACCGAAATTTCCCTACCCCACGGCTTTGCTAGCGAATTGATGGGTGTTGATTACAGCCAGGAAGAAATTGAAAAAGTTCTCCGTGAAATCGGTGCGGTAGTCAGCTCTGAAAAGACAGACCTCAAGGTAACTGCCCCTAGCTGGAGACCGGATCTTCTGCACAAGACAGACCTAGTTGAAGAAATTGCTCGAATCACAGGCTATGACCGTATTCCTTCATTGCTACCGGTTGCGCCTCCGGGTCGCGGCTTAACTAGAGAGCAGAACTTTAGAAGAAGCGCTTTGAATTCATTGGCGGCAGCCGGTTGCACTGAAATTCTGAGCTACCCTTTTGTTTCAACCGACTCAAACAATCTTTTTGCTGATGCATCCAAGGCTGTAGTTCTGGCAAACCCGATTCAGGAAGAAGCCGGAGCACTTCGGATGTCCCTAATTCCAGGACTTGTAGAAACTGCTGCCAGAAACCTTTCACGCGGTCTAACTGACTTGGCAATTGTTGAACACGGCTCAGTGTTTGTTTCTTCAAGCTCTAAGCCACCAATATTTCCGGACACCAGTGCAAGACCTACTCCTGAACAAATTGCGAATCTTGAAAAAGGAATTCCGAGTCAGCCAAAGCACCTTGCAGGTTTGTTTCTAGGTTCGAGACTTGGTTCTCAGCCTGGGTCAAAGTCGGTCGCTGCAGGAGTAGAGGATGCCCTTGAGGCAGCGCGAGTTGTTGTTGCAGCTGTTGGGGTAGAACTAGATCTTCGCCAGGCTAAGCCAAAAGGATTCCATTCTGGACGCTCGGCCGAACTGATGGTCGGAAAAGTTGTAGTGGGAGTAGTCGGAGAGCTGAGTCCTTCAGTTAGCAAATCTCACGACCTACCTCGAACAGTTGGTGTTTTTGAGATCAACTTAGATGCTCTTTTTGCGGTAGCCCCATTGTCTGTGACCGCAAGGCCGCTTGGAAACCTTCCAGCTGCCACGCAGGATCTTTCTTTGGTCGTAAAAATAGAAACTCCAGCAGCTGAAGTTTTGGCTGCTGTTCGAGAAGGAGCCGGTGAGCTGCTCGAAGAGATTTCGTTGACAGATGACTACCGAGGTTCCAATGTGCCCGAGGGTTCAAAGTCTCTTACCTTTGCACTGAGATTCCGAGCTATGGATCGAACCTTGACCCAAGTAGAGGCGAGCGAAGCTCGTGATTCTGGAGTTGAGTTAGCAAAGCAAAGATTTAGCGCAGAGATTCGCTCCTAAACCAATCAGCCGAAGGGAGTCCGAGATGGCTTTAACTGTTGCAATTGCGGGAGCCAGCGGATACGTTGGCGGCGAGTTAATGCGCTTGGTAGCAAACCACCCCGAGTTGAACCTGAAAACCGTGACGGCCAATAGCCAAGTTGGACAAAGTGTCTCATCTTTACATCCCGAAAACACGGCTCACGCGGATTTTGTCTTAGTAGAAACCAATGCAATCAACTTACATGGCCACGATGTAGTTTTTCTTGCAATGCCACATTCAAAAAGCGCAGAGGTTGCCAGCTTGCAGCGCGCGAAGTGTTTGTCCGCATTGGCTTGAACGCAGGAGATCAGAGAGCAACTATTTTGACAAATGATTTAACCAAAGAGTACGTAATCGAGAACAGTGAGTATTCAAGCTAATGAGCCAAAATCAAGTTCAGGATGCAGCTCTTGCACGTATCAAGGCCGAAACACTTATTGAGTCCTTGCCGTGGCTTCAAGGATTTCACGGAAAAATTGTTGTTATCAAATTTGGTGGCAATGCGATGGTGGATGAGCAACTAACTAAAGCATTTGCCGAGGATATGGCGTACCTGAGATTTGTTGGAATCAAACCTGTAGTAGTGCACGGTGGAGGACCGCAGATCACAGCCAGGCTTGCAGAGCTTGGAATCGAAACCGAGTTTCGATCGGGCCTTAGGGTCACATCCTCTGAGGTTATGGCAGTGGTCAAGGATGTTTTGAGAAATCAGATTTCCGCGCAGCTTGCCACCCTCGTTGAGAATGCAGGTGCAAAAACGCTTGTTTTGTCTGGAGAAGACTCCAATTTGTTTAGGGCGGAGCAAACCAGAGCCGATCAAGCGGGGAACCCGCTTGATGTTGGTTTAGTCGGGGAAGTCACTCAAGTCAACCCACGCATTGTTCTTGAAGCACTGGCTGCTGGGGTGGTGCCAATAGTGTCGACCGTTGCTCCCGGAGCCGATGGTTCGCTTCTGAACGTGAATGCGGATTTAGCTGCAGCTTCGCTCGCAGTCGCGTTGGGAGCGGAAAAACTCCTTCTTCTTACTGACGTTGCTGGCCTTTATAGCAATTGGCCCAACAAAGACTCTTTAATCTCTGAAATTTGTGCGGCTGATCTGAATGAATTGTTGCCACAACTCGAATCGGGAATGATTCCGAAGATGCAGGCCTGCATTAATGCCCTTGCTGGGGGAGTGCCCAGGGCTCACATCATAGATGGACGCGCCCCTCACAGCATCTTGCTTGAGATCTTCACTTCCAGCGGTGTTGGCACCTTGGTGCTACCTTAGAAACTTCGAAAGGAGACTTGCCATGACCCGTCATTTTTTGCGTGATGATGACATTTCTCCCGAAGAGCAGTCTGAAATTTTGAATCTAGCTCTAAAGCTCAAAGCCAGTCCTTATTCTGAGAAAACTTTTGCTGGTCCTAAAACTGTTGCTCTAATTTTCGACAAGACCTCGACTCGAACTAGGGTTTCATTCGCCGTTGGCGTTTCTGATCTAGGTGGATCAGCTTTGATCATGGATTCTGGTTCAAGTCAGCTTGGTGTCAAGGAGTCAGTAGCGGATACGGCGAAGGTTCTAGAGCGCCAAGTCGCCATGATTGTTTGGCGAACTTTTTCGCAAAACGGTCTTGAGCAGATGGCAGCTAATTCAAAGGTGCCAGTAATAAATAGCTTGAGTGATGACTTTCATCCTTGCCAATTGCTAGCGGATTTGATGACTATTCGAGAGCAATTAGGTTCACTGAAGGGCAAAGTGCTCTCCTATATCGGAGATGCTTCAAATAACATGTGTCATTCGTACATGTTGGCTGGAGTCACAGCGGGTATGAAAATCCGGATTGCTGGGCCAGCTGGCTATCAGCCGAATCCGAAGATTTACCGCAGGGCCGAGGAGATTGCTTTTCAAACTGGTGGTTCCATCGATGTATACACCAACCCGAAGCACGCCCTTGTCGATAGCGAAGTCGTTGCCACCGATACCTGGGTTTCGATGGGTCAAGAGGCGGAGAAGGAGCAGAAGTTGAAGGACTTTGCCGGGTTTACTCTCGATAGCGAGCTGATGAGTCTGGCAAAGCCAGAGGCAATCGTTTTGCACTGCCTCCCTGCCTACCGGGGCTTCGAAATAGCAGCAGATGTTCTGGATGGGCCACAGTCGGTCGTTTGGGATCAGGCCGAGAACCGCTTGCATGCCCAAAAAGCACTTATGGTTTGGCTGGCAGCGCGCTCAAAAGCCTAAGATTGAACTATTCTCGAGGCTTTTCGGGTGTGATTTTTATGTAGTAGGAGACAAATGGCCCAGCGCGTGGTTCTGGCTTATTCCGGTGGTCTTGACACCTCTGTTGGAATCGGATGGCTGAAAGAGGCCACCGGCAAAGAGGTCGTTGCTATGGCTATCGATGTTGGCCAGGGTGGCGAAGACATGGAAGTCATCAGACAGCGCGCTCTAGATTGCGGTGCGGTTGAATCTGTAGTTATTGAAGCCCAGTCTGAGTTTGCTGATGATTACATAATGCCTGCCCTAAAGGCGAATGCACTTTATCAAAAGCGCTACCCATTGGTTTCAGCTCTTTCAAGACCACTTATTGCAAAGTACCTAGCAAAGACCGCTAAGGAACTAGGCGCGGACACTGTTGCCCACGGTTGCACAGGCAAGGGAAATGACCAGGTCCGGTTCGAGGCATCGGTTGCTGCGATTTCTCCCGAACTTACCTCTATTGCCCCAATTCGCGATCTTGCGCTAACCCGTGACAAGGCATTGGAGTATGCCGCAGAGCACAACCTGCCAATTACTCAGTCCAAACAGAGCCCATACTCAGTGGATCAGAACGTTTGGGGAAGAGCGGTCGAGACTGGATTCCTCGAGGACCCGTGGAATGCTCCAATTGAAGATCTATACACCTACACTCAGGACCCGGATGTTCTTCGGGAGCCAACCGAGGTCATCATTAAATTCGATCAAGGAATTCCAGTTGCAATTGATGGAGTTTCTCACACTGCAATTGAAATGGTCAAGAAGATGAACGAGCTGGCAGGTGCCCATGGAGTCGGACGCATCGACATCGTCGAAGATCGTCTGGTTGGCATCAAATCACGTGAGATCTACGAAGCACCAGCTGGAATTGCATTGATTCAGGCCCACGAAGAGCTTGAGAACCTAACGCTTGAGCGTGATGTTAACCGATTCAAAAAAGGCATCGAAGACAAATGGGCAACCATGGTCTACGAGGGCCTGTGGTTCTCCGATTTGAAGCGCTCGCTGGATGTATTCATCGACCACACTCAAAAGTATGTCTCGGGTGAGATTCGCCTAAGGCTTCGCGGTGGGAGGGCTGTTGTGACTGGGCGACGTTCCGAACAGAGCCTGTACGACTTCAACTTGGCCACCTACGACACCGGAGATAGCTTCGATTCATCGCTGGCTAAGGGCTTTATTGAGCTTTGGGCTCTTCCAAGCAAGATTTCTGCGAGACGCTCACATGGCAAATGAGGACAAGCCTGGTGCACTTTGGGGTAGTAGGTTCGCCTCAGCTGTGGCCGATTCTGTAGCAGCACTGAGTAAGTCAACTCATTTTGACTGGCGCCTAGTGGAATACGACATTGCTGGATCCAGGGCGCACGTCAAAGCGCTGTTCTCCGCTGGATATCTCAACAACGACGAAGCCGAGCGACTCAACAAAGTTTTAGCCCAGCTTCTCGAAAGAGTTCGAGCTGGAAGTTTTGTTCCTAAAGACCAAGATGAAGATGTTCACTCGAGCCTCGAACGCGGAATTATTGAGATCGCAGGGGTTGATCTAGGTGGAAAGCTGCGCGCCGGTAGATCTAGAAACGATCAAATCGCGACCTTGATTCGCTCATACCTATTGGACGAAGCGGTAGTTATTGAGAAACTGGTGAGGGAGCTAATCGAGGTCATCACTGACCGAGCTCAAGAGCACCTGGGGACGGCGATACCTGGCAGAACTCACATGCAGCACGCTCAGCCAGTACTACTTTCGCATCATCTTCTTGCCCACACCTGGCCACTGGTTCGCGATATAGAAAGGCTTCGCGACTGGCGAGTTAGAGCCAATGTTTCGCCCTATGGTGCCGGAGCGCTGGCAGGCTCGAGCTTGGGACTTGACCCAAATTTAGTTGCGAACGAATTGGGTTTTGCAGGAACAACACAAAACTCTATCGATGGAACTTCCGCTAGGGACGTAGTTTCCGAATTTACTTTTGTTATGAGCTTGATTGGCATAAACCTGTCTAGATTTGCAGAAGAAATAATCATTTGGGCAACGATTGAGTTTGGATACATAAAACTCGACGATGCTTACTCAACCGGATCATCAATCATGCCACAAAAGAAAAATCCTGACGTTGCTGAGCTTGCGCGCGGAAAATCAGGTCGTCTGATTGGTAACCTCACCGGCTTGCTTTCAACCCTTAAAGGCCTTCCTCTTGCTTACAACCGCGATTTGCAAGAAGACAAAGAACCGGTGTTTGATTCCATCGACACAATCAAGCTATTGCTACCAGCATTTTCTGGAATGGTCGCAACAATGAAATTTGATTTGGATCGCCTAGAAAGAGTTGCGCCGGCAGGATTCTCACTGGCCACTGATGTTGCAGAGTGGCTGGTGAAGCAGAAGGTTCCATTCCGCGAAGCGCACGAGATTACCGGGAAGTTGGTTTCTTACTGCGAGAAGAATTCGTTAGGTCTACACGAAGTTCCAGACAGCGAGATGGCGCAGATATCTAAATCACTCACTCCTGAGGTAAGAGACGTGCTTTCAGTTTCAGGTTCAATCAAATCTCGATCCGGCGCTGGAGGAACAGCTCTTCCTCGAGTGCTTGATCAAATAAGCGAACTTCGAAAGAACTGGGTCACTAAGTAATGGTTATTTCAAATCAGTCCAACGACAAATCCTTCAAGGGTTTGTGGGAAGAGCTGCAGTGGCGTGGGCTCGTGGCAATTTCTACCGACGAGGCCGAATTATCCAAGAAATTGAATTCCGGAAAGCTCACTTACTACATCGGCTTTGATCCAACCGCGCCATCTCTTCACCTTGGTAACTTAGTTCAACTTTTAGTTATGCGTAGGCTGCAGCTCGCAGGTCACAACCCGATTGTTTTGATTGGTGGATCAACGGGATTAGTTGGCGACCCACGACCAACTGCCGAGCGGGCCTTAAACACTAAGGAAACTGTTTCCGAGTGGGTTGAGAAACTCTCCAAGCAAGCATCCAAGTTTTTGGATTTTTCTGGCAGTAATCCTGCAACCCTGGTTAACAACTTGGACTGGACAGCACCGCTTAGCGCAATTGATTTTCTGAGAGAGATTGGAAAACACTTCCGCGTTGGCAAAATGCTTTCTAAAGAAGCAGTTAGTGCGAGATTGAACTCCGAGCATGGCATTAGCTACACGGAGTTCAGTTACCAGATACTTCAGGGTTTTGACTTTTTAGAATTGTTCCGTCGCCACAACTGCACACTTCAGCTCGGGGGATCGGACCAGTGGGGAAACCTAACCTCCGGTTCTGATTTAATCCATAAAGTTGAAGGCAAGTCCGTTCACTTGATGGCAACACCTTTAATTACAAATTCTGATGGAAAAAAGTTCGGAAAAAGTGAAGGCAACGCTGTTTGGTTGGATCCAGAACTAACAAGTCCTTACGCTTTTTATCAGTTCTGGTTGAATGTGGAAGATGCTGACGTAATTGATCGCCTAAAGGTTTTCACTTTTCTTTCCAAAGCTGATATTGACGCGTTTGGGGAGCAGGTTAATTCAGCTCCTCACCTGAGGGAAGCTCAGCGAGCTTTGGCCCTCGAAGTCACGAGCCTGGTTCACTCACCTGAGGCAGCTAACGGGGCCATTCAGGCCTCCAAGGCACTGTTCGGCCAGGCTGAACTGACCGATCTTTCCGACACCGACCTACTTTCAGCCTTAGCGGAGCTTCCGAGCACCAATGCGGCTAAAGGTGCTTTGATTGCTCAGCTTTTGGTTGACACTGGCCTAGAAGCTAGCGTTTCCGCGGGTCGCAGGGCTATCAAGGAGGGCGGGGTCTACCTCAACAATGAGAAAGTGTCCGACGAAGCAGCCGTTTTTGAGCAGGTTCTGTCGGCAAATGTAGCAGTGCTTCGAAGGGGTAAAAAGACCCTAGCTGCGATCTATCTTTCCTGAAAAGATATCGCATTTTATGGCCTAAAAACCCTGATTTGATTTGACATAGCTGGCAACAACAGCGTAATCTTGTGAAGTTGTCCAAAGCTTGAAATCCTGTCTAGAATTTCGGCTCAAGTGCACAAAACGCCACCTCCAAAAGTAGCTAGAAATCAAAATTTCTAGCCGGTTTTGGAG
>Ga0209550_10006709_pt1 | contig 10712 bp, 6 predicted proteins | sample LauGreSuBDMM15SN_2_FD_187567 | JGI IMG/M metagenome (GOLD analysis project Ga0209550, IMG submission 187567) | Freshwater lake microbial communities from Lake Michigan, USA - Su13.BD.MM15.SN (SPAdes) (version 5) | ecosystem: Environmental > Aquatic > Freshwater > Lake | place: Lake Michigan, USA... | reverse complement strand
CTCATGGTTCAAGACAGAGATTCTTGATGGCTTAAATGGCGCAGATATTGAGTTTATCGACCCGTCCACAAACGATGGTGAATACGGAATTGTTGCCGTGCATTTAATGACACCTAGTGGTGTTGTGACACTGGATTAGATTTTTTCTTTTCTTCCGCTTACCCAAGTTGTCATCCCTGAAATCCCTTTCAAGTTTATACGTCGCTCAAGTTCAGAAACTAGGAACAAGACTTTATTCACGAGGATGCTATTTTCCTTTAAACTGCTTCCTGAAGTGAATTTACGAAAGATCCTTACCAGTGGCTTAATAATGTAATTTGAGCTCCAAAGAGACTTGATAGATAAATTTCTTTGATCTGAAACAAGTTGCAAAATTGAGGAACGCGAATATCTCCTAAAGTGACTAACGGCAACGTCGTGATCCGACCACAGGCGTGGATCTTCAGGAACGGAGATTAAGAAATATCCACCTGGCTTCAGTACTCGTGCAATCTCAGAAACGACTTGTGAGTCTTCCAAAATATGCTCCAATACATCAAGACAAATAACACCATCAAAACTAGATTGAGAAAATGGGAGATCTCGAGCATCGCCTTTAGTCACATCTATTCCCTTTTGGATTTGAAGATTAAATCCGAGGTCTGAATATTCAAGACTTGAGACCTTAAATCCTAAACTTTGCATAAGCATTGAATTTCCACCAGTTGCAGATCCAAGATCCAAAATATGACTGGTCGGAGGAAGATGAGAAGCCCACTCTTTCAAAATTTCTTTCCGGGCGAGATACCACCAATGTGTGGACTCCAACTTATCTAAGTTCAAAATTTCTTCATTGATCACTCAGTAATTCTATTAGAATTAGTGCATATTTGAGTATTATCTGCCTATGAACTCGGAAGTGTCGCCTGATATCGCAAAAGAAAATTCAGTTTATCTTTCCATCGTCATTCCTGCATTTAACGAGGGAGAGGGAATCAGGCAGACGCTCAATGAAGTGATAAACAATGTGCCTATGAAAATCACTAACAAATTTGAAATTGTCGTAGTAGATGATGGATCAACAGATCAAACTTTGCTAGAGCTTCAAGAAATGTGCACTTCAAATTCAAACATTCGAGTAATTGCTATGCGTGGAAATCAAGGCCATATGGCCGCCATTACTGCTGGACTTACAGCGGCTAAGGGCGACTGGATTCTGACAATGGATGCAGATTTACAGGACCCACCCGCGTTGATTGGTTCCATGATCCAAAAGGCCCAAGAAACTGATTGCGATGTCGTGCAAGCGGTAAGAATTTCTCGAGATACGGATTCTGGCTTTAAGAGAATAACTTCTGATTTGTATTATCGTTGGATGCGCTATTTACTTGGAAGTAAGTCAATAAATCAAGGCGCAGATTTTCGATTAATCAGTCGAAAAGTCCGCGATGAAATACTTTCTCTTCCAGAAAAATCTAAAGTATTTAGACTTTTAATTCCACATCTTGGATTCAAGATACAGACAGTTGAATTTGCCAGAGGAGAGAGAGCGTTTGGTACAACAAAGTATCCAATAAGCAAAATGATCTCGCTTGCAATAGACAGCACGGTTTCATTTTCAAGTAAACCACTTAGATCACTTACCGTTATTGGTGGTTCTGTTTCAATTCTAATGTTTGTTTTATCAATATTTACTGCATTAGCTCGATTATTTATCCCTACGGTTTCAGGTTGGTCTTCTATAGTCTGTCTAATTCTTGCTGGAAATGCCTTGATACTCGCTTCAATAGGAGTACTTGGTGAGTATATTTCCAAGATTTTTGTTCAAGTCCAAAATAGACCTGAAGCTTCTTGGGATGAGGTCGATAAAGAGAATTTTGGCCGAGTAACCGAGAACAGGCAATTATCAACAGTCCATACTTCTGACAAAATTCTTGTTTACAAGAAAACAACCTTCTCATTTCTTAGCCCACTCTTGGGGGGAATTTTTGGGTTAATAGTGTGCATTTGGACTTTTGGATGGGATTATCTTTCACCCTACAAATGGGAATGGGCTCAAAATTCCACATCTGGATTATTGGATGTGGCAACATCTGTAGCAGTCCAACAAGATTTTTTTAATGCGCCATGGCAATTCCCAATGGGTTTAGTAGAAAATTATGGATACCCACTTGGATCGTCATTAATCCAAACAGCAACTGCATTGATACCTGCGGCATCACTAAAAATCTTCGCAACTATTTTTGGTATTTCAACACCTTTGCAGTCCGCCGGCTTGACATTCCTGATTGGTTATTTCTTTCTTGGCGTTATTCTTTTTAAACTATTTGTGCTTGAAGGACTTTCAAGGAAGAATGCACTTCTAGGTTTAGTTCCATTTTTCTTTATTCCTAAGTTGTTCAATAGTTGGACTGGACCATCTTTGTCGTGGGCATGGTTGCTACCAATGTCTATTTACCTCTATAGATCATCACTAGAAAAAACCAAGAATACACGAATGATTTTATGGGGATCAGTAGGATTGATCGCTGCGAGCACTCACACCTACTATTTAGTTCCCATCATGGTTGTTGCCTTTTTTATGTCCTTTGAAATGTATAAATTAATGAGAAACTACATTGATGAATTACGAGTCTTAGGCTCACTATTATTAGGCGTTACATTTGGGACATGGCTTGTCGGTGGATTCAATATCGGATTTGGTGGAAGCACAACAAGTGCAGCAGATATAGGGCCTTATGCTTCGGATCTTTTAGGCCTATTCATTTCCTACGATCAGAGCAGATTTTTGCCCTCGTTTGGACACTTACCAAGCTACGAAGGCCACGCATATCTGGGGTTGGGTCTCTTGGTATCGACCACCTTGGCCTTGGCCCTTCTGTTTCGAGAAAAAATGAACAAAACAATCTTGAAGAAAGCGGTAAAAGAGCATGGTCTAGGAAACAAGAAATTATTGCCGATGCGAGGCTTAGTGATTTCGAGTCTGATTCTCACAGTTTTTGCAATTGGTCCTACGATCCCAATCTTCGGCGAAGCTCATCCAATAAAACTTCCTAACAGTTTTTTGGTCTTGCTTTCAATCTTTAGAGCTTCAGGAAGATTCATTTGGTTGGTGATGTTTTTACTAGCGATATATTCATTAGTGTATATAAACAAAACGGCGCCTAAAAAATTGTTTCAGTTGGCACTGCCAATAATTGTCGTAATACAAATATTTGATACGTCTGCGGCTCTAGAAAATATTCAACTTCAAGTTAAGACCACCATCGAATCTTCAGAAAAAATGCTCCCATACATTGATGGCAACGACGTCTACTTCCTCCCGGGATATCAAGATCCAGTAACCACCACTTGGCAAGGGCAAGTCTTCCAAACTTTACAAAAAGGCTCAAAAGTTTATTACTTTTCGTATCAGGGTCGCTATTCAACAAAGAAAATTATTGACTCTCAAATACAAAGTATAGCTCTTGTGAAAGCTCCGAAGTTCAATTCTCGTGACGTAATTTTCGTAAAACAAGATTACTATGGAGAGTTAGTAGTTAATTTGGAGACGACGAAGCACAAATTTGAAATAATACAAATAAATGACCTATGGACTGCAATTAGAATTTTGAGATCTCCAGAGTAACAAATAATCTAGTGGAATCAAAAATCCTTGTTAAAGCCTACCAAGATGCTAAAAGCTCAAAAAAGAGAGAGAGAGAGAATTGAAATGAAGAAAAAGGCGCTCATAACTGGAATCACTGGCCAGGATGGTTCATACCTAACTGAGCTATTACTTGATAAAGGTTATGAAGTTCATGGAATCAAGCGCCGAACTTCTCTATTTAACACCCAACGAATTGATCACTTGTTTAATAACTCATCGATTGGAAACGTTTCATTATTTCTACATCACGCTGACATGAACGACTCATCCAGTTTGCTTCGTGTAATCAATGAAGTGAAGCCGCATGAGATTTATAATTTAGCCGCACAAAGCCACGTTGCAGTTTCATTTGAAGAGCCGGAGTACACGGCAAATTCTGATGCTGTAGGTACTCTAAGAATTCTTGAAGCGCTAAGGATCCTCGGATTGACATCTACGCGTTTCTATCAAGCATCAACTTCTGAGCTTTACGGCGATGTTAGAGAAACACCCCAGAGCGAGAAAACCCCCTTTTATCCAAGGTCACCTTATGCGGCGGCGAAGCTTTATGCATACTGGATCACCATCAACTATCGCGAAGCCTATGGACAATTTGCAAGCAATGGAATTCTTTTTAATCATGAATCACCGCGACGGGGAGAAACATTCGTAACAAGAAAAATTACAAGAGGACTTGCCCAAATTGCCACTGGATCCAACCAGGCTGTTCACCTCGGAAATTTGAATGCAAAACGTGACTGGGGTCATGCAAAGGATTATGTCGAGGCTATGTGGCTAATGCTCCAACACCCTGAACCTCTAGATTTGGTGATTGCTACAGGCAAGCAATACTCGGTTAGAGATTTTATTGAAGCTGCTTCTCCGAATTTTGGGTTTGACTTAGAGTGGACTGGAGATGGAATAGAGGAAAAGGGAATCGATCGCAAAACTGGAAAGGTCTTGGTTTCAGTTGACGAGCGATATTTCAGACCATCTGAAGTCGAAACTCTTTTAGGTGACGCAACTAAGGCAAAGAATCTCTTAGGTTGGACCCCAAAAATCAGCTTCAAGGAACTTGTCGATGAAATGTGTCAATCAGATCTACTTTGGGCAAAATCCTTAAAGTGAAATTTTGGGTAACAGGATCTGACGGATCACTTGGTTCTGAATTAGTTGTTCAATTAAAATTAAATTTTCCAGAATTGGAGATTTTAACGCCTAAAAGGTTTGAATTGGACCTAACAAAAAAAGAAGATGTACTGAGTTATATCTCGCATCACCAACCAACCCACGTATTTCATTTAGCTGCCCGCGTGTATGGAATCGCCGGTCATAAGCAAAATCCATCAGCGAGTTATTTCGAAAATACTCTCATAGACTTGAATGTCTTTGATGGTTTAATGAAGCATCCTCCAATTTGGATGTATTACTCTTCAACGGTTGCAGCCTATGGCTACCCATTTAATGCATTACCCCTGCAGGAGGATTCCTGGGAATCTGGAGTTCCGCATGAAAGTGAGTACGGCTATGCAATGTCAAAGAGGCATTCCTTAACGACTCTAGAATTGTTACAAAAATTGGGAGCAACTAATTTTGTATATGGTCTGACAACAAATCTATTTGGAAAAGGAGATAGATTTCTATCTGGTCGTGGACATGTTGTAGTTTCATTACTTGAAAAGGCAAGAATAGCTCGTGAAGCAAATTCTGAGCTGGAGGTATGGGGAGACGGAACAGCATCACGAGATTTTCTTTCAACTATTGATGCTTCGAGAATTTTAATGGACCTAATTGATCAGAACATTGGAGTTGTGAATATAGCCTCTGGACAGGAAATCTACATCAAGGATATTGCCGATCACATCGTAAATGAATTTAAAATAGACAAAGGCTTAAAGTTTTTAGGCATCAACCAGGGTATTCCAAATCGTGTATGTGATGTGCAAAAGATAAATCAGTACTCTGTTTACTCAAATACGGTTGATAGTAAGAAGTCGCTCTGGGAAGAGATTTCTACAGTCGCACTTAGCTCATAGAAACTCTCTTCAAAAGCCTACCCCCAAAGTATCTAATTCTTTGAAAAATTTCTTTCACCAAAAGTACCACCTTAAAAAGGTATTTCTCCACAAAAGGTGACTGCTTATTTAGACTCGAACCGAAAGTCCATAAAACAGGTGAACCACTCAGGAGATTACGCCAAGTGTCAGTAATCAATTTTCCACGGCTTTTACCATTAATTGTGTGTGTCACATCAGAAAACACTGAGATCAATAACGATGATGGATAGCGCACTAGAGATTCCATTACCAAAGAAGAGACCTTCAGTGAAGTGTGAGGAGAGACTACTTCAGGCTGAGAACTCGCGCCCTCCAAAAACTCTATTTTCTTTGAGTAATTGTCCCTCTGCTCTCTTTCGATGGGAATCAAATCATGACCTATAGAGTCATACCCATTGGAATCATCCGTGAATAGAGTTTCTATAAAATCTCTGGACCTCCAAATGCGAGTCCTATTTCGTAGACATCCTGGATTCAATTGAACTTGATTTCTGCTTTGATGGCCCAATAGTTGCCAGTAGTAACCAGTGAAGGTCACAGCGGGAAAACATTTTTCTAGATACTTTAGGGTTGTACCTCTCCAGCCTAAATCAAATATGAGAATCTTCTTATTAGAACCCAAGATTTGAGTCACGTAATCGTGGTATCTAGGATCATTAAGCATCTCTCTAGAAGTTTTGAAATAAAGAATTGAGTCTTCCGGAAAATCTATTTTGTGCCTGAGAAAAGGAAGCCAACCATCTCGGCTTGAATACAAAACTAAATCATAGTTGTCAGTTGAATTTGCAATATGTATCTGAGTCGCTATGGATGACCCAACAATATTTCCAGTTAAAAGGCCGAGTAACTTGGCAGCACCAGATGTATCTTCTGCGGAGAATTCTTCTCTGTGAAGGTAATTCATAAAGACAATACTTAATGCTAAATTACCCTCAGCACCAGATTTTCTGAGAAACCTGTAACCTCTTGAACTCAAAACACCGCGCCCGACCAATTGTTTGTTGATACTCAAATATTGCAGCGTCGAAATTCCTAAACTATTTGCGCTCTCTATGTCCGACTTAGGATTATCACCAATATGTACCCAATTTCCGTAAGTTACATCCAGATAATCACTAACTTTCTCGAAGAGACCAGTTGATTTGGTTTGCAGGAATTTTTCACTTGTAAAAACGGGAACTAATGGAATTCCCAAAAAATCCATGAATTTTTCGATTTGCGCTTGGGTATAGTGGGTATCAGAAATTATACATACCTTTATCTTGCTCTCAAGAAGCTGCTTTAAAAAGGATGTTGTCTCAATATTTGCTACTAGATTCAACTTTTCCGCTTCAAATTCAAATTCACTTCTATGCCCAAGTCCAGTTAAAAGACTTGAATAAATTTCAGCCCCAGTAACTTCAGGAATCCCCTTTAATCTACTCTTCGTTCTGGCAATGATTTCAGCACAAGATCTCGCCATAAAGAAGAACTTTGATTGATTTTTCCAGAGCCGATAATGCGTAACCGATTTCCTAAAGACTAAGGTATCGAAAAAATCAAAAGATACGAGATCTACCCCATCTTGCTTGAATGACTCGAGATAGTTTGAAGTAGCACTCTTGCTAAACGTTTTTGAAAAATGCATGTTACTTTTTTATGAGTACTTACGAAGAATCCATTTTACAAAGCGCAGTAAAGTCTTTGGAATTGGTAAGGATGCGATCAAAGAGTAAGTAAGTGAAAGCCTTCTTGCACGAGGTTGATTACGTATTTCTTCAATCAAGTCTCTATGAATAAAGTGAAATTTGCTTTCGATTTCATTTCTTAAGGTTTGTCTCAGTGACAGATTTTGATCCTGCTCGACTAGATTTGAAGGGGTATTGGTCAAGAACGAATAGGTATCATGGAATGCGGAGATAAAATGCATTTCATCAGCCCTTCTAACTCTTAGAACCGGTACTCGAGAGTGAGCGTTCTCGAATTTTGAAACTGTACCATCTAAATTTATTACTAAGCCGTTCAATGCGATTGACTTATTTGCACCTATCATTACGGGCGCAAAAGTTCTTTCGCCTTGGGTGAGGGCGACGGTCGAGAGAGTCCCAAACTTCGTCTCTTCCGTAGTCATTTTCCCCATCAAAGTATTCAGATTGTGAGCAAAAGAGTCCAGTAACTCAGGTTTTCCATGGAACACACATAAATTTGAAATATCTAGACTTCTCGCTATTTCCAAAATATCTTCCAAATCGAGAATTGCATTATTCGATTGTTCAATCCGGCCAAATCCAACTTTCTTCAGATCCCCTAATAATTCAGCACTCGGATCACCTAGAACTAGCGCTGAAATATGCTTATCAATTTTAGTTGTAGTTTTCTGCTTGAGAAATGAATTTAATTGTTTTGTCAGGTCAAAACGCTTCTCAAAAATATCCTGTGATTTACTTTGCAAATTCTTCAATAAAATCGGATCTTCTCGCAAGCTTTGAACATATTCTTGAAGTTGCGACGCTACGTACAAATCCCCCTTTTCCAAATCGAGGTAAAAAGCAGAGTTACCCAAATGTTTCTGAATGAAAGGGTGTTTATCCGCGATAATTGCGTTTCCTGCAGCCATTCCCTCAAAGAGTCGGCTCGAGATCACACCCTCATCCAAGTGCTGCTGTGATGATAGGACCAAGGATATTCCACTCATTCTATTCTTTTGCAAAATAGATCGACCATCAAACTCGATTTCACCGCGATAACTTTCAAATCCATCCCAAGGAACAATGTGTGAGATTTTTTTTGGGCCATAAATGTCAAGTACATTCTTTTCATCTAGTAATTGAAAGAGCTCATGATGACGTCCAGGTCGACCAGAAAGTTTATTCCAATTAATTCCGGCATAAAACGCTCTAGGAGTATCATTTCGTTTCACTTCATTTATCCATGAGATCCAACTTGCAGGCAAGGAATGATTTAAAACTGCAAATTGTTCGTCTGGTCGGAAACTCGAAAGAAGCTGAATAATTTTTTCGCTATCGGTATGAAGTAGAAGATCGTGGCTCAATTGATTTTCCCATACGTAAGCGAGATCCCAATTCTTCATAAATGAAGTTGGCGTCCAAACAGCACCTATGCTCTGGGGCTTAAAGAATTTTGGATACTCATAATGAATATCCAAAACAGCATCAACGCCATTCTCCCAATCTGAGATTGTATTAGGATTAAAATCGGCATCAACTTCTACAATTCTTGGTTCCCAATTCAATTCACGAGCAGCGGCCGCAATTCTCTCGACGACTTCGTGTTCGGCAGCTTTGAATTTCCCAAAGTGTTTAATAATTAAAAGGACTGGTTTATTTTGCGAGCCCTGGGTCTTTGACTTTTCCACAGCCAAAGTATAGTTCAATTTTGCTCTTACCTTTGATGATTAGTTCTTCTTTTGAGCAATGACTGGTTATTCTTTCTTTGATGCACCAGTGATTCATCAAACACTTAAAAAGGAAAATGAATTCCCTGAAGATTTTGACAAACTTTATGAGCAATGTTTATCTGGTTATATTCCAGAATTTGAGGCAAATACTTGATGATGAAGTTGTGTGTAAATTTCATCTATTTTGTCTATTATATAAAAACTAAATCCGCAATTATGACATAAACATCCTATGAGCCATGGGAAAGGATTCTCTACACAATTTTCTAGCTCTCAAATAATCTTACTTTAGATTGAAAAGCTTAGTTTTCACTATGGTGCATATTTAAAGAGGAAAAATAAGCATAAATTTAGCTAGCTGTCACTGCAAGCATTTTTAGGTCATTGAAAGTCCTCAGTGTATCATTCACATCATGGAGGCCGCGCAAAACTTAATTCTAGTTTCAAAGAGCGACAGTCTATTAGTCTATGCAATGGCGTATGTTTCTAAATATGGCGCTGGTGATGATTTTAAAATACTAGTGGTTGATGATCAAGGGATCAATATAGAAAGCACTACAAATGAAAACGTCAATCAAGAATTAATTACTACCTTGTCTAAGTTAAGAATGCAATTTGTGACATTTGATGAAGCCCACAAAAGTAATTTTGATACGGTATTTCTACTTCCAGCCTTCAGGCTGTTTGCCTCAACCAATAGTTACTTAATGAACTTTAGTTTCAATTCAATTGGTTATTTTGCTGATGGTCTTAGAAATGATTTGCATTTTTCACCATCTGCACCCATAAAAAATCTTTCGGAGAAGCATATATTTTTAGGGTTCAAGGGTGACTACAACCCGTTTTGCAAAGATCTTTGCAACCAAGTCGAGATACAAATTGTCGAACTTGAGGAAATTGCCAAAATCTGGGAAAGCCTAGTCTTGAATCAGGTTAGGAAGAGTTGGCCCAAATTTCAAAAGGATGATCTGTTTATCGCTGTCCGATATTGGGGAGATGAGCCATATGTTTACAGATCAGGGATTACTACAAACAAATTAATAATGCAGATCATCTCTAAAATACCGGATTTGAAAAGAGTTATTGTAAAGCCAATTCCCAAAAGTTATAAGAAATCAGATCTCGAAATTACTTCCTTAGAGAGGGATTGTAATCTACTGGGTATAGATGTTGTTATATGGGGAGACTTGTTTGAAAATTCGATGGGTGACGACATTAGCCATAATCCCGAAGGACTCTTCATGGGTGGGCACTTGAATGGCCTAGGGCATTTTTTCGGCTTTGATTCCACGTTAAATGTCATTGCTAAATTGTATTCACCGAAGACAATTCTTCACTTACCTAATTTTGTTTCGGAGCTAAAGCTCTTTGAAAATCCTATCTCTCAAGAAATAGTCGAACAGCATTGTTGCCTCATTGCGGATTTAGAGGGCTCTACAATAGAAACTTATAGTGATTTCCACATTACATTTCCGCGCAGTGGCTTATGGGCCGATTTAGCAGGTAAATACTTTAGAGATTTTGAAAAGCTCTCTAGGCTCTTGATGACTAGAACAGTTGAACTCACCCAACAGATTGATAACCTCACCCAAGAACGCAATGACATCTCACAAGCACGTGATCAGGTAACAGTTGAACTCACCCAACAGAT
>Ga0209550_10006708_pt1 | contig 10712 bp, 6 predicted proteins | sample LauGreSuBDMM15SN_2_FD_187567 | JGI IMG/M metagenome (GOLD analysis project Ga0209550, IMG submission 187567) | Freshwater lake microbial communities from Lake Michigan, USA - Su13.BD.MM15.SN (SPAdes) (version 5) | ecosystem: Environmental > Aquatic > Freshwater > Lake | place: Lake Michigan, USA... | reverse complement strand
TTGTAGAGCATATTGAGATATTTTAAAATCTAACTCAAGGTCGGCAAGTGTTTGACCTCCAGCAATTGGGGAAGGGTTGCTCATCCGCGTTTGCAAACGGTCAGCCGCAATTTGATGCCGTCTAAGAGCCTTGTCTTCCGCTTCTTGTAAAGACGCAATTGTTTTGTTACCAGCTTCTTCTAAAGTAGAAATTTTGCCTCTTGCAGACTCTTTAATTTCGTTTATATCGGGAGGGGTGCCAAAATACTCTGGTCGATAACCAACTTGACCTACGCCAGAAATTAAAGCCCCAGTACCCGCCGCTATTGCTGGGTTTAAAACTTATTCTACTGGGGGTGTTGTATCCGTTGTGACTTCAGTTGTTGAAGCCTGACGCGCTTTATCTGCAAGTGGTACGCCAGCGGCAAATGGATTGTTAGGGTCGACTTTTGGCGCTTCTGGTGTTGCTTGCTTTCCGCTTTCAAATGACGTAATAAAGTCAGCAATCTTTTCTGCTGAACCATCTGGAAATGGTTCGTTGGTATTTTTTAAACCAAGGTGACCAGCCATTCCAACCTTGTAATTGTCACGACCTTCTTCTGAATTTTCTGAACCTGCTGGGGCGTACTTATCAATAAAAGATTGAGGGGTGTTGATCCCCTTCTTTTGCTTGATTTGAATGTCTTGAATCAACGCATTGCGACCAGCTTCTTTGGTTGCAAAAACAGCAAAGCCTCGGTCATCAACTCCAATTTGATCTTTGTAAGTAAAACCTACGGGCTTTAAATTACCGGGGTTATTGTTGAACTCAGCAACTGTTGACATGGTCATTCTTTCTCAAAAGAACCGTCTGGCATTTTTTTCCAACCCTTTGGCGGCTTGCGTTCACCGCCAGATTGTCCTGAAGACTGACCAGCAGGCGCGGGAACCTTTGGCGATGTCCGCAATATATCCGCATTTTTATTACGCATATCATCAAGCGTTTGTCTGTAGTTCTTTTGCAGTTCTTTAAATTCTGGATCGTTAAGTTTAAAGGATGAAAAAGATTTGTTTGGAAAGTCTTCTTGGGCTTTAAGCCACAACTGTGCGGCGCGTGCATCGTAACGAGCACGCTGAACCATTGCCTCTGATTTAAGCGCCAAGGCTCTAGCCGAGTCACTAGGAAGAACGCCAAGAGCGGCGTACAACTGACCTTCTGTTTTGTCGGTTGCCCCCTCGCCGGGGGTTCTCCCCATCTTGCGCATCTCCGCCGTAATTTCAGCTTGCGTTTGTTGGAACATCTGCAATGCTGTAATGTCGTCTGTGGTCAACTTGTATTCTTTGTTTCCCTGTAATGCAATGCGTACAGGTAAATTTATACCTACGCTCATTGAGCCAGCAGTTATGTTTGCGCCTTGTTCAATTGCGCGAAGCACAGCATTACGCACGTCTGCGTCTTGCATTAAATTAAATGCTCTAGTGTTTGAGTCAGTTAAACTTAATACGTTGTTAGCAAGAGTTTCTAGTTTTAATGCACTTTCACCACGATCCAAAAGCGCATTTCCTGATTTCTCAGAAGCTGTTGCACGTTCTTTTGCAATTGCTTCCAATGCTGTCCTTTCAGCCGCTTCTTCTAACTCTGTTCTTGGTCTTGCATACTCAATTTTGCCTTGTGCGTTTGTTTTTCTTCCAATGGCAGGAATCATATTGTTCTCAACCATAAAACGAATAAGAAGTTGTTCGTCACCTGTTTGTGCGGCTTCTTTTGCAACAATATTAAACGCGTCTGAAATTTCAGTGCGAACCCTAATTTTTTTATTTGTGGTTGGAATTGTTACTTCAGTAAAGCCAGCGTCCGCCGCTTTCTTTTGTTCAACTTCAGCTTTTTGAAGGTTGAATAAAAACTTCTCTGTATCAGGGTCGCCGATCTGTTGACCAGCAACAAGTTCTCTGCGACCGATTGGTGCAAAGCCTGTGACCGTGGTCGGGAGACCGGGTCGACTCGGTGGCATACCACCACCCATTGGAGGAGCGCCAGCAGGAGCGCCACCAGCGGGAACTGCTAGTCCGCCTAACGTAGTGCCGCCAGCTTGTGGCATGGCACCTTGTGGGTTGCTCAAGTTTTGGAGCATTGCAGAACCCGCTAACTTCTGACGCAATTGCTGTTGCTTCATCATCAAGTCAAGATTTTGTGTACCAAGTTCTTGTTGACGTGTTGACTCATCTGTTGTGGCTTTTTGGAATCCGCTCATGCCTTGACCAAGAGACTCAACAAACTGACCCGTCTTTGTGGGTTGAGCCAAACCAACACCTAACGCCATAAACCGTGGGTCATATGGCAGTTCAGTGCGCTTGGCTAAAGACTGTTGCATCTTTTGAATCTGCGCGTCCAACTGCATACGACCCTTGTTGAGGTTCGTAATCTCTTTATTGACATCAAACGGTTCATCCTGAGCAGTTATTTGTTCAGCGGCAATGCGATCAGCATCAGCGGCTTGATCTGTTTTTTGCGCAGGCTTCCCCTGCGGCATAGCGGCGGGTCTTGCCTGCGGTGGTTGAGAGACTTGACCTAATCCGCCCTGTGGTTGTTGTGCAATCATTTTTTATCCCACTAAGTAACCATCTTGGTCATAATAATTACCCTGTCCATCGTGATATGCGGCACTGTTTGGCATCACATCTTGTAGACCGCCACCGTCTGCCATCATTACAGAGCCGCCCTGAGCACCCTGTGGCTCTTTAACTGGGGGAGGCAACTTACCACCAGCAATTGCAGTTTGAGTAGCATTTTGAATTGAATTGGGATCACCCTTGTACAGAGAATACAGGATAGAACCCAAAGAGCCAATCTGCGCTAATGGGCTAATGCCGAACTGACCTTGTTGACCGGGGCCAGTTGCTTGCTTAATAGACCCTTGGGGGATATTTTGACCCTGCAACAACTTGGCATAGTTCTGTGCCTGAATCATTGGATAATCCAATGCGGCTTGACCTAACTTTTGCTCACTGGCACCCATGTTGAACAACGCATTCAATCCGCCAGTTCCTGTTTGGAATTGTTCTTGACCCAACTGAGTCAAACTTTGACCAGCTTGCAATTGGCGCTGTAGATCGTTCTGAGCGGCTTTTATAGACGTGTCGTAACCACCGCTGAGGGCTTGGTACTGTCTGCCCAATAAATCGCTCTGAATGTCTCTAAGCGTGTTTCCAGTAACTTGTTGTTGGCGACGTGAGCCAAATTGCCCAGTACCAGCCGCCGCCGCACCCAATGCTGGGAGCACGTTTTCTTGTACGTTGCGCTGTGTCAGGCGACCCATCTCATCGACTACATAGTCTTGATAGGGGTTCATGTACCCACCAACAATCTCAGGGGCGGCTGTACCGCCTGCACCCGTGATCATCTGGCTGGCTTGACCTAACGTGCCAGTCCCCGCAAACGCCATGTTGGGAGCCATTTGGAGGGCTTGCTGTTGCAACGGGCTAAAGCCTGCCACACCGCCCTGTTGGACGGCGCTTTGACCTAAGTTGGCAATGTCTTGTAGGTAGTCAGTATAGAACTGGGGGGCGGTGTCCTGCGTCTGCGTAGTTGTGGTTACGTCAGGCAGTGCCGCGCCTTGGAATAGATCAGCCATTCATAGACTCCTTCAGATAGTTCAAAGGTGATTTAGCCTTTGGTGGTATTTTACCGAGAGGTGCGCCTCTTTTGTGAGCGCGAATGTTTTCTCGGAATTTATCAAGAACTTTTGCACCAGCTTTGTTTGAACCGTTACCTAACATGGAAACCAATTCGGCATCCATAACGTATTCACCATCAGCTAACCAAGCTGGGATGTCGTCAGACTGACCATCCCCAGCGCCGTTAACAGCGGAACCCTTGCGAAAGTCCACACGATTATTTACCACTGGGTTAGTTTGATGGCTGTGAACGGTATGAGCCTGTGACAGACCACCTTTTTTCATACCTTCAGCCAAACCAAGATTTTCAGCAGGGTTCATTACGCGACCAAACGTGTAGTGCGTTGTACCGCCACCAGCCATTGCTGGTTCTTCCTCTGCCATGTCTTCAGACTCGTTATCTAACAAATAACCGTATTCATCAACAAGGTTTCCAGACTGATCTGTGAGGTTGTCGTCTTCATCCCTGTAGTCAGCCATTTCAGGTTCTCTTAGATACCCTGATATTCCGAGATCAGAGTACAAGCGATCATCAATGATTTCATCTCCAACGTCTTCTGCGTAGTCAGAATAAGAAACAATTGGGCTACCAGTGCCTGTGCGACCACCCACCATGCCTGCACCAAAGTCTGTAGTGCGTGGGTCGAAGGAAGTCAAATCAGAGATGTCAACGGGTTGGCTTGGGCTAGAAGACTCACTGTCCCCTGCTTGATCCATCAAAGATGCAATCAAAGCACCTACGGCTCCACCAGCAAGACCGGGGTTATCACGCACAGCATTTAGTAGCGAATCAAGAATGCCAGTTTGATTTTTATATGGTTGGTCATACCGCCCAGATACAGACTCGTCGCGCTCTTGTTGCGCTAAGAAACTTGGTTTGTTTCCAGAACCAGAAGATGTAATCCCTTCTACTGGGTAGTTTCCAGAAACAGACTCGCCTCTTTCATCTAAATAATCTCCAGAAACAGACTCGCCCCTCTCGTCTAAATAATCTCCAGAGACTGACTCACCTCGTTCATTGAAATAGTCTCCAGAAACTGATTCACCTCTTTCGTTAGGGTAAGTTCCAGAAACAGACTCACCAACTTCAGGATTAAACACATTGCCATCTGCATCGGTGGTAAACACAATATTGGTATCAGCATCAATTGTTATTGTGCTACCGTCGTCATCAACATAAGTAGCTGTGCCATCACCGTTGTCGACGTAGCCATCAGGCCAACCCTCTGGCATAGAGAATGGGCTTGGGCGAGGAGGATAAACAATATCATCATCTGCCGCCAATGCTGAACGCAGATAAGTGTTACCTACTGGGTTGCGATTTTCAGTTAGTGTGTAACCAGTCAATGTCGGATCGTTTTCTTCGCCATAGTTGTAACCTACGTTCTGAAAATCTTGGACTTCTTCACCAGTATCGGAGTAGCCTTCATCATCACCGTAACCTAAAGCGGTAGGGCCACCCGTAACAAAATGACGCTTACGACGAATTGAACCGCCCTTGGCATCTTCTTCATAATCTGTACCGTCATTGACAGAGTCATATGAGGTGTCGTCATAAGACGTGTCTACCGTAGTGTCATCGTATGAGGTATCGTCGTAGGTGGTGTCGTCGTAAGTAGTACCATCAAAACCTTCTTGAGTCCACTCACCATCAGCACCAAGGTTCCAAGTGAAACCAGTGTCTGGGTCTGTATAGGTTGTTGTATCTTCAAAAGAAGAATCTCCTCCTTCTAAAGTCCAGTTACCGTCTGCACCGAGGTTATATACGTCGCCAGTTTCTGGGTCTGTATAAGTTGTATCATCATAAACAGTTGTATCAACAGTAGATGTGTCACCAGCAGAAGCATCAACGTACTCACCATCGGCACCGACGGTGTACATCAAGTTTCCATCAGCACCGTAGATGTTTCCGCTTGCATCAGCAAAGTAACCTTCACCAAGGTCTGTCATGGTAGAGGTGTCTGTACCAGTTCCTGCAACAACAGTGTCTGTACCGCCTGCACCCGTAAGGCTTCTAGTCAAGCCAGTTGTAGTATCTGTACCAGTTCCAGCAACTACGGTATCTTCACCATCACCACCTACAGTAGTGTCAGTGACCGCTTCCATGCCAACAATGTTTCCATCTTTGTCATAGGTTGTGACCATTCCGTTTTCAGTAACAGAGTAGCTTCCATCTGCATTTGTTATAGCGCCTTCAGGAGCAACAAATGCCTCTTCGTCAGCTTTAACGCGATCTAACTCATCTTGAATTTGCTCGTCTGTTAATGCGGCTGTTACGCCTGTTGTTGCGGCTTTGGCTGGTGTCGAGCCTTTAGGAACAACGGGGGGTTTAACAACGCTTGTTGGAGGTTTTAAGGAAGGGGGGCCGCCGCCCGGCTTTATCCCAACGCCGTCCTTTGTTGGAATACCCGTAGGTTTTACCGCTGTTGTCTTTGGTGGAACAAAAGGAGGAGTTCCAACAGGTTTTTTATCAGTTGTTGTTGTCTTGCCTATTGCTTTGTTGACTAGCGCGGCAGTTCCTGCGGCAACAGCCGCTTTTTTCAGTGTGCTCGTTAAATTGCTTGATGGTTTTGTAACTGGCTTAGTTGGAGTAACAACAGGCTTTTTAACCGTTGTAGTTGGCTTTGTAGTTGTAGTCTTTGCCGCAACTGGTGGTTTGGTCGTAGTAGTCTTAGCCGCAACAGGTGCCTTTGTAGTCTTGGCTGGAGCCTTGGTTGTTGTTTTAGCCGCAACAGGAGTTCTTGTTGCCGCTGGTTTAAGAGCGGTTGTTGTTTTGGTTGCCGCAGGTCTTGCCGTAATAGCAGGTCTTGCCGCTACAGCAGGTTTTTTAATCGTAGAAGTAACTGGTGGTTTAGGACTAGCCTGTGGTGCTCTGCCTGTTTGAACACGAGAGACTGGAGCGCCAGCGGTAGCTGTTCCACGAGAAACTGGGGTTGTTACGTCTTGAGATGTAAAATCTCTACCAGCAATTGTTTCACGGGGTGGGCGAGTAACAGAAGTCAGATTGCCAAAATTGTCTTGACTACCTTGATCTCCTCGAACACCCATGCCACCGCGACCACCTCGATCACCGCGACCGCCACGCTCAGGACGAGAAAAACCATCGCCAAAATCTAACTCAGTAGGTCTAAATTTTTGACGAGGAGCATTGCGCATCACCGAACTAATTGTTCGGACGGGCGTTCTTAATTCCAAAGGGTTGCGTACTGTTCTTGCCATAATTTACCCCATTTTCTTCGTATTCAAGCCTGCTGGCAACTGTGCCGTTTTTACAGGTATTAAGGTTTTAACATCCACCCTTTGTGGTGGTTTTTTAATTGCTGTCAAGTTTGCCACATTAACCCTAGCTGGTGGCTTAGATGCTTTTAATTGAGACATCTGCTGTGAAGTCAGGGTTTTCTTAGCCGTGTTCAATGCACCAAGAGCGGCGGGTTTTACTGCTGTTGTCTTAGGCTTATTAAGTGTATTCAACGCCGCAGGCTTTACAGCCGCTATTCTGGTTGAAGGCGTATTTGTTCTCAAGGCACCAGTCAAATTGGCTCTTGTTGTGTTGACTTTAGTTTTGGGCGTGTTGGTTAAAGCCGTTGCTTTATTTAACAAGCCAGTTGCTGTAGATACCGCACCCAAACCAGTATTCACTGTAGATGCAATGTTATTTATTGTTTCATTGCCTGTTGTACTTGCAAGCAAGTTCAAACCACCAATCGTTTTATCAGTATCGGTGCCAGTAGTCAACGTGGTTACATTGCTCACGGCTCCAGAATCAACATTGGCAAGAATGGTTGAACCAGCCAACAACACCGCATTCATTAGCGTTGCATCGTTGACATTACCGTTGGTGACTAATTGAGTTACCACTGGAGTCAAAACAGAATTTAACAACTTGGCATCTGCGGTTGAAAGTCCTATTCCCCCAGTTACAGCGCCAAGACCTGTATTGACAGCAGAATTAAGCAATTGAGTCCCGATGGCAGTGCCGACATCCGTGCCTGTTGCTAAAGCCGTAATAGCCGCTGTGCCTGCTCTAGTAAGAGCGCCTGATACAGCAGGCGAAAGGTCTGACGGCAACGCTGTGGAAATCATTGGAGCAACGCCAGCAGAGATTGCACCAGTAATAGAACCCTTTAAGAATCCGTCGCCAAACTTTCCACCAGAGGCTTCAGCCATGATGCCGCTTGTCACGCCGTTGATGATTGCTTTGGAAACAACTTGTGACGCTAACTCTCCCAGACCTGCTTGAGCAAGAGAACTGGTGAGCACGGAGCCAACGCCGGGCATCAGGAAGTTGGACGCAATCATAATGATTGGCATGATCGTGTCTGCATCGCTGGTCGTGAAACCAGTTGCAGAAACTATTGACTTACCTGTCTTTGGATCAAACTTTAAGTCGTAGCTAGTTCCACCACCACCAGTGTAGGTAGCGCCAATGGTGTACGCAATTGGGTTATCTACAGCATCTTGTGTTGTCAACAACTTGCCATTAGCAAAAAGTCCTTTACCTGTTACAAAGTCATCAATAGTTTTGTAAACGTAAGATGTTTCATTTTCTCCACCTGCAAGAACTTCTTCAGTCTTAATCTTGGCAACTTGATCATCAGTTAAATCTTTGCGAGTGGATGTTTCGCCATCTGCACTTGAAATAAGCGCGTAGTATTGATTTGTCTCAGGATCAAGTTGAACTTTAACACCGCTACTTGTAATGTCTTGGGTCTTCAACTGACTCAAGTCAGTTACACCAGATTGAATCATCTGACGCGCCATATCCAATAGCACTTGCTCAGACGCTGTAGCTGTCCTACCTAATAAAGTATTTGCTTCGCTAGCGGCAAAGCCAATGTTTGCACCTTTGGTTTGAAATGCACCACCAGTCATGGAGCCTGCATTCTCAGAAATTTGACGCGCCAAAGTTAGCAATTGAGTACCGTCAAACTGATTGCCTTGATAGTCGGTAACTGCTGGTAATGTCGTTGCCGCAGTTGTTGCGGCTGGTGTAGTAGCGGTCGTAGTCGTAGTGGTTGTATCAACAGCCTTAGTAACTGGATAACCATTTCTGTCAATGATGTTCCCACCGGGCGTTCTAAACGTACCATCACCCAAATCTACAATTTTTGGTTCATAGATTATTTCTGGCGGCGGCGGTTCTTCTCTACGAGGGTCTTCCTTTGGAGGAGGCTCATCAGGACGAGGTGGAGGCTCAGGAGTAGGAGGTGGAGGAGGCGGCGGCTCCACAATATCTGGAGGACGTGGAGGCTCAACAATGTCTGGAGGAGGAGGTGGAGGAGGAGGAGTCTCTGTGACTGCTGTAGCGTTCAAACCACCAACGGATGGCGGAGCAACATCAGCCTGTTGAAAATAACTTACAACAGTATTGGAATCGTAGCCAGTAACACGGGACAAGTCAGCAACAGACACACCGTACTGCGCCGCTGTTTCAGCAATTAACGCTGGGTTGTCAATGTTGGCTTGAACAAACGCAAGAATTTGTTGATCGGTAGCGGAAAGAGTTGACGCAACCTCTTCAGGTGCGGTGTCCTCATAAACCTCTTCGTAATCGTATCCGCCTCGCATATTATTTAACCCTCTGGTTAACAGCACCAACTAGAGCCGCCGCCCAATCGTGCCAGTCATCATAGATGTCAGGGCTAGGTATGCCTTCATTTGTAAACACATCAATTGCCTTTAAACCCGTTGCCCATTGCTTCCAATCGGTTTGTGCGTTTGGAATGGGCAACTGTTGACCAGCATACGCCTCACACATAATTGACGCCCATGAGTCAAAGGTGTGGTATCGAGGGTCGTAGACAACGGCAAGCATTATGGTCTCACATCACCAACAGTGGCGCTAAGTAAAACTCGACCCATTTGGTAGTTACCGCCCTCCACATTGCTCTTGAAAAACAATCGAATCTCGCGTCGTTGCTCTCTCATGTCAATTTTGCCAGTATCAGGATCAAAGGGGTAAGGGTCAGATGTGACATCCGCAGACTTTGCAAAGGATCGACCAATTACCCTGAAAGTCATCTCGCCAGTCTGAATGAAGTCAGGCTCAACACGCTCCAAGCGGAGCCAAACATTATCCCCAACTGGCGAGGTCTGGGGCGGGCCGCCCTGCACCCAACCCAAGTCCGATGTTTCAAAGTAACTTTCAATGGCATTTGAAGTGCTTGCCACTACTTCGTCAGTTCCTATTTCGTGTTGCCATAACGTAACTAATCCAGCCACAGTGTTAAATGTAGCAGTCTCAATTATTGTTGCTGTAGCCGCTAAAGATAGCGTTAAAGTCAAACCAGCAAAAGAAAGCGCACCAGACACAGTTGCGCTATTGACAACAGACAATGTAATTGTTGTACCAGCAATGACCGTGACAACCGCTCCAACTCCGATACCTGTTCCAGTTACAGCTTGATTGCGCAAAATTCCAGTGGCACTGCTAACCACAATCGTGCTTGCACCAGACACGCCAGACACCGCTGTAGGAGATGCCAAGGTTGCAACAATAGCGTTTATTAAACTGTTAGCAGGCAAACTAGTTGATATAACTAACTGACCAACAGCAACCAAATTGTTAGGGGCAATCGTAATGTTGGCACTGCTATTGGTTGTTGCAATAGATGCTGAGAAAAGTAAATCTTGTGTGGTCTTGGTTGTACCAGCATTGATTGGATAATGAAACACTTGAGAGAAATACCCAGCCGACCTGTTTGCACCTAATGCCTCACCAGCGTCGTACCAAATGTTTTCTCGCACGTTATAAATTACCGCATCATTGCACTCCTCAGAGTCTCCAGACGGAAAGTACCACCAAATTTCTCCAAAACGAGGAACCTTGTTGGCATAAACTTTTTGGCGTTGTGCGTAATTTAAATTGTCAAAAAAGTAATTTTGGTTGAACGTGTTTGTAATTTCTTTAACCACACCGCTGTAAAGCAAAAACCTATCTGATCCACACCAATAATAAATGCCGTCGTACTCAATCACAGACTGGCTAGAAAGAATAGATGATTGACTAGAGATGATGTCATAGCGCCAGAAAAAGGTACTAGATGTTGAACCAACAGTAGTTGTAGTCGGGGTATAGG
>Ga0209550_10006707_pt1 | contig 10717 bp, 10 predicted proteins | sample LauGreSuBDMM15SN_2_FD_187567 | JGI IMG/M metagenome (GOLD analysis project Ga0209550, IMG submission 187567) | Freshwater lake microbial communities from Lake Michigan, USA - Su13.BD.MM15.SN (SPAdes) (version 5) | ecosystem: Environmental > Aquatic > Freshwater > Lake | place: Lake Michigan... | reverse complement strand
CCGACAGCCCGTCCGAGCGTGCAGACGCCGGGGAGCCGAGCGGGCCTTCTGCGCAGCTCGACTGGTCCAAGGCCGGGTCGGGCAAGCAGGTGTCCGAAGACTTCGACCTCGAGGCGATCACCGCCGAAGAGAAATCTCTGCGCGATCATCTGGAAGACCAGCTGCAGATCGCGGGACTGATCGAGGCCGATCGCCTGATCGGGCTTCGTCTCATCGAGGAGACGGATGAAGCCGGCTTCATGCGCGGCGACGTACACGAAATCGCCACCGCGCTCGGCGTCGAGTTCGAGGATGTCGAAGCCGTGCTGCAGACCTGCCAGGGCTTCGAGCCGACTGGCGTGATGGCGCGCAATCTCCAGGAATGCCTGACGCTGCAGCTGAAGGAGCGCGACCGCTTCGATCCGGCGATGCAGAAGCTGATCGAGAATCTCGAAGTCGCGGCGCGCCGTGATTTCCGCCGTCTGTCGGAACTGTGTGGCGTCGACCAGGAAGACATCATCGACATGCTGTCCGAGCTGCGCGCGCTGACGCCGCGCCCGGGGGCAGCGTTTGCGGGCGAGTCCGCACCGCCGATCACGCCGGATGTTTTCGTGCGCGAACTGCCCAACGGTACGTTCTCGGTCGAACTGAATGCAGACACACTGCCGCGTGTGCTGCTTGATCGCAGCTATTATGCGGAGGTTGCCGGCCTGTCGCGCACGGAAGATGAAAAGACATTCCTCTCCGAATGCCAGGCATCGGCCAACTGGCTGATCAAGTCGCTTGACCAGCGCGCCCGCACCATCCTCAAAGTGTCGAGCGAGATCGTGCGCCAGCAGGACGGGTTCTTCGTATCCGGCGTAAGGGCGCTGCGTCCGCTCAACCTGAAGACGGTGGCTGACGCGGTGGAGATGCACGAGTCGACTGTCTCGCGCGTCACCTCGAACAAGTATGTCTCAACGCCGCGGGGCGTTTTCGAGCTGAAATACTTCTTCTCGGCGTCGATCCCGGCAACGCAAGGCGGGGAGTCGCATTCGGCAGAAGCTGTGCGGCACCGCATCAAGGACATGATCGAACAGGAAAACCGCGAGGCCGTCCTTTCCGACGACCAGATCGTCGAGCGGCTTCGCGCCTACGGCATCGATATCGCGCGGCGCACCGTCGCAAAATACCGCGAGTCGTTGCGTATTCCCTCCTCCGTCGAGCGCCGCCGCATTTTCGCAGTCGGCGGCTGATGACAACCGGTTGACCTTGCCGTTTGGCAATCCCACAGTTGATCTAGATCAGTGAGGGCGGGTCGCGTCTCCGCGCATGCGTTTCCTGCATGCACCAGCAGAAGGAGCCTCCATTGCAAGTTCAGATCGCGGGCAAGAAGCTGGAAGTCGGCGCCGCCCTTCAGGAACGCATCGCCTTCGGGCTGGAATCGCGCATCTCGAAATACTTCAACCGAACCGGCGAAGCGTTCGTTACAGTTGCGAAGCCAGGCTGGGCCTTTTACGTCGATTGCTCGATCCACTTGCCGTCCGGCGTCACCTTGCAGGCGCACGGCGAAGGCGAGGATGGTTACCAGGCCTTCGAGATGGCGCTGGACAAGATCGAGACACGCGTGCGCCGCTACAAGAACCGGCTGCGCAACCATCGCGCGAAAGACGGCATGGCCGTGGAGATGGCCGCCGAGCGCATCATCCTCCCGCGTGACGAATCGGGCGATGCGGACGAACCAGACGACACTGTCGCGAATGGGCACGGCGAGGCGCCGGCGATCGTTGCAGAGTCCGACACCAAGATTCAGACGATGACCGTTTCCATGGCGGTGATGCAGCTGGAGCTGGCCGATTCCCCGGCAATGATGTTCCGGAATGCCGCCCACGGGCGGCTCAACATGGTCTATCGCCGCCCGGACGGTAATGTCGGCTGGGTTGACCCCGGCAAGGACGGCTGAAGATTTGCAGTTGTTTGTCGGGTGCGACGCAGTTGGCCCGGCGAAAGCTGGACCTTACACCCCAGGTATGGTTAGGGCGGCGACGGGGCCGAGGCCATTTAGGGTCATGAGTTCGATGCGCGTTTTCTCCGGCGGGCTTTTTTGATGTCCAGCCTTCGCGACATTCTCCTTCCCAACGCCATCGTGGCTCGCGCCCGCTGGCAGGGCCGCAAGCAGGTTCTGGCGGAGCTTTCGGGCCTGATGGCGCGGTCGCTCGGCCTTGACGCGCGCGAGGTCCACGAGGCTGTGCAGGAGCGCGAGCGGTTGGGCTCGACCGGCGTAGGCGAGGGCGTGGCGATCCCGCATGCCCGGATCGAGTCGCTGACGCGGCCGGTGGGCGGATTTGCGCGGCTGCTTGAGCCCGCCGACTTCGAAGCCATCGACGAGCGCCCGGCCGACCTGATCTTCATGCTGCTGGCGCCGACGGATGCCGGGGCCGAGCACCTGCGTGCGCTGGCGCGGGCCGCCCGTGTGTTCCGGCAGGAACGCGTGCGTACGGCCTTGCGCGATGCGCAGACGAACGAAGCGGTGCTGGCCATCCTGTCGCCGGACACGATCTCGACGGATGCGGCCTAGCCTGCGACGCCTGCATGGAAGCGCGTGATCTCCGCGGCCAGCCAGTCCGGCTGTTCGAGCGGGATCATGTGACCTGCGTTGTTCGCCAGCGACGACTGCGCACGCGGGATCAGGCGAGTCATCTCCTCGATCGCTGACCACGGTACGAAGGGATCCGTGTCGGCGCCGATCAGCAGGACATCGATATCGAGGTGCCACAGGCGGGGGCCAAGGGAATCGCGAGCGCTGGTTTCCTTCAGCTGCGCGATGAGCGTCTCCTTGCCGAGATCGCGGTCCATGGCGCGAATCACGTCGACGACCTGCGGATTGGCCCAGTGCGAGGGATAGACGAATTGCTGGAGCCGGCTGGTCGCCATGCCGCGATAGTCGTGCTTCGCCAGGAGTTCCAGGGCCCGCACGCGCTCGGCCTTCTCGGCGACCGTGAGCCCGAAGGCCGATGAACCCACCGTGACAAGCGAGGCGACCGAATCCGGGTGCTCGAGGGCGAAATCGAGCGCCAGATAGCCGCCCATCGAGAACGCGACGAGATGAAGCGGGGCCGATCTCGCCGCCGCCGCCAGCAGGGCCAGCATGCCATCACGCATCGCTTCGTGCTCGATCGGCAGATAGGCCGTTGAAAAGCGGGGGGTGATGCGGGTTCGGACAGGGTCCCACAGCCTGTGATCGCACATTGTGCCGGGCAAAAACGTCAGCGTGCGGGGCATTCCCGATCCTTGCGTTTCCCCGCTTGATCCGGGGCAGGTCTCGCTATAAGCAACGCGCTCCCAAATCGGGGTGGCAGACAATCGCCGTTACCGGTCCACGGTCGTGGGGCCATAGCTCAGTTGGGAGAGCGCTTGCATGGCATGCAAGAGGTCGTCGGTTCGATTCCGTCTGGCTCCACCAACTTCTCCCTGATCCTTCGGGAAATCCCAAATCAAAACGGCCCGCGAGACGATCGCGGGCCGTTTGGCGTTTTCAGCGTGGGCGGGAGACCCTAGCGGTCTTCCTCGCCCTCTTCGACTTCAAGATCGTCGTCCGCGAGATCGTCTTCCTCGTCGATGACGGTCAAATCGTCTTCATCGTCATCATCGTCGTCCAGATCGTCATCGTCGTCGTCATCATCGTCGTCGTCGTCGTCGTCGTCGTCGAAATCGTCGTCGTCATCGTCATCGTCGTCATCGGCCACGACAACTTCATCTTCGTCGAGGTCGACGGCTTCCTCTTCTTCGTCCTCGTCCTCGTCTTCTTCGTCCTCGTCGTCGGACCCCTCGTCGTCCTCGATTTCCTCGTCATCGTCCTCGTCGGGCGCGGCGGCCGCTGCCTTCTTGGCGGGAGCAGGTTTGGGCTTTGCGGCTGCGCGCTTGGGCTTCGCTGCTTCAGGCGTGCCCACGACAACCGTCTTGCACTTCGGGCAGGTGGGCGGGAGCTTGCCGAGGTCGTAAAACCGCGACCCGCATTCCGGGCAGATGTGTTTCTCGCCGAGGTCGGTGTTAGCCAAGGTCTTTTCCCCATGCTTGGGTCGGCGCTTGCCATGTCTGCGCGAGGCTGTAAAGCGCTCATGTTCGGACGGCCAGATGGGGTCGGGCGGAGCTATCCACAAGGCGTCGAAAGCCCATGCGCGCGCGTTCAAGACCTGTGGCCCGTATCGCCGGAAGCATCCGCGCCCCTGGGGACAAATCCTGCTCGCACAGGGCCATCATGATGGCTGCTGTTGCTAGCGGCGAATCGACCGTGACGGGGTTGCTGGAAGGCGAGGATGTGCTGAACACGGCGCGCGCCGTGAAGGCGCTCGGCGCCGGTGTGGAGCGGACGGGCCAGGGCGCGTGGACGATCGCCGGCGTGGGCCAAGCCGGGTTTCGTACGCCAACGGACGATCTCGATTTCGGCAACTCTGGAACCGGCGCCCGGCTGATGATGGGGCTGGTCGGCGGGCACGACGTGTCTGCACGCTTCATTGGCGATGCGTCTTTGTCCTCGCGGCCGATGGAGCGGGTGCTGAAGCCCCTGCGGGACATGGGCGTCACAGCAGAGACTGCTGCCGGCGGGCGCCTGCCAGCGGTTATCCGGGGCGGAAAGCTGAAAGCGATCCGCTATGCGCCGCCGGAGGCTTCGGCCCAGGTCAAGTCTGCGATCATGCTTGCCGGGTTGCGCGCTAAGGGCGTGACCGTGGTCGAGGAGAAGGAAGCGACGCGCGACCACACGGAGCGGATGCTGCGGGCGTTCGGCGTCGAGGTCGGCGTCGAGCAGCGGGCGGAGGGCGGACCCGTTGTCTCCATCCGAGGTGGGCAATCGCTGCGTGCGATCAAGGGGGCGACTGTTGCCGGCGATCCCTCGTCAGCTGCGTTTGCCGTCGCGCTTGGCCTGATCGCGGGCGAGGGCGGCGCGACCGTGACGGGCATGCTGGATAACCGGACGCGGACGGGGTTCTTCGATGCCGCGCGTCAGATGGGGGCCGACCTGACGGTCGAGGGCGATGGACAGGCGACGGGCGAGGCGACGATGCGGGCAATTGCATCGGCTTCACGGCTGAAGGGGATCACGCTCGATCCAATGCTTGTGCCGTCGATGATCGACGAGCTGCCGATCTTTGCTGTGCTGGCGGCGTTTGCGGACGGGAAGACAAAGGTGACAGGGGCGGCCGAGCTGCGTGTGAAGGAGAGCGACCGGATCAAAGCGATCTGTTCGATGCTGTCCGTCAATGGCGTTGCGGTTGAGGAATTGCCCGACGGCTTCATCGTGACAGGTCTTGGCGCGCGCGGCGTGTCGGGCGGTGGTCTGGTAGAAGCGCGCCATGACCACAGGATTGCCATGAGCGCGCTGGTGATGGGCTCGGCTGCAAAGGATGTGGTGGCGGTCGACGATATTGCAATGATCGCGACGAGCTATCCGGAGTTCTTCGACCACATGGCGACGCTGGGGGCCACGATCGAGAAGGAAGGCCAATGATCATCGCGATCGATGGCACGACATCCTCGGGCAAGGGCACGCTGGCGAAGCGGCTGGCGAAGCATTATGGGCTGCCGCATCTCGATACGGGGTTGCTTTACCGCGCGGTTGCGAAGGCGGCGATGGATGCGGGTGTCGAGCTGAAGGACGAGGATGCATGCGTGCGGCTGGCGGCCGGTGTCAGGCTTGAGCCGTTCGATGAGCGTGAGCTGAGGAGTTCGGGCGTCGGGGCCGCGGCTTCGGTGGTGGCAAGTTTGCCGGCGGTGCGTCGGGCGCTCTTCGATTTGCAGCGGAATTTTGCTCAGCAGGAAGGCGGCGCGCTTCTCGACGGGCGGGACATCGGGACGGTGATTGCGCCGCACGCGGACGTGAAGCTGTGGGTCGATGCGGCTGTCGAAGAGCGGGCGCGGCGGCGGTTTCTGGAACTGTCCGGTATGGGTGAGAACGCGACGGAGCCTGGTGTTCTCGAGCAGCTGAAGGAACGAGATGCGCGCGATGCGGCGCGGAAGGATGCGCCGATGAAACCGGCGGACGATGCGGTGTGGATCGACACCACGACGATGACGCCGGAAGAGTGTCTCGCGAGGGCGCTTGAGGTCGTCGAGACCCGAAGGCGCTAGGCTGCGACTGCCGCCCGCTGCACATCTCCGGGAAGCTGACCAGCCATGCCTTCGAGCGTCGTGTTCGTGAGGTTCACGATCGTCAGCTTGCGCGTGGGATCGACGAACCAGCTGTGGCCCCAGACGCCGCCCCATTGCCAGGAGCCGGGGGAGAGGGCCGAGCCTGAGGCTGCGGGGTCGAGGAGGATCGAGCCGCCGAAGCCGAAGGCGGTGTTGCCGGTGGGGTCGAACAGAATGCGGAGCGGGCCCACCTGGTTGGACATCATCTGCTGGGTCGTTTCCTTCGACAGGATCGGCGCCCCGCCGGCGCGGATGGCGTCGAGCATGCGGACAATGTCGAGCGCCTTGCCGTTCATGCAGCCGCCGCCGCCCTGGAAGGCGTTGCGGTTGAAGGCGCGTGCGGTGCCGAGATTGATCGGCGCGCAGCCGGGCACGAAGGGCTGCTTGAAATTGTCGCCGATCGGAACGGGCTCGGGCGCGGCGTTGGAATAGGGCTGCACGAGGCGCTTCTCGTCGGTGACGAAGAAGGACGTGTCGGTCATCTGCATCGGGCCGGTGACGTATTTGTGGACCGCGCCTTCGACGTCCGTGCCTTCGGCCTTCGCCATCACCGCGCCGAGCACGTCGATGGCGACAGAGTAGAGCCACATGGCGCCGGGCGGGAAGGTGAGGCCAGCCTTCACCATGCGGGCGAGATTGTCCTCCATCGTGAAGTCGCCATCGATGCCGGCGGACACCGGAATGGTGTTGTAGGGGCCCTCGGGCGGCTGAAGGAAATCATAGCTCAGGCCGGCGGTGTGGGTGAGCAGATGGCGGATGGTGATGGCGGGGGTTGAGCCGTCCGGCGCCTTCGGCTTGAAGTCGGGCAGGAAGTCGGTGACGGGGGTGTCGAGTGCGAACTTGCCGAGTTCGATCATGCGCATGGCTGCGGCGGTGACAATTGGCTTGGAGATCGAGGCGAGGCGGAAGATAGCGTCTTCCGTCATCGGCTTTCCCTGTTCGCGGTTGGCGAGGCCGTAGGGCTTGAAGTGGGCGAGTTCGCCATCCTTCATCACGGCGATCACGGCGCCGACGATGCGTTTCTCGTTGAGGGCGGAGGCGAGGGCTGCGTCGATGCGCTGGGTCAGGTTTTTCATGGGGGGAGCATGGCGTGGCTTGGGTGGAGGTCAAGGGCGGGCGTTCTCAGCCGCGCAAGCGCTGAGGTCTGGAGGTGGTTTGACGCGAGGGTATGGGGCGGGCCGCGCGCGCTTGTGAGCCCGCCCTCATGGTTCGACGGACGCTCCCTTCGGTCGCTGCTCACACCATGAGGGCTACTTGGGCAGCGGCTACCTTGGACGCCGACGCACCCACCGCCTCATGGTGAGCAGCGCGAAGCGCGTCCGTCGAACCATGGGCAGCGAGGAAAATACGCGAGAGGCGCTTGAAGCGCTCGCGGATGATCGCCTCCGGATCAGCCGCCCAGCCGGCCAGCGCGATGAAGCGGCGGTTCATGTCAAAGGGTGAAAGCGGGCACGGGCCGCCACAGGTGGCGGGCGGCGTTAGCTGGATCTTTGTGTCGTCGAGGTGGAGGGGTTCGCCTGCGAGAAGCTGCGCCACGCCTTTCGCGATGAGTTGATCGCAGAGCCATTCGGAGTGGATGAGGTCTGGCCAGCTATCGCGCCAGTCAGGCTTGGAGCGGCGGGCGCTTTTGAAGCGCGTGATATAGTCGAGCAACGTTGTGAGCCTCGCGACAAATGCGTGGACCGGCCAGGCCCAGCCTGGGGTCTCGCCCCTGTCATGTGCGTCGTGGTTTTGCTTGACGGTCATGGGCGCGATTCTACGGTCGCAAATACGCCCGCTGATTTGGCGCGAGCGTTTCCCCCAAATCATCTGCGGAAGTGGTTGATCGGGTTGGAGTTCGTCGTTCGGCTTCCCCAAACACGAACCATCGTTTGCCCCCCAAAACCGCCGCCGGATTGAGTTCGGCGGAACGCTGGGATCCCGCCGAGGCCCTCGGGTTCTTCGTTGGGATTGTCGATGGTTAGGCAAAGCGCCGGGCAGACCGTCCGGCGTTCCGCAGGCCGGGCCCCAAAACAACGCATTTTCATTGACATAACGGGCGGCGCGCCGCATGAGCGCGCTTTCCGAAATGGCCCTTGAACAAGGTCTGGAGTTCTCTTTCCCACCGCCGGCGTCACTCAAGGAGATACGCCCATGTCGAACGCAGTGCTTCCCGTCTACGGCCCGAGCCCGGTCGTTTTCGTGCGAGGCGAGGGCGTGCGCATGTATGACGACAAGGGGAAGGCCTATCTCGATTTCATAGCCGGCATTGCGGTGACCTCGCTGGGGCATTGCAACCCGGTCCTGGTCAAGGCGTTGACCGACCAGGCCAACACGCTGTGGCACACCTCGAACATGTTTCGCGTGCCGGGGCAGGAGCGGCTGGCGCAGCGCTATGTCGACCTGACATTCGCCGACTATGCGTTCTTCACGAACTCGGGCGCGGAATCGATCGAGGGCTGCATCAAGATCGCGCGGCGCTATCACTGGGCGAAGGGCGCGCCGGAGCGGATCGGCATCCTGTCGTTCGAGGGATCGTTCCACGGGCGCACGCTGGGCGGCATCAGCGCGGGCGCGCAGGAGAAGTATCGCGAGGGCTTCGGTCCGCGTCTGCAGGGCTTCCGCTCGATCCCGTTCGGCGATCATGAAGCGCTGAAGCAGGCGATCAAGGCGCCTGACCTTGCGGCGGTGATCATCGAGCCGGTGCAGGGCGAGGGCGGCGTGCGCGCTGTACCGGACCAGTGCCTGAAGGGCTTGCGCGATCTCTGCACCGAGCATGGCGTCCTGCTGATCTATGACGAGATCCAGTGCGGCGGCGGGCGGACGGGCAAGCTGTTCCATCACCAGTGGGTGACGGGCGCGGAGCCGGATATTCTCGCGGCGGCGAAGGGCATTGGCGGCGGCTTCCCGATGGGGATGATCCTCGCGACGGAGGAGGCAGCCTCCGGCATGGCCAAGGGCGTGCACGGCACGACATTCGGCGGCGGCCCGCTCGCGATGGCGGTGGGCAATGCCGTGCTCGACGTGATGACGGGCGAAGGTTTCTTCGAGCAGGTGCGCCGCGTGGCAGGCACGATGCAGCAGGGGATGGAAAGCCTGAAAGGGCGTTATCCGGAGCTGGTGCTCGACGTGACCGGGTCGGGCCTGCTGCGCGGGCTGCGCATGAAGGACGATCCGATTCCGCTGCGCGCCAAGCTGTCCGAGCGCGGGCTTCTGGTCGGCACGGCGGGCAACAACACGCTGCGCCTTGCGCCGCCGCTGGTGGTCACCGAAGACGATGTGCGCGAGGCGATCGACATTATCGACCATCAGTTCGCCAGCATGATGACGGCTGCGGGATCATGAACCACTTCCTGGATCTCTGGCCGATACCGGCCGGCGAGCTGAGGTCGATCCTGGACAACGCCAAGTCGCGCAAGGCGGCGCGGGCTGGCATGCCGAAGGGGACGCCGGACAAGGATGCGCCGCTCAGCGGGCATACGCTGGCGATGATTTTCGAGAAGAACTCGACGCGGACGCGTGTGTCATTCGACATGGCGATACGCCAGCTTGGGGGCACGTCGCTGATCATCTCGGCGTCGGACTCCCAGATAAGCCGCGGCGAGTCGATCGAGGACACGGCGCAGGTTCTGTCGCGCTATGTCGATGCGGTGATGATGCGGGCCAACCGCCATGGTGATGTCGAGGCTTTCGCAGTGGCGGCCAGCGTGCCAGTGATCAACGGGCTGACGGACAAGTCTCATCCCTGCCAGATCATGGCGGACCTGCAGACGCTGGAAGAGGCCGGGCTGGACCTGAAGGGCGCGCGCATTGCGTGGGTCGGCGATGGCAACAATGTTGCGGCAAGCTTCATCCATGCGGCGCCGAAATTCGGCTTCTCGCTCGCGGTGGGGACGCCTGCCGGGTATGAGCCGAACGCTGCGGATGTGGATCGCGCGCGCGCCGAGCAGGGGCGCATCGATCTGTTCAGCGATGCGGCGAAGGCGGTGGCCGGCGCAGATGTCGTGGTGGCCGACACGTTTGTCTCGATGGGCGATCGCGATGCTGACAAGCGCCTGCAGGATCTTGCGCCGTTCAAGGTCAGCGGGGACTTGATGCGGCGCGCCAATGGCGGGGCGATGTTCCTGCATTGCCTGCCGGCGCATCGCGGTGAGGAGGTGGACGGCGAGGTGATCGATGGCCCGCAGTCGCTGGTGTTCGACGAGGCGGAGAACCGTCTGCACGCGCAGAAGGCGATCCTGGAGTGGTGCCTCAGGGGGTAGAGGCTAGTCTCCCCGCCCGATCAGCGAGGCGGAGGCGACCAGTTCGGACAGCAGCGACAGGGTGGCGGAGCCTGAGGCGTCGAAGGGGTCGAGTTCGGCGCGCTTGAAGTATTTCAGGAGCTGGCTGGGGTTGACCTTGGCGAGGTTGACCTGGCCCATCGTCCAGCCGCCGAAGCGCCGCTCCGTGATCTCTTCATAGGCAAGAAGTCGGAGCTGCTCGTGGCGCGTGTCGCGCACGATGGCGTGGTAGAGATCGCAGACTTCATCGCGTCCGCCTTCCAGGACCTGGATGAATACGTTGTTCGAGACGCACGGCATGCCGGTGATGCCGT
>Ga0209550_10006706_pt1 | contig 10717 bp, 9 predicted proteins | sample LauGreSuBDMM15SN_2_FD_187567 | JGI IMG/M metagenome (GOLD analysis project Ga0209550, IMG submission 187567) | Freshwater lake microbial communities from Lake Michigan, USA - Su13.BD.MM15.SN (SPAdes) (version 5) | ecosystem: Environmental > Aquatic > Freshwater > Lake | place: Lake Michigan, USA... | reverse complement strand
TTGATTACCAACAATAATAATGGTACCGGTGGTGATTCTCCCGTGCATCTAACTTCGCCCGTCATCCTTAGTGAATCTATTTCATCTTTTATTTCAACTGTTCCTGAACTGAAAGGGGAGGTTAAGATTTTTCCAAATCCTATTTCCTTCTTGCTTCAAATTCATGCAAATTCATTGCCTGTTGGTAAATTAAACTTTCAGGTCTTAGATATTTTTGGTAGAATATATTGGGAAATGGAAACTCAAACGGTGGAGGCTAATTTGGCGTTAAATGTTCCAGCGAGTAATTGGTTTCCAGGTATTTATTATTTGAAAATATCAGATAATAAGGCCATTAAAACCATTGCATTTGTAAAAAATTAATAATTTATGGCCTACTTTAATACCTTTCCCCAATGGGATACTATCACTGAGGAGTTCATTAATGGGCAGCGCAAGGTAGAAGATCTCAATCAGTATGAACTTCTCATCGAATTAGTGGCTTTTCATGAAAGATGTTATTATGTACATCATGATGCGCTCATTTCAGACCTGAAGTTTGACCAGCTTTTTAAATTATTGAAAGTTTTTGAGCAGTCTCATCCGGAAAGATTATTGGAACATAGTCCGACGCAGCGAGTGGGTAGTGATTTATCGGAGGAAGCGCCTTCTGTGGAACATCTGAGTCCCATGCTTTCCCTTGAAAATTCCTATAATGAAGAGGATTTATTAGAATGGGATCAACAAATTAAACGTTTGCTTCAATTACCCGCAAACATGGCTATTGAATATGCTATTGAGCCCAAGTTTGATGGGGGAAGTATTGCCCTTGTTTATGAAAATGACCTGTTAGTTAGGGCCGCAACCCGAGGAAATGGTATTTTAGGAGAGGAAATTACTGCCAATGCCAAGGCTATGCGTTCTATCCCCATGTCAGTAAAATTTAGTGGCTTAGGTATTCTTAAGGCAGAATTAAGAGGGGAAGTTTTAATAAGGAAAGATGTTTTTGCCAGCTTAAATGAAAAAAGGAAAGAGGAAAATATAGCTTTTTTCAATGAAACGGGTAAAGAGAATAAAATACCCTTATTCGCCAATGCCAGAAATACAGCCACCGGAGGATTGAGGATGAAAGACCCTAAAGAGGTGGCTAAAAGGGGAATGGAAGCTTTTATCTATACTTTTGGGTATGCCGTTGATGCAAATAACGAAAATGTTTTATCAAAATTTACTTCTCATCATGAAAGCATGGATATTCTGTCCAATCTTGGATTTAAAGTCCCTGGGGCAGAAAGAGAGGTTTGCAAAAATATAGAGGAGGTCATTAAGAAATGCGAAAACTGGCAAATTCAACGCGATACTTATCCGTATGAAATTGATGGCATAGTAGTGAAAGTGGATGCCAGGGATTTACAGGAAAGAGCAGGTTTTACAGCACATCACCCCCGATGGGCTATTGCCTTTAAATTCAAAGCACAACAAGCTCAGAGCGAGTTATTAGATGTGGAGTATCAGGTGGGTAAAATTGGAACCATAACACCCGTTGCTAAAATAAAACCTACAGAACTCGCTGGTGTGACCATTCGCTCCATTTCACTTCACAATGAGGATTTTATTCTTTCAAAAGATTTGAGGATTGGTGATACTATTCTTATTGAACGAGCCGGCGATGTCATTCCCTATATCTCAAAGAGTTTTCCAGAGCTAAGAGACGGCTCGGAAAAAATAATCCAGTTTCCTGTTCACTGTCCGGTAAATCAGACGGAAACGCCAGTCCCTTTGTTAAGGGAACAAGGTGAATCTGCCTGGCGATGCCCTCATTGTGTTTGTGGTGCTCAAAATTTGCAGAGAATTATTTTTCATGTGTCCAAGGAAGCCATGGATATTGATGGTCTTGGCGCTTCTATAGTTGAAAGATTTTTTGATTTAGGGTTCATTAAATCGTTGCCTGATATTTATAATTTACCTTACGAGAAGTTGATTCCATTGGATAATTTTAAGGAAAAATCAATTAATAACCTTAAAAATGCGGTCGAAAAGGCTAAAACTAATCCAATTCATCGATTTTTGTATAGCTTAGGCATTCACCATTTAGGTAAAAAAGCTTCCAGGCTTTTAGCTTATGAAATTGATAATGTACTGGAATTGGCCTCCTGGAATAAGGAGCGTTTTCTTCAAATAAAAGATATTGGGCCTGTTGTTGCGGATAATGTCATTGCGTTTTTTCAGGATCAGGCGAACATTGCCCAGTTAGAAAAACTGGCAGAACTAGGCGTTAATCTGAAGGCCACCTCTGAGGACAGACCTAAGGAAGTGAATGCAGATAGTCCGTTTAATGGCAAAACCATCTTATTTACAGGAACACTCATGGTAATGGGAAGAAAAGAGGCACAGGAAAAGGCAGAAATGGCGGGAGCGAAAAATATAAGTGCCGTAAGTAGTAATCTGGATTTTCTTGTAGTGGGCGAAAAAGCAGGTTCGAAACGCAAAAAAGCTGAGGAAATTCCGTCTATTACCATTTTGACGGAAAACGAGTTCATTGCCTTGCTAAACAGTGAAACCTCTTCATAGGTTACATGGGTTTACTCTAATTTATTGCATAAATCGGTCAAGATTAGGCGTCATTACCGTGGCAATAACAGCTGTAGCCATGTTTTTTGCATCGGCTCCAACCATTCCCTTTTGTAGAAAATGATCTTCAATTCGTATAAAAGATTGAAAATAGGCTATTTTCAAGGCTGTCAGCATTCTTATATTGATAGGATCCTTTTTGCCCCAAAGTTCCAGTTTTTCCCAGATTTGTACCTCCCATTGTAAAACACTTTTGGAAGATGCAGCATCAAGTGCCTGTGAACTGTTATAGAAAAAAGCTCTTTCTTCTGCCGCTTGGTATAACTCTTGTTGATCGGGTTGTTTGCCCCCTAAATAAACCATTATGTTGTTTAATAAACGGAAATCTTGCCAATCCATGGCATAGTCACAACCGCTGATAGCTGGATTCTTTACTTTAGCATCATTGAATCTGTTGACAGCAGCCTGGGTTTCTTTACTATGTGCATTAAATAACCAGCAAGGTGTGGGTATGGTATTATCGGGCGTGCTGTGAATATAAAAAAGGTGCAGTATCAGCTGTTCAATGTTGGGGTAGGAATAAACCGCCTTAAAGTCAAAAAAAGGCATGTTGGGTGGCGATTTTGATAGTCCGGAAAAGGCACCTTTAATAGCCGCGTTCATTTTTAAATCAACTTCTTTTCCTGCTCCATTTTTTAAAAAAGTCAAATAGGCGGAATATGCTTTTGCCAGTGGGTCTGAAAATTTATTGACAGCAACAAAAGGATCGTTTATTTCTGGCAACCTGTCTATAATAGAGGATAATTTGTCCAATTCAACCGACGTGCCTGTTTTCACCTCATTTTTAGAAGTAAAAGACTTCATCTCCGGGAGATTTTTTAAGGCATTTTCAAAAGAAACCCTGGTTGCATCATTATAATATCCTGATAAAACGCCAGGATAGTAGTTTTCACTTTTCAATATTTTTTGGAGGGATAAAACGGATGTTCTTTTTAGGGTAGAGAGAATATTTGGTGTAGCGCCTATTTTAGCATCCATAGATTTTGGAGGCCAAAAAGAGGTTGCTTCCTCCGTTGTTACATAGGGTGATTCACCTTTTATGCTCAATGAATTTGATATATTTTTTTTGACATCGGAAAGAACCTGGTTTGATTCAAATGCCCCAATGGGAAAAGTAGCCATTTCATTCAGTTCCCGGGCAAAGGCATCAGAAAAACCCTTGCTTTTTAAAAGTTCCAGTTCTTTTCTTGCTTCTTCCAGGGTTCGGAATGGACCCGCTACTATTTTTAATACCTCTGTTTGAGGGAAGGCAAATAAAGAGGGAACGACTTCAAATTTAGACCAGTTTACTTGCTTGTTCTTTTCAATTGAGCCCAGTTGAACGTAATATTGTGAGGAGCCTTTACTTATATCTTTACTGGCGAGATCAGCTTTAGTGAATCCAAGTCTTTTGATATTTGCCAAAGCTTCTTCTGCTTTTTCTCTACTTTCAAATCCTAATAGAAAAACATCGGCATGGGTTGCGTCCGTTTTTTTTGCATGTAAAAAGCCTAAATGAGAAATTTTAGTAAAATCATTGTAGGAAGGGTTTGAAAAATTCCCTAAATGCACATATAACTGTGAATTTTGCTGAGCTAAATTCACATTCATAAAAGTAAAAAAACAAAGAATGACTGAAAATATTTTATTCATGATAATGGGGGATATTCGCAGGAAAGTTTGAACAATTAGTTAAGTGAAAATTGCATTAACTTTTCCGCAGTATGATAAAACATTAACTCTGACACAAATGGATGCATGTAATCTGCTAAGGGCATATTGGCAATGATTTCCATTACTTCAAATTCCGATTGAGCTTCAACGACTACCCACAAAACAGATCTATCCATAGATAGCGCATAAGAACGAACCTTGCCAACGGCCAATAATTCGTCGATATGCAAGCGCTGACTTGGTATTAAAGCGATGAAATCATCATCAAATTCCTCTGGCAATTCAAATTCTACCATAAAAGGCTTCTTCATCGAGTATAGATTTAACCTTTAATTCTTGATTAACGAATAATAATTTAAATTTAGTTGATTTTTTTCAATTAATTTATTTTTATAAACTAATCGATGTAAAATCCCATCTTTCCCATTTGATAATCTCTCATCGCTTCCATTATTTCTGTTTGAGAATTCATGACAAACGGACCGTACTGAGCCAGGGGTTCTTCAATGGGCTCACCACATAAAACAAGTATTTCGGTTTCTGCCAGGCCTTCAATGCCTATTCCATCTCCCCTGTTTGTGAAGTAAATCATTTTTCCAGCCGAGTAATCAAAATTATCATTTAATATGATTTCTCCAGATAAAATATAAATGCAGGCATTGAAATTTTCGGGTATTGGAATTTGAGTTTTCCCTCCAGACAAAATACTTGTCTGAATAATAATCATAGGACTAAAGGTATTAACGATTCCTTTTTGTCCATTCCATTGACCACTTATCAGACGATGTGTTACTTTGGTTTCAGCAATGACTGGAATGTCATTTTTTCTGATTTCCTGATACTTGGGTTTTGTCATTTTATCTTGGGCAGGTAAATTTACCCAAAGTTGAATACCTTCAATGGTCCCCCCATTTTCCATAAAGGAATCACTTGCCCGCTCACTATGAATAATGCCACGACCCGCTGTCATCCATTGAATATCACCCGCTTCCAAAATACCTTCATTCCCTAAACTATCTTTGTGTCTTATACCACCCTGGTAAAGGAAGGTCACCGGCTCGAAACCTCGGTGAGGGTGTGGACCAAGATCAATGGGGTCAAAGCCAGGTTCAACTTTTATAGGACCAAAATGATGAAGCAATAAAAAAGGACTGATCTGAGGTACTTTTTGCGTAGGTAAAGGTTGTTTTACCTGAAAAGAACCCATATCAATAATACTACTTTCCAAAATATGAGATACGGATCTATAACTCATTGTTTATTTTGATACTCTAACAAATTAATTTTATTTTCGGTTTATGCTGATATTAATTTTGTGGTTATGCCCTTTGTTTTTGTTAAATTCCCTCTATATTGTTCATCAAAATGTGTAGGATGAAAAAAAAGATTGCTTTGGACATGGATGAGGTGATTGTAAATATTTATGACCGTTTTATTTCGCTCTATGTGGAACAGTATAACGTCGTTCCAAATCCTGAGGACTATGCGGGCAGAAAGTTTTACAATGTTAGTGGGGCAGAAAATTTCAGGAATTACCTTTTTGAACCTGGTTTTTTTTTGGATTTACCCATTTTTGAGGGTGCTGCTGAGGTGGTGGAGTGGTTAAACACTCATTTTGATTTATTCATAGTAACGGCAGCGCAAGAATTTCCCCATTCCTTGATTGATAAATATCATTGGTTACAAAAACATTTACCCTTCATTACATGGAAGCAATTTGTATTTTGTGGTGATAAATCTATTATAAGAGCAGACTATATGATAGACGATCATGTCCATAATCTGAAATCTTTCGAAGGGCTTGGATTATTATTTTCATCTTCACATAATATCAATGAAAATGGATATATTAGATTGAATAACTGGACTGAGGTGAAGTTGTTTTTTGAAAAGGAATTAGAAAATGAGCCTGCAAGGTAAATTAAATAAAAAAGATGAAATGCATTGGGTTTGATTTAGGCAGTTCTTCCATTAAAGCTGCCATCATTGATACGGAATCAGGTGTATTGTTGGGTACTTGCCAATATCCCGATGCTGAAATGGCGATTGATTCTCCGGAACCGGGATTTGCTGAACAAGACCCAAACGTATGGTGGGAAAATTGTCAGAAAGTTTCCCAAAAATTATTGGCTCAAACGGGCATTGATGCAAATGAAATAAAAGGTATCGGCATTGCTTATCAAATGCATGGCCTGGTTTGTTTGGATAATGAGGGGGAAGTCTTGAGGCCTTCTATCATTTGGTGTGATTCCAGAGCGGTCTCACAAGGGGAATTAGCTTTTAACGCGCTGGGCGCGGATTATTGCCTGTCTCATTTATTAAACTCCCCGGGCAATTTCACGGCGTCAAAATTAAGATGGGTGCAGGAAAATGAGCCTGAAATTTTTTCTAAAATTAAAACCGTATTCTTGCCCGGAGATTATCTGGCCTGGTGTATGACTGGTGAAAAAAATACCACCATCACAGGATTATCAGAGGGGATTTTTTGGGATTTTAAAAATAAAGAAATTTCAAGTAATCTGTTGGCGCATTGGCAAATACCAATATCATTGCTTCCTCCCATAACTAATGTTTTTGGGGAACAAGGTTTTCTGTCGAAAAAGGCTGCTAATTTATTGGGACTTCCGGAAGGAATTCCAGTGGCCTACAGAGCTGGAGATCAGCCAAATAATGCATTGTCATTAGGTGTTTTAGAACCTGGTGAAATTGCGGCAACCGGTGGAACTTCTGGCGTGGTGTATGCTGTGGCCAATGCCATTATACCTGACAGCGAGTCAAGGGTTAACTCTTTTGCCCATGTTAATTACTCGGTAAATGATCCCAAAATTGGGGTGTTACTTTGTATCAATGGGACGGGAATCTTATATAGCTGGCTTAAAAACCAATGGGGAAAAGGACTTTTGTCTTACGCGGAAATGGAGAAAGTAGCCGCCGGAATCCCTGAAGGTTCTGATGGTTTAACCATTATTCCCTTTGGTAATGGGGCGGAAAGAATTTTAAAAAACAAACAATTAGGAGCCTCCATTTCAGGTTTCGATTTTAATAGGCACACTTCAGATCATTTTATTCGCGCTTCCTTGGAAGGCATTGCTTTCTCATTTCAATATGGCATGTCTATTTTAAATGAAATGGGCATTCAGGCAAATCGAATAAAAGTGGGGAATGATAATTTGTTCCAATCTACTGTTTTTTCTCAAACGCTTTCTAATATTTCTTCCTGCTCCATTGAAATAGTTAAAACAAATGGTGCCGAGGGTGCCGCAAGAGGCGCTGCCTTTGGTTGTGGATTTTATACCTCTTTGGCCGAAGCGGTTGGACAAACGGAATCAATCCATACTTTTCATCCAGAACCTGTTTCTAATGCTTTATCCGCAGCGGCATTAAAATGGAGACAAACACTTAAAAACAACCTACAATGAGTTCAAAAAATGTATTGACGGGTGCTAAAACCTTTTTTCCGGAAGTTGAATTTGTACCTTTTGAGGGTAAAGATTCTGATAATCCTTTCGCATTTAAATATTATAATCCAGAACAGCTTATCTCTGGAAAATCGATGGCTGATCATTTTCGGTTTGCCATAGCCTATTGGCATTCCTTCTGCGGAAATGGTGCTGACCCTTTTGGTATGCCAACCAGAAATATGGCTTGGTTAAATGCCAGTAATCCAATGGATAGAGCAAAGGATAAAATGGATGCTGCCTTCGAATTTATAACAAAAATTCAGGCGCCTTACTTTTGTTTTCACGATTTCGATTTGATTGAAGAGGGACATTCTTTGGTGGAATCTGAGAAAAGATTACAGTTTATTGGTGATTATGCTAAAGAAAAAATGGCCGCTTCCGGGGTTAAAGTTCTCTGGGGAACGGCTAATCTTTTTAGCCATCCAAGATATATGAATGGTGCAGCAACAAATCCCGATTTTTCAGTAGTTGCCTATGCTGCAGCACAGGTTAAGCATGCTTTAGATATTTCAATTCATCTCGGTGCTGAAAACTATGTTTTCTGGGGCGGAAGAGAGGGATATTTGTCCTTGCTAAATACAGATATGAAAAGAGAGGTAGCACATTTGGCCACTTTCCTTCATGCAGCTAAAGATTATGCTAGAAGTCAAGGCTTTAAAGGTCATTTCTTCATTGAGCCTAAACCAGCAGAACCTACAAAGCATCAATATGATTATGATTCCGCTACCGTAATAGGTTTCTTGAAGGCAAATGGGCTTGAGAATGATTTTAAATTGAATATTGAGGTGAATCACGCGACCCTTGCCCTGCATACTTTTCAGCATGAATTAACTGTTGCCGCAGCCGATAATATGATTGGTAGCATAGATGCCAATAGAGGAGATTATCAAAATGGATGGGATACCGACCAATTTCCAAATAATTTGGGTGAGTTGACGGAAGCCATGTTGGTGATTCTTCAAGCAGGCGGATTTCAAGGTGGAGGTGTCAATTTCGATGCCAAAATAAGAAGAAATTCTACAGATAATACAGACTTGTTCCTCGCTCATATTGGAGGCATGGATACTTTTGCGCGTGCCCTCATTGCTGCGGACAAAATAATCAATAAATCTGCCTACGTTACCCTTAGAAATGAAAGATATGCGTCATTTGATGCTGGTGAAGGCGCACTTTTTGAAAAGGGGAAATTATCTCTGGCAGACTTGCATAAATTAGCCGGATCTTCTGCAGATCCTGTTCAAAAAAGTGGAAAACAGGAGCTATTTGAAAATATTTTAAATCAATATATTTAAAATGTAATGCTTTTCGGGGTTCAGTGGATGCTGGTTAAAAATCAAGCGTCAACTGAACCCCAACCATCGTTTGTTCTTTTTTTAAGTTGGAAACGGAAATACCTAAAAGGCGAATCGAGAAAATATCTCCTGTAAGCTCTTTCATCAATCCTTCAGCAACAGTATAGAGTAATTGATAATCATTCAGTTCTGTTGCAAATGTTTTACTTTTTGTCTCAAGGACAAAATTAAAATGCTTGATTTTAATCGTTATTGTTTTACCAAAATTATCATCGATATCCATATAACGAAATAATTTTTCGCAGAGCGTTTCCAGCGTTAGTTCTAAAAAATGGATATCGCTACAATCTTCAGAAAAAGTTTTTTCGGTGCCAATAGATTTTCGGTGCCTGATTGGATTTACCAATCGTCGGTCATCCCCTCTAACTATTTGGTAATAATAAGCTCCTGCCTTACCGAATACTTTCATCAAGTCTTGTTGGGACCATTTTAATAAATCCTCGCCCTTATAAATACCCATTCTTTTGCACCTTTCAGCCGTTATTTTACCTATACCATGGAAGCGAGAGATGGGTAGTTGTTTTAAAAAATCAGGCCCTTCCATTGGGGTGATTATTTTTATACCATTTGGCTTATTGACATCAGAGGCTACTTTGGCTAAAAATTTATTGTAAGAAACGCCAGCTGAAGCAGTTAGCCCAGTTTCTAATTCAATTCTTTTCCTTATTTCCATGGCGATCAATGTGGCCGACGGCAGGGAAAGTTTATTGTGTGTGACGTCGAGATAAGCTTCGTCCAGAGAAAGTGGTTCTACTAAGTCTGTAAAGTCGTGAAAAATCGTTCGAATAACTTTTGAAACCGCCTTGTACTTGTCGAAACTCCCTTTAACAAAAATAAGTTGGGGGCATTTTTTTCGCGCCAACATGCCAGGCATAGCTGATTTAACGCCATATTTTCTGGCTTCATAAGAAGCAGAGGCAACTACTCCCCGGTTACCACCTCCACCCACTGCTATTGGTTTTCCTTTCAAAGAAGGGTCATCTCTTTGTTCAACAGAGGCAAAAAAGGCATCCATATCAATATGGATGATTTTTCTAATTTCAGGGGGTGACATTTAAATTAAATTGGCATAATTTTTCTGGTTTCCTGGTACCAAAGGGACGCATATATTCCAGAACTATTTGGGAACTTCCTATTTTTAATCCTTTGAATGTTAAAATCTGCCGGGTGGCAGAACCTACCATTTCAGGCTTATTTGAATTGGAATCAGTTATTGCTTTTTCGTATTTCTCCTCCTCATCCCATGATATGAGCGCCGATGATTTAGGAATCCATAAATAACCAGTTCCTTCAATAGCGGATAGTTTGAGTGTGTAGGATTGCCCTAATTTAATGGTTATGTTTTCCGGGCATCCATCTGGTGAGAAAGTATTTTTCATGGCTGGTTTCTGGAAGGAAGAGCAGGAATAAGTAAAAATGGTAATGGATATTAAGAAGGAGATAGCATTCATAATTTGTAGTATTTAAGCTTTAACCATCATTGAATAAAACGAAATTAATTAAACCCTATTATATGCAAAAAAGCGGAAAGATAGCCTATCTCTCCGCTTTTTAGTGAAGGAGTTTAGCCATTAAGGTCTTGGAACAACATAATATACATATTTTGCAATATTATAGGTATTGTAAGCTACATAAGCATAGCCA
>Ga0209550_10006705_pt1 | contig 10717 bp, 12 predicted proteins | sample LauGreSuBDMM15SN_2_FD_187567 | JGI IMG/M metagenome (GOLD analysis project Ga0209550, IMG submission 187567) | Freshwater lake microbial communities from Lake Michigan, USA - Su13.BD.MM15.SN (SPAdes) (version 5) | ecosystem: Environmental > Aquatic > Freshwater > Lake | place: Lake Michigan... | reverse complement strand
GAATAATCACTTGGAAAATGATAATATGCAAATCTTTTACTTTCAGGATCTAATTCTTTTAATTTATTATGTAATTCACGATTAAATTCTATTTTTTTATTAAATACTTTTGCAACATAACCTTGTTCTTTTGAAAAAGTAGGTTTACAACTAATACTATCTACTACATAACCATCATTTCCAGTACCTAAAATAGTACCACCTATATTTAGATTTGTCTTTTTCAGATACTTCTTCAATGTTTTCTTTTTTTTTTTATATTTATTTTTTAAAGTGTAACGTTGATTCTTCATATATATACATTCTTTTTTAGTTTACACATTTCAAAAAAAAATTGAAATACTTTTTTAAAGAAAAGGAAGGGTAACTCATTAAAGTTTTATAAGATTAATTAATTAAATACACGATACATAGAAAATGACAAGTCAACAAATTCAAATAATGAAGGAAGAACAGGTAAATGTAAATAGTTGTGAATGTAGTATTTGTTATGAAAATGTTGCATTAAGTGATTGTACCATTACTAAATGTGGTCATAAATTTCATAGTTCTTGTATATTCAAGAACTTGACATTTAGAAGTGAATGTCCATTATGTCGCGATACTCTTGTAGAAGAAGAAAAAGAAGAAGAAGAAGAGGAGGAAGAGGAAGAAGAAGATGATACTACCAATAGCAATGGTAGTTATTCTTTAACTCTTACTTGTGAACAGATCGCAGAGAAATTAAAAAGAAAAGGAATTACTCCTGCAGATTTAGTTTATATGATTATTGCAGGAGATGGATTTGAATTAAATCGTAAAGATATACCTAGATATACAGAAGAGTTTGAGACAAATATCATTGATGAAATAAACAAAGTAATGGATCAATCAGAGTATGTTGAATATCGTGACGATAGATCTTATGCTGATGTTGTTTTAAAAGGTAAACCAATAGAAGAAGATAATGAAGATGATAGTATTAGTATTGAAGAATAAATATATAATTTTATAATTAATTAGATTTAGTTTTAACCTTAACCTTTGTAACTTAATAAAATTTATTTTTTTTAACTATTATAATAATTTACAATTAAAAAAACTGATTATATAACAAATTATTATATATCATTATATTTTATTATACATTTTCTCATTTAAAACACCTATTTTTAACTGCAATTTAATAATATTTATTAGATTGTTGATAATTGTTTAGTAGTAAGAATTATTGTAGTAATTATAGTTTTAAGTTAAGTTTATTTGTTAAATAAATTTAACAAATTAAAGTTTATCTTGGGTTTATTTTTATTTAAAGTCGGTAAGCGAGTAAGAGTACCGTTATAATAAATGTTATTATTATTCCATAAAATACTATAATGTAGATTTTTTTGATGATGTTTTTGCTCACTTCTATAATTATTATGATTATATTGTAATATTATTTGATTATTATAAACAATATAAAAAACTTCAAAATTATCATTAAATTTACTATTATCAAAATATGCAATTAGATTTTTTCTCTCTTCTTCACTAATAAAAAGTCCTAATAGTCCTGGACCGGTTGGATATAATGGATTTTTTCCATAAAAACGCGTTTGGACATTTACAACAATTTGATCTATACATTTCTTAAGGATTTCATTACCTGGTTTACTTACAATTAAACCAGTTAAAACACAATTATCTGGACGGTCTCTTACGAACATTTCGTTTTCTGTTAAAGCTATGAACTTAAACCCATTAAAGCATATAAATTTTATGTCATAATATATACCTCCGTTAATATATAATATACAATAACGCCATAAATCAGATTTATAAGAACATGGAATTAAAGAATTATATGCATCAACCACTTCATGACTAAAATTATTTTTAATAAAAAATCTACACTCATCTTCATCATATAAATAATGATTAAATTCTGAATTTTCCTTTATAAGTATTTCATTTGTATTTTTTAATAAAGGAGGCAAATCTTTTGTATGCCAACACGTGTATAAATTTAAGGGAATAACACTATTATAGGTTTCTTTCAATTCAAAAGGTTTATTTATTTTTTTATAATTAATATAATTATTATAATTAATATAATTTTTATTTTTTTGTTGTTTAATCTTTCTATTTTTTAAATGAATCATATAATATAACAATTTATAAATTTTAACTTTTGTAATTTAATTAAATTATTTTAAGTTTACTGATTAGAAAAAAAAATTGAAATACTTTTAAAACAAAAATGAAGTGCAACTATTCAAACAATAACAATCAATTAATTAAAATGATGAGTCTTTATATCCCACGCGTATTTTCCAATATTAGTGTTGAGAGAATTCAAAATGTATTTGAGAAATTAATGATAGGTAAGGTAAGTCATATTGATTTAATATCTAAAATGTCAAATAATGGAAAAGTATATAATAGTGCTTATATTCATTTTGAGTATTGGTATGATTCTATAGCAACTAATAACTTAAAATCTAAGTTACAAGAAGGTAAGGAAACAAAATTAGTTTATGATGATCCTTGGCATTGGATTGTTTTAGAAAACAAGAGTCGTAAGTATATTTCTGGAGAGAGAAAACAACGAATTAATCTTAATCTTGATAAAGAAGAACTTGAAAAAGGAGAAATTAAAGAAAAAGAAGTAATTCAACAACTACCAAAACAGAAAGAAGTTGTTGAATATGGTCAAGAGTATCAAGAAATGTATATCAAGTCACTAGAAAATGAAGTAGCTATTCAACAAAGACGAATTAAAAGACTTGAAGAAACCATTTTCAAATTGACAATGATAAATACTTTTCCTGAAAATAGTGAAATATTTAAGTTCAATCAAGAAGTTACTAGTAATCCTAGTCCCAGTCCTATTAGTCCAAAAAAAGTTTCTTTTCAAATCAAAGTTACAGAGGAAGATAAAAAAAATAGAATAGAAGCTACTAGTGATCTTTGTGGAAATAATTAGATAAGTATTTGTATTTTATTCATAGTAATTAATTTTAATTAGATTAGTCATATATTTGTATTTGTTAACTGTAAAACTTTAATGAAAATTTTATTTTTTTTCTTTTTCTGTAATTGTGATATCCAATTTTTCATAAAATAATTTTACTTTTTTATTAATAGTAATTTTATTGATATCAAAAGAAGATAAATATAATCCATTTAATGATTTCACTCTAGAAAGAGCTACATAGGTTTGTCCTGCTTCAAATATTCCACTTCCAACATCAATTTCTGCAGTATCTAAACTAGATCCTTGTGACTTATGAATAGTAAGAGCCCAAGAAAGAATTAATGGTATTTGTGAAATGCCTATTCCAGGTATATTTTCACTTCTCCATACATAATAAGACATAGTTATTTCAACGCCATTATTAAACTTTACAATAGGTAATCCATTTACTTCATTAAATTTCATAACAATTCCTTGACTTCCATTACATAATGATCTACCGCAAGGCGTTTCCATATTTACAATACACATAACTTGTGCACCAATTTTTAAACGTAATATATTTTCACACATAAGATTATTTTGAATAAAATTCAACTCACGATCTCTATCTTGTGTAGAAATATTTTGTTTCACTTCTCCTTCTAATAAAGGAAGATCCATATTTTGTTTTATTTTATATTCTTTAAAACTTCCTTCTATTTTTTGCATTTCAGTATTATTAATAAAATCAACTTTACTTCTTGTAGGAAATAATTTAGTAGGTTTAACAATAATATCTTCATCAATTTTTCTTCCAACATATTGCATTAATAAATCACAAGATTTACGTTTAATTTTTCCTTGTCTTATTTGATTTAAAATACTAGCATATACATCATCTTTTTGTCTAAAAATTTTAACAAGTTGTACCTGACAATCACTTTGAAAAACAGTATTCCATTCTTCACTTTCAAAACAAAAACGACTAGTATCTACATCATCATCATCACCAACTGGTGGAAGTTGATAAAAATCTCCTGAAAAGATAACTTGAATACCACCAAATGGTTTTGAATTCTTTCTTATTGTTTTACCAATTTCATTCAACATATCAAATAATTTTAAAGACATCATACTGATTTCATCTATAATAAGAATATCTATTTCTTTCCATATTTTTTTTTTATAGAAACTATTTGTAATTTTACAAATATTTGAATAAATAGATCCATTACCTAAACCAATACCAGACCATGAATGAATTGTTTTTGCTTTACAACCTAATAAAACTGCAGCACACCCAGTTAAGGCTGTAACTTGTATTTTTTTATTTTTTGAAAGTGCATTTTCATAAATTTTACGAATAATTTCAGACTTGCCAGAACCTCCAGGACCTGTAATAAATACATTTTTTCCTTCAATGTATTTATTATAAACTATTTGTTGTTCACAACTTAACAACATATTATTACTAGATATTGATTTTATATTATTTAATTCCATAATCATTAATATATTTACTTATCATTATTTATTTAAATCAATTTTAATATTGTTTTTATTAAATTTTTATAATTACTTCAAATGTTGAATTTCTTTAACTAAATTGCAAGTAAATATTTTTCATTTTCAATTTGTATCGTATATAATATAAAAAAGAAATGTTTTAATATTATATATGAATTTTGATTTGAACGTAAGTAACTATAGAAAAGAAGAGTTGGTTGATATTTTTGAATTATCAAATATATATAATGAAAATACAATTATTTATAAAGAAACCAAATTGAGAGAAAGTATTCAGAATAATATAAAAATAGATTCAGAAACAAAAAAAAAAACAATTGAATTTATTTCAAAAGTAAAAAATATTTTAATAGAAGATTTAAATATAAATAATTCAACAAACCGAATGAATACATCTACATCTATTATAAAACATGACTTATTTACTGATAGCGAGTTAAAATATACCAATTTAATAGATGCAAATGAACATATGGTTCAAGAAAAAAATCAACCTAATATGACAAAAACAGTTATAAGACAAAATTTAAATATTGATACAAGATTTCGTGATAATTATAGCACAACTTATTCTACTAATTTCAATTTTGATTTACCAATTAAAATAAGTAATGTAATAAATATGCAGTTAACTGCGATTGAAATTCCTATCTCTTTTTATACAATATCTAACAAATTAGGAAATAATTATTTTAGAATTATTGTGGGTGAAAATAATAATCAAGTTATTATTGACAATGGTAATTATACATCAAGTAGTATTATAACTTATTTAAATAACTATATGACAAAATTAACAGGTACTCAAGATATAAGTTTTAGTAATAATATTTCTTCATCAAGTAATACCGAAAATGGTCTTACCATTATAACAGGATCAACATTTTTTTCGTTAGATTTTGAATCAAATATAAATGGTATTAAAGAACCAAACACTGACTTATCATTAAAATTTGGATGGATTTTAGGATTTAGAAATGGTTTATATGAATCTGAGTCTAAAAGTACAACTACAAGTTATTCGGTTACGTCTGAGTCTATTCTAGACATATCCGGGCCAAGATACTTATATTTAGTACTAGATGACTATAATAATAATATTATTAATAAATTTTATAGTGCATTTACTTCATCTATATTGAATAATAATATATTAGCTAGATTATCATTAGTATATAATAATGCATTTGATATTTTTATACAAAGTAATTTAGCTGCAGTAACTTATCCTAGACTATATTCTGGTCCTGTAGATTTGCAAAAAATGAAAATTCAATTATTAGATGAACACGGACGTATAGTAGATTTGAATTCTATGGACTATAGTTTTTCTTTAACAATGGAAACCTTAGTATAAAAATGTTTTATACATTGAACAAAGAAAATGACGTATTTTTATTTTTGAAAATGAATATTTTTATTTTTGTCTTTGTTATCCATTTTTTGTTTATTTTTAAATTCTATTTTTGATAACGCATATTGACCACAAGGTCCACAATGGTCTTCATTTGATAAATCTATTTTGTTGTTTATCTGTATATTGCTATTTTCTATTCTCCATCTACCCATTGGTTTTGGTAATTCTTTTGGAAATATTTTTCTTATAATATATATTATGTATTTATTCATAATTCAATGTAATATAAATAATTTTATTTTTAAGTATTTATAAATATATCTGTATTTCACGTAATATTAAATGTAAAAATAGATCTCTATATAATTATAATTGTCAATTGAATAAAAAATAAAATAAAATTAATATGTATGTTATCTACAATGTCAATAATAAGTTTAAAAGAAGAAAATGAAATTGAAAATCAAAATGTACAAATAAATATAAACGAAATAAATAATTTTGATGAAATTTATCATGATAATAATAGTACTCAACAAAATACATCAAAAATGTTAAGAATTATTCAAAAAAAAAAAGAAAGTAATAAAACATCTATTGCTTCTTCAGAAGTATATAATGTAGAATATAATAGTGATTTAAGCGACACTTATAATGATAGTGATAATGAATATAATAATGATAATAATGACTATACTAAAAAAAGTTACAAAAAATTAAATTATCACAATGTAGAAAATACATTGAATAAATATTACTTTGATATTAATCATAAATACTCAAGTGCGTTTGATATATTAGCAAGTTATTTAAAAGGTCAAAAAACAATTTACATGGAATCAAAAAATTATTCGGAACAAAATTTAAACAAATTGATGATGCCTGCGATATTATTATCTGCAGCAGCAACTGTATTAGCAACAATTATAAAAGATTATTATTGGGGTGCGTATTTTATTTCATCTGTGAATGGAATTATTGCTTTTTTATTAGCTTTAGTAAACTATTTTAAACTGGATGCAGCATCAGAAGCACATAAAATATCGTCCCATCAATATGATAAATTACAATCTTCGGTAGAATTTACTTCCGGATCAGTATTATTATTTCATGATAATAATAATTTAAAAAAGACATTAAACAATCCAAATTTAACAAAAGAAGAAAAAGATGCTATAAAAGTAGAATTAAATAATTATAATAAAGATCTACAAACAGAGATGATGAATAAGTTATTAGACGTAGAAAAAAAAATAGCAGAGATAAAAGAGACAAATCAATTTATAATTCCGAGAGAAATAAGAATAAGATATCCAGTTATTTATAATACAAATATATTTTCCATTATTAAAAAAATAGATGATACAATGAAAAAAGCAATTACGAATTTAAAAAATGTAAAAAATGAAATAAGATATATTAATGGACAAAAAAAACAAGCAATAAATGGAATATTATCTCAAGATCAAACAAATAGACTTATTTATTTATTTAATTTAAAGAGACAATTTGTAGAAGAAGTATTAGTATTAAAATCAGCGTTTTCAATAATTGATCAAATGTTTAATCAAGAAATGAAAAATGCAGAAAAAATAAAAAACAATTGGTTGATATGTACACAAAAACATATGTCATTAATTGATCCTGAAAGTATTAATCCATTTATAGAAAATTTGATGGATCCGTTTAAAAATAAAAATAATCCAAATTATCAAGAACAACAATTGGGAAGTATAAAAAATCTTGAATTTGATATATAATATAATTTATATAAAAAGTATTTAAAGAATTATTATATGTTTAATATGGGTAGTATATAACCTATCCCTATCCCACATATCTCTTGTCTTAACTCAGTTGGTAGAGTGGCAGATTGTAGCTCTGTAAGTCACTGGTTCAAATCCGGTAGACAAGATATAATATTTTTAAATAAAAAATATTATATTTTTCATTTATATTTCTTTACACTTTTTATCATTTAAAATACCAAATTTATTTATCTTCTACGCATTTATGTTTATATCTCGCTTTTCTGAGCATTTTCTCTTTCTTTATTTTTTTCTCAATTTCTTTCCTCTTTTTTTCTGAAAGATACCAAAATTTATATTTTACTATATTATTTTTAATATCATAAACAAAATGTTGATGTATTTTTCCTATTCCTTGAACATCATATATTAGCGAAACTGCTTTACTAAGAACCGTTCCTAAATAACCTCTATCAAACGTGTATGTTCTATATTGAGGTGGATTTAATTGTTTATAAATTAGTGCTTTTATGATAATATCATAATCTATAATACGTAAATCATTATTATTATTATTTGAATAAACGAAAATAGTCATACTATATTGTATTGTTGTATCCATTAAACATATTATTAAATCGTTTCAATTTTATAATATGTTTAATGAATACAACAATATAATATGCGTTTTAGAGCAACGCGTATATTAAATGCCGAGTTTATAATACATTGGATAATCTTGATATAATTTATATTCTATTAATACCATATTTTCTTGAGAATCAGGTATTCCACGACAATAAATTAAATCTTTTTCATTACAAAATATTTTATCTTTTTTAAAAACATAAACATTATCTAGATTTACTTTACTCATTTGTTCAAATTTACCAAGTGGTCTATATAAGGCTGTGTAATCTTCTCTATCTTCTTCACAGGAAGATAGATAATAATAATAATAATAATTATCATTAAAAACAGTCGCTTTATGAAAGTTAGTATTAATTGGTTTTTTATAATATACTTCACAATCATTGTGTGTAATATTATCTATTTTTACGAATATAAAGTTCAGACTCATTTTACTTATTTGTTAGTATTAAATAAAATAAATAATTAATTTCAATTTTTAATTTAATTATTTTTTTATATATTTTTCACACATATTTACTAGGAATAATTTATAAACTCGGTATTTAAAATATGCGTTTCTCTAAATAAGAAAATGTTTAAAAAAAACTCATTTTTTTAGGTTTTATTTGTTTAATATATTCTCTTTGTAATAATATTTTTTGATATTCTTCTCTCGTTAATGGTTTTTTTGGAGGAACATGAGGAGTAGTTTGAATTACTTTTGGATATATTTCTTTTGTTTCTTTCTGTGGATCTGAATAATTACATACTTTTATATTAGACTGAGTATTTGTTTGTTTTTCAATTTGTTTTTGTAGATGATTAATATATTCTAATCTTCCTTCACTAACTTTCATATTCAAAGATTTTAATATATCATCATAAGTTACAGTTTGATTTCTATTATTATTTATTATTATTTTTTCTTCATGATATTCTTCTTGATAACCTTCTAAATAATGAAAAGGTGTTGTCATTATTTAATCAAAATATAATATTTCAAATAGAAAAGAAAATATAATATATATATATTTTATGCAAGAAACCTATATAAATAATAAAGGAATTACTAAAACAGTTATACAATCTAATCAAAATAGACATGTAAATGAAATGAAATGGGATGCAAAATACAATGGAGACATTGCAAACATAAAACTAGATATTAATGAAAATGGTAAAAATAACCATTATGATTTAACGTTTGACAATGAAGATTTAGCTAATATATTAAATGTACCTACTATTAATGAACCAATACACAATAGATTAAAAAAAGATTTTTCTTTAAATCCTAGATCAAAATATATTACAGATAAGAGAAACCTTGTCATAGAAATAGACCCAAAATCAGAAACAAGTAATTTATTTTCAACAAAGGAAGATACAACTACAAGAGAAACCGATGAATATAAAGATAATAGATATATTTCTTCTCCTGATCCTAATGAAGAATTAATAATTCCACTAAATATTGCAAATAAATCATATAATAAATATAGTTTAAAGAAAAGAAGAAGAAAGAGACCAAAAACATTAAGAATAAAAATAAAAAAAGGTAGAAATACATTAAGAGATACTACTTCAAGAAATACAAATACTTCAAGAAAAATATACTATTAATTATTTATTGTCTTAATTCATTCAATATAATCATATCTTCATCTGAATAACTTCTCTCTCTTCTATAATTCACTACTTTATCTTTATCTATAGTTAACAAGTAATATTGTGATGCAAACAATAAAGAACAAACTATATTATCTTCATATATACTTTCAATATGTAATGCTTTATTTTTTTTAATACATTTAATGAACTTAGCACAATTATTAATTTCATTATTTTCAAAATGAACACATAAAACTAGATGATTTCTATTAATTCTTATATCACGTTCCATCTCACTAATTAAATAATAAGTTGTACAATTTAAATCAACAGCATTTTTAATAATATAGTTTGTATATTCTGTTACATTTGTGTGTTTCATAATATTAATTGAAATTTCAATATTGTATCCCATATATAGATTATCTAAACAAAATCTATTTATCAGAAATTTATATGAGAAATATTATATAATAATTTCATATCAATATATAAAATGTCATTTAGAAAATATGGTGGATTAAATTATGCAGCGAATAATAATATTGTAAGAAGTCACTATTCTAATAGTGATAATTTAACTATTTCAAGTAATATTGGATTGTCCAATACAAAAATCATAAGTGATAGTAACTTAGATATAAATAATAATTCATTTATGAATATATTTAGTCTTATTTTTTCTGATGGATCAGTTCAAACTACTGCATTTCAGTCAGAAAATGATACAAATCCATCATTTAATAATTTAACAGTAGGTACTTTAGTTGTATTAAATGATTTTACAGTAGATGGTAACACAATTTTACAAGGATCATTAACAACAAATGGAATAACTAATTTAAATAATAATTGTACTATTACAAAAAATTGCACTATTAAAAATAATTGTACAATAAATAATACATTATTTTTAAA
>Ga0209550_10006703_pt1 | contig 10719 bp, 16 predicted proteins | sample LauGreSuBDMM15SN_2_FD_187567 | JGI IMG/M metagenome (GOLD analysis project Ga0209550, IMG submission 187567) | Freshwater lake microbial communities from Lake Michigan, USA - Su13.BD.MM15.SN (SPAdes) (version 5) | ecosystem: Environmental > Aquatic > Freshwater > Lake | place: Lake Michigan... | reverse complement strand
TATATAAAATTACTCACGCATCTTTTGTCTGTTCAATATCTGTTATTTCAATCTGCAGTTTCTCTCTAAATTGTTTATAGATCTCTTGATTAATAGACTTGATAGCAGATGGTTTCTTATCAACGATGCCTAAATAATCGCGTATCACTTTCACATGATCATAACTAAACAATTTCAGTTTGCTAGTTGCAATCTCTTCAGTGTAATCAGTATTTCTAAGGATTACTTGAATCTTTTCATTGAATGCTTCGTTATCAACAAGTTCGACCATATGATTTAGATAAATTATTTTCTAAATCATATTAAACGAATCTCGCTAATATAAAGTAACGAGATGAACCTAAATACAGAGTCCATTGTAAATGACGTTACGAAGGTCGTGCAAAATGGACTAAAGGAGATTCTTTCTGAAATCGAAACAAAATATAAGTTATATGAGGAGTCTCATAATTGCGTAGTGAAGATGGCGGAGTGTATGTCTACGCAGGTGAAGCAAGAGGGTACAAGTGCAACGACTACAAGTGCAAATACATGTGTAACGAATGTAAGTCTAGATACAAATAATTATGTATCACGTGCAGAATTCAATGCACTTGCAAAGCAAAACCAAGAACTCATGAAGCATATTGCATATGAATTTGAATCGCGTTCAAAGCAAAATCAAGAGCTTATGAAAGAGCTAGCGACTATGAAACAACATATGGCTACCTTGTTATCAAGGGATATCGTTGATATTTCAAATGAGTCTGACGAGGAAACGAAGGCTAATATCACTTTGAAGATCGAGGAGATTAAGAAGGAAACTATCGATAATTTGATTGGAGGAGCACTTGATGATAAGGTTAATGTTGTTGCAGGTGATAAGCAGGAAGAGGAATCCGAAGAGGAGGAATCCGAAGAGGAAGAGGAATCTGAAGAGGAAGATGAGGAAGAGGAATCCGAAGAGGAGCAGGATAAGCCAGTCATTACTACGGAAAAGCATATTCAAGTCTCCACAAGTGCTTGTGGTGTAAGCACAGCTTCAGAGGTAGAGGTAGAAGAGGAAGAGGAGGAGGAGGAGGAGGAAGAGGAATCCGATGATTCTGACGAAGAGAAAGAGCAGCTAGACGAAGATGAGCAGGTTACCGAAGATGCTGGCGGCGAGGAGGAGGAGTTATACGAGATTGTATTTAATTCGACGACATATTGTACAGACGATGATGTCAAGGGATCGTTATATATTCTAACCAGTGATGGGGATGTAGGAGACAAGGTCGGTCATTTAGTAAATGGAAAACCTATTTTCTATTGATGTAATATAAGCAAATGCAATTGTGTTCGCCAGCATTAATATATTTGATTTTTTCAGCAGTACAAATTATAATTGACACTTTTAAAGGCTTATACAATACTGCTGCTATGAAAGTTATAGTTGCGGTTGTAATAACTCTTTTATTGAATATTTTATGTGAACGCGGTATGGGAATAGTTTCATGGTTAATCGTTTTTATTCCATTTATGTTCATGACATTTATAGTTGCAATGTTATTGTATATATTTGGTCTCGATGTCTCCACTGGAAAAATTGACAAAACGTGTATTCAAAAAGAAGATGATGATAAAGGGCCAGAGCATCATAAAAAACACAACGACCCAAATCATCACCATGATTGCAATAACAATCATAAATATTAAATCAAAACAATATTAAATCCAAACAATATTAAATCCAAACAATATTAAATCCAAACAATATTAATAAACAACATAAACAGATATGTTGTTTGTTATAAAATGACGGATTTGTCGGTGTGTACAAATAGCCCAACTGCATCATGCACTGCATTAAACCCTACAAATGTTTTGTATTTCTACAATATGTGCATGTTAATTTATTTTACTACAACTATTGTAAATAAAAAGTATCCAGGATTCTACAAGCAACTTGCTGTTGGAGTAGCATACAATTTGATTCGCTTGTATAGCAAGGCAGAATTATTCTACAGAAACAATATAAAATCTTTACAGATTAACAATATAAATGAATATATTACTTTTATTAATAATAATACAAGTGTCCTTGTTCTTGAAGCGGACGAGGTGTTGAAGCTAGAAGAGTTTCCCGAGTGTGACTTTCTGATTTTTCGAGATGGGCAAAACAATTGTTTGTTTTCCTATGAACTCGAAGAAGATAGTCTTGAATGCGAAGTTACTGATTATACATTTATGCTGGTAGAAGTAGTTGTAGAAACAGAGAAATATAAGCTGGATTTGAAGACAGATGATTATAATTTTTATGTAGTAGGAAATGTTTTCAATCAAACCATCGTGTCTTATTTGTTAAAGAAATTTTACGACTTGGATGACGTAAAACAATACCACGTAAAAATTCTTGATAATAATGTAGAATCCGTAGAATTCGATGAAAAGAAGTCTCTTATCTTGAAGAAAGACACGTATGCGATAGTTTAAAAGTTGTTATTTTAATCATGTATAAAATGTTTACTTATATATATGGCATTCAGGTCTAAAAGACCTAAATATTTACATGTAGATGAAGAAGAACCAGATAGAACATTAGAATCAGATTTACGTGATTATGGTTTAGACGAGACAACTAAGGAATCGATTCGAGAACTCGATCGTAATATGCCAAACATAACAGGAAATATTAGTCATATTGAGGAATCGCTATCAAGGTCAATCAAACGACCTGAATCTCGTAAATTATTCAGTCGTTTTTCTGATATAGCCCTAAAATTTTGGAAACCAGCAAGCGGATTTGAAGTAGATGTGTATGTTTCTAAATTTGAACCTGATAAATATTTAAAACTATACGTAGCTGAACATAGATCATTTGAAGTTGCTAAATCGGAATTTTTATTCGAAGTATATTATCAGAATAAAGCATTCGAGCTTAACGGCAGTTGTAGTTTTATATCACCAAAAATATATGAATATGGATATTTTGTTGATCATACTCGTTATTGTCTCTATATGATTATGGATTTCATTCCTGAAGATAACATGAACAATGCACAATGCAAATCAATTACGCAATCCATACTAGCGGTAGATGATTGTTTACAGAAACATAATATTTCACATAATGATATAGCTCCAAGAAATGTTAGAGTAAGAGAAGTTGATGGCAAAAATCTACCCATATTATTTGATTATGGAGAAGCTCGAAATAAACAAAATCCTATTCCAAAACCATGGAGATGTCCGCCAGATCCAGTTGCGTCTGATGCCGCCAGAGCAACCTATGAAAAAGGGCTAACCAAACTTGATAGACTGGATAGAGTTAGCGACGCAGAATTTGACGCAGAGCTTTCTAGGTATTCGGTAGATATTTGGGAGGCAAATTTTGGCAACGGGGGTGCGGGAATCAACAAACGTAATTTAACATCTAGAACAACTAGTAGACACACCAATAAACATAATAAAAACAAAAATAATATACGTAAAACTAGGAAATATAAAAAACGCATTCATTCAAAAAGAAAAAAGATCACTATCAAGTGATGTTAATATGTTAAAAAAAAAGATATAAAAAAATGAATTTATATAATATAGATGGTAGATAGCTATACCACAACCACAACAATGGCAGATACTCCTTCTGTCGTACCCGACGAGATGCATTATTTGTCTGACAAATGGACTTTATGGGCCCATTTACCTCATGATACCAATTGGGGTCTAGATAGCTATATAAAGATATTCACGTTTGGAACCGCCGAAGAGACAATTGCGGTAACTGAAACACTACCCTCAGTTTTAGTTGAGAATTGTATGTTATTCTTGATGAGAGATGGTATCAAACCAATGTGGGAAGATCCGCGAAATAAAAACGGAGGATGTTTCTCTTATAAAATTACAAACAAGAATGTTTACAAGGTCTGGAAGGAGTTGAGTTATGTTGTGGTTGGCGGTTCTATCAGTAAACAACAGAATTACGTGAAAAACGTAACTGGAGTTACCATCTCACCAAAAAAAAATTTCTGTATTATTAAGATCTGGTTGTCTGATTGTTCGAACCAAAATCCTGATGTTGTAACAAGCGACCTAAAGGGTTTGAGTTCACATGGATGTTTGTTTAAGAAACACACTCCTGAATATTAATGGGGTTTTTATACATAATAATTTAAAAATATTTTTTAAACTATTTTGCATCTATAAAATAACTACCTATCCATATGATTATTTTATTAAACGAATAAAAACATCCGTGATTATCAATATCATTTTCTTTTTCTTTCTCTTTGTCATCGCTTAGATTTGATCGATTGAAATTTGGTTGTTCCTTATAATTACTAGTAGTAGGATTATCATATAAAAATACATCTTCAAAAGGGCTGTTGCTACTAGAGTCTCTAAATACAGGATTATATTGTATCCTTGGTTTATTACCTCGTGTCATGTCGTATTTTATATAGTAGAATACAATAATATATAATAATATATTGCTATATTACTATATTGATGCTAGCTCACTTGTGGTCCTATCTTCCAATGGATGTGGTATATGAGATATTAGAATTTAGTAATCATGCGAAACTAAGAAATTTGGTATTGATGTACAAAATACCAGAAACTGATCCGCGTTTGCAATTACTAATAAAACCAGTTCATAAAAATAAGATTCTATTTAATCTCTCTAATGACAAAACTATGGAGTTGTTATATTACAACGGAAATCGTATGTCGTATATATGCAAAATAAAAAATAATATAGTCCGCTTGTTGAATATATACTAATTCACCAATCATAACCCATCTCAAGGTCAATTGAAAACGAAAAGTCCATATTATTGAGATTTATCAAGTCTCCGTGCTGATTCAACAATTGCACCTTGATTTTTTGTATCTTTACAGGACCAAAATATTCGCGTTTCTTTTCTATAATATCACTACATTTTTCTGTATAAATATTTGTAGTGTTATTTTTAGATAATGGAATAACAGCAAGTATATTATTGCTGATCATGCTTTGAGAGAACAAGCCTATAATATTCTGAGATTGTGAATTATTAAAATCATTCAATATAAAATACAAATATTCACTTGAATTTGTATTAAACATCCCCTCAGTAGTGTATGTTTTTTTGTCTGAATACGAAGTGTTGCGATATCCCATAGTCCAGCCAATTTTTTTATGTATCGCCTGAGTAATTTTATCATGTACATATTTATCTTTATCGTTTGGATTGTAGCTTCCAAACAACGGATCCTTCAAGAAATACATATTGAAATTATTGTATATATTTGATATTGTTATCTGTTGATTGTATGTATTTATTGATACGTCGTATCTGCTTTTGAAGGCGTCGAAAGGGTCCATTCTTGTATTTATAGTAGCCTTCAATTTGTTAGTAAACTCAGCAGAACTATAACTTCCTTCTGGTATAATAATCTCGACAAACGAGCTGTCAATCGAGTCTATAGTTGATTCATGAATGTAAAACACATTACTTGCATTTGCATGTGTTATATTGTAAATCAATTCTGGCAGGTGAATCGACGATAAACGAAGCGACAATACGTTTTTAAATGTCTGTGGCAGTATGATACTGAAATCGGAGGAGGTTGTATTTGCGTGATCTTCTCTGTACAACGAGTGCAGAATAAGCGTCTGTATTATAGTCTTTCTTTTGAGGTTGTTAAGTAAGCTTCTAGCTACATTTGTAGGATATGTTTCAACAGGATTTAGATATTCGTTTTTATTTATCGAGTTATTGAAGGATGTGGTTTCTTTGTTTAATGTGAAGTTATTACCTGCGAATACCGCAGTAGTTTGATTAATAACTTTGCCTTCTTCGGTTGGAATCAACAATTGTTCATAGTCTTCGATGAAACCACTATTATCTTTCGATAAATCACGAATCAGTTTATTTTTCGCAGAATTTAGAAAATCATACACTTGTATTTTTTTATTATTGTCGTAATCACTGCTTTTACTAACAGCAATATATATATTATCATGTTTCTCCTTGATATCACTCAAATTATAGTTCTCTCTTAGACCTAGAAATTTTTCAAGTTCTTGTGTATTATAATTATAAATATTCAGATCAAAGTCGGAACTCATTGTTTTACACTACATTTGTAAAATAATTAACCTATATGATCCTAAACACTTCTTGTTTTTAGCAGTATACTTGTAATTATTATATTTAGTAACTATATAGAATGGCCAGTACCACAAATTATATGTTCGAAAACATGAGTCGAATAGGTTTGGACGAGTCAACTAGCTCTCAGTTAGATATGCAAAACGTCCAACAGACAAATTACATGTTGCAGAATTTCTATAGTTCTGATTGCACAATGAGTAAACCGATTGGATTAGCCACATCTCAAGCAGGCGTGTTTTACAAGGGAGGTAATCAGGTCGCTGCTGGTGGTTGCAATATTGATACTTCGACCGAGTTAGAGTTAGGAACCACTCAAATGGGCCACCGGTCAAAACTTGATTTGTTTCACCGCCCATTTGCTACCATCCCATATTTAGGTCGTGGATCTGTTAACCCTGTAATGGAATCGCAAATATTGCAGGGCGAGTTATTAACCAACAAGAGAAGCATCACAAATCTTAGCGAGAAGAGCTACATTAACTACCACCACACACCCATGATCGACAGCATGAAGGAGCGTGTTAGCAACCCAGCGAATTATGTTGAGAGCTCGGCATCTAATGGGTGGGTAAGGGGTGGTGTTCCGTCGCGTGAGCTGAGCCGTTCTACACACGCTTAATATGCTAACAATATTTTTGGTCGGTTAAATTGCTTTTTATGATAAATTATAATATTTATCATAAATTATATAAGAGCAATCTAATATATTAGTATTATAATGTCAAATAGTCATTCAAAATGTATGAAATACAATACCAAATATGTTTGCAGCTATCTGGATTCAGATGTATTTGTTGAAACTGATTATGTAACTGATGACGAGCGTGATTTCATTCGTAATTGCATTTATCGCCAGGATATGTTGAATATTTTTGAGATTGAAAATTTTGAGCCTGATGTAATAAACGCATCTATTGAAACTATATATGATTTAATACGAACCAATTCAAAGTTTGTTAATATAATCAAATATATAGGTAAAGGTGATGATCTCATGGGATTAACGATTTTGTTTTCATATGACTATCTGCATTTGACACACCCATGTATTTGTCAATACATAGAAACATGCGATGCAAATACGACAGAATTAGAAAAGATTATATTCTCATAATATAGAAACCATTATGGCATCTACCCGTAATAAAAACACACCTGGTAATTATTATTTAGAACAACGTAACTCTACATTATCGGAGCAATATAAGTTATATGAAAATTCGCAGAATGGTGCAGCATACAAAACAATGTTGCCCGGTAATGGTCTCAATGTCGCACGTATACCGCGAACACAAATGTCTCACAACCCAGTGGATATTGAGTCGTCACTATTTGGTATAAATTCCACTAATTTGGTGAACCCTGCCAAACCAACGAAGCCGAGTTTGATTAATTTACAGACGACCGATGTTTACAAAAAGGAGCCTATTTTCTTACCAGAGCATCTTGTTATTGAAAAGTACCAAAGACCTCTCGACAAGATGTAATGTAATCAAGGCAATTTATATAAATTATTATTGTTCAAAACAATAATAATCTGATTTATCTATGTCTTTATCTATGTTCAGGCATTACATATCTCACATCCTTACCCTTACTTTTTCCCATACAAGTGAGAATATGGTTTCCGATAATTGTATTCGATTCTAGTACCTGTTTTTCACTTGCCCTAGCAAACCACATAAACTTATTTCGTTTTAAGACATCATCAGCGGGTATAAAAATACCAAATGCCGTTTTGCTGAGACTCAGGTAGTTGTTTGACATTAGGTCGTCTACAATTATTGGCGACTCATCACTCATTTTTACACCAATCTCAGTACCATTTATAAGGTTGATATTCTTGTTTAGTTTTGAGATGATCCATTGTTCAAATTTACCTTGGAATTCCGACTCGCTTGTGAAATCCGTTGACATTGTTTCTTGAACGTGTGCGATAAGCTGTTTTGTTATATTGTTATCCTTCTTTACACCGCAAAAAGCGAGAGACGGGTAATAATTAGACAACGTGGATGTTATACTGCGATTAGTAGTTTCACAAACAAACATTTTATCACCTTCCGTTCCTTTCGAGTACATTTCATATAAATCACGCATACACAAAAATGATATAGGACAAGTCATGCCGCCATAAACATCAAGTAGTTTTAACATACCCAACACACGCATGTTTTTCAAAATTGGATTTGAAATTCCGTTCATATCGATTACCCATTCGGGTATTAATTTTTTAAATGAGTTGTCGTCAATAATACATATAGTAAATGAATCATCGCATTTATTTATAATGCTTTTTATAGTCAAATATAAATATGGTTGATTCAAATCATATGAACTTCTCGAGCCAAAACTAACCCAATTACGTGAATTATATTCATATGGGACATGAATCCATAATATAGGTTTTCTACTCTTGGCTAAACTATCGACATCCAATAAATACTCTTTGATTGCATTATAGTTGTTATTTTCTTCGTATTGTTTATTTTTTTCCTCAAATCTGTTATAGAATACAAGCAAAATAATTAATATGATAGCAAAAAACAATCTCTCAAGCATACAATACAATTATATTTTTATTTGTTTCGTATCTAATAAATGTTGTTTACATCTATCAAAAAACATATGTAGTTCGTTTTTTCTTGCGCCGGTAATGCTGTCATCAGGAATATATGATTCATTGCCTTTTACATAACACAACAGAACGGGTATTCCATTAACCATTCGCTTGTTTTTCAAGTATGAATAAAGCTGAGTAGATTTATCGATATCAATGTCGCAGCATATTACATCGGGTGGGGAGTTCTTGAAAAATGTATAAACATCCTCTTTAATAATGTCGCATGGTCCACACCAAGTAGCACCTAGTTTAAGTATAACAAGCCCAGGATTTTTTTTCAGCAAGCTCATAAACAAATCAACTGATGGTATTTCGGTTATAATCTCCTTTTGCATTTATATTATATGATATCATATATTTCATATAATAACTAATAATTTTTCAACATTTGCACCATATCATTCCCCAATCTTTCTTTGGTATAGTATTTGACAATTTTGTTTTTATAATATTAATATCGTAAAAATCATTATCTTGTGGTCTAAATAAATAATTATCATTATTTTGAATATAAAATTGTGTATAACCTAAATTTAATAAATAATCTATAAATTTGAAAGTAATACTATTTGTTTCACTCGCCCATTTCAAACAATGCATCTACTTTTTGAGTTAATGATGTAATACATTTATACTCTCCACCCTCAACATCTATTTTAATCAAATCGTGCATTCCAAATTGTTCAATTAATTTATCTATGGTTATTGTTTTACAAGTGATTTCTTTATATGGCTGATTATAAAATCTTGATGTCTTCTTTGTTAACCAATCTTTATTTATAGTTGATAAAACAACACACTTTTCTTGATAAAAGGTTATATCATCACAATTATTATTACAAACTGTATAATTAAGCAAAATTTATTTTTTTATAATTAAAAAATTTTATATTTGTGATATTAAAAAAAAAAAAAATATTTACATATATTATAATGCCTATTATAGATTATACTACAGAAAGTGGAGTTGTTACAGCAACAGTAACTAAAGAAGTAAATGATTTAGGTGAATATACATCAGCAATGACCGGATCGGTCTTTAGTGGAAACTCATCAGTAACTAAAGTAATTTTAGTGGGTTATAATAGTATTGCTACTAGTGCGTTTCAGGGACGAACAAGTTTAACGTCTATTACATTGCCTAATTCTGTTACTAGTATTGGTGCTTATGCGTTTCTTCAGTGTTCAAGTTTAACGTCTTTTACAATGCCAAATTCTGTTACTATTATAGATACTAATGTATTTAATGGTTGTACAAGTTTATCTTATGTTTCACTATCTAGTTCTCTTAGATCTATTCGTGCTTATACGTTTGCTGGTTGTACCAGTTTAACGTCTATTTCAATACCTAGTTCTGTTACTGCTATTAGTAGTTCTGCGTTTATATATACAGGATTCTCTTTACAAAAAGCGTATTTATATCCAAATCAACTAGGCCTTGTTGTACCATCACCAGGCCCTGTATCATTTTATGCAGCAGGTGGAGTAAACTTATATTTATATAGTGTTCCTAATGCTCCCACTAATGTAACTGCAATCGCAAGTCTAAATAATAATAATTCTGTAGTTGTTTCTTGGACAGCACCTTCTGATATAGGTGGATCTAACATTATAAGTTATATTGTTACACCTTTTATTGGTTCTATAGCTGGTACATCTATTAATACAGGAATTACAAATACAACTTATACAGTAACCGGGTTAACAAATAGTTCTGAATATACTTTTCAAGTACAAGCAGTTAATGCTATAGGTACAGGTACCGCAGGTACTTCCAACTCTGTTACTCCATATACTGTTCCTGATGCTCCCACTAATGTAACTGTAACAGTTGTAGATGATAATAATTCTGCAGTTGTTTCTTGGACCGCACCACCTTATAGTTATGGTGGACTTCCAATTACTAATTATAAAATAGGTAAGTCTATAAATGATGGAACTACTTTTACATATTTTTATACTAATTCAACAGAAACTACT
>Ga0209550_10006702_pt1 | contig 10719 bp, 4 predicted proteins | sample LauGreSuBDMM15SN_2_FD_187567 | JGI IMG/M metagenome (GOLD analysis project Ga0209550, IMG submission 187567) | Freshwater lake microbial communities from Lake Michigan, USA - Su13.BD.MM15.SN (SPAdes) (version 5) | ecosystem: Environmental > Aquatic > Freshwater > Lake | place: Lake Michigan, USA... | reverse complement strand
ATCTGTTGAGGCACCTGTTGAAGTCGAAACATCTGTTGAGGCATTACCAGAACCTGTTCAGGCATTACCAGAACCTGTTCAGGCATTACCAGAAGCACCTGTTCAGGCTTTACCAGAACTGCCAGAAGTACCAGAAGTACATGTTCAGGCGAAGCCTGAACAACCTGAACTGTTAGAAACATGGTCATCTGCTACCGGTTCAATGCGTAAGACTGCTACTGAAGCTCTGCAGGCCAGAGGAATATGGCCCTCAGAAGCCATGAAAGCCCGTGATGAGATGGCCGGTGTCTACCCGGACCCCGAAGATCCAACATTTGCTAGTCGTCTATATCAAAAACGTGAATTCTACGAATCAAGAGCAATTGCTGCCGACGTAGCCAACGGCACTCTTGATCCATGCACAAGTATGAAGGCCGAAGCCGTTTTTGAACTTACACCCGTACAGCGTCTGGTAAGCCGATTTATGCATCCTCTAACTCCTTATCTAGGTCTTCTTCTCTTTCACGGTGTCGGTGTAGGAAAAACATGCAGTGCAGTAACAATAGCTGAACAATTTTTGGACACTACGCCTAACAAAGTCATTGTCCTAGTTCCCCAAGCTATTCAAGAAAACTTTAAAAAGACCATTTTTGATGTATCTAAACTAAAGTGGTCAGAAGAATCAAAAGAATGGACGACAAATCAATGTACCGGTACATCCTATCTTGAACGTCTTGGTCTTATGAATAATCCTGATTTAAAAGCTATTTCATTTGCGGTGGACTCTGATAGACGTAAACGATATACTATTACTGGTTACCAGGCATTTGCAAATTGGATTAAAAAATCATTGGCCGATCATGTTCCAGCAGGTCTTGATGGTCAAGAACGTATCTTAGCTGAAAATGAAATTTTGAGAAAATTATTTTCGGAACATCTAATCATAATTGACGAGGCCCATAATTTACGTGATGTGGGTGACAATGATTCTGTAGGAGGAGAAGCCGGTGAAAATGCCGGTGGAAAGGCTCTGAATCCATACTTGAAACGAATTGCATTAAATGCCGAAGGACTCCGAATTGTATTAATGACGGCTACGCCCATGTACAACTCCGCACCTGAAATTCTGCGTCTCTTGAATATCTTGATTATGAACGATACCAAGACTGAGGAACACAATCTGTTAGCCTCTAGTATTTTTGGTCCAACGGGAGAAATAACTAATCCAACAGCACTTGAATCGGCCGCGCGTAAGTATGTAAGTTACATGCGAGGCGAGAATCCGTATACATTTCCGCTTCGCCTAAAATCAGATTCTGTAGCTCAAGACTGGCCTACAGTTTCTGCTACAAAGACTCCATTGGTTCTAACAGATTTTGATAGAATTGCACTAGGTGTGTTACCTTTGGTATTTACTCAACCGATACCAGGTTCACCGGTAGACTCTGCTCTTAGAGGTGCTACTATGAGAACTGCATCTGGTGAAGATGGCAGTGAAGGTGAAAATGATGTTATGCTAGATCTCCGTATGCAAATGGCAAATATTACATATCCTGATGGTTCATATGGTACTGAAGGCTGGAATACACATTTCAAGGCTGTAGAGGCCAGAACGGCCACGCGTAAGATCCGTGTATTTTCATTAAAAGATTCTTCGAATCCAATAGTGTTTACCGAAAACACTGCTCCAAAGATTAAGAAAATTGTGGATTCTATTACAAGAGCCCGTGGTATATGTTTTGCCTATAGTCGCTATATAAAGGCCGGTGCTCTTCCTTTAGCCATTGCACTTGAAAGAGCTGGATTTCAGCGCAAGTTATCTGATGGAAAGGTTGCACCTATTCTAACTGGATTACCACCTGTTGCACCAATTTGTGCAATTTGCTCACAGACAAATGCAGGCCATGAATCGACCCATGAGTTTGCACCCGCCTATTATATATTACTTACATCTGAAGATGAAATAAGTCCTGATTTTCCGGGCCTGGTTCGTATGGCTACAACATGGACGGATCCTATTTGGGGTCCTCTTGGAACATCGGTAAAAGCTATTATTGGTTCTCAAGTGGCATCTGAAGGTCTTGACTTGAAATGTGTGCGCGAAATGCACATCTTGGATTCCTGGTACCACTTGAATCGCACAGACCAGATTATTGGACGCGCTATTCGTTACTGTTCCCACTCGGCTCTGCGTGTAACCGAACGCTCACTAGGTGTTCCACCTATGTCGTATAATAATTGTACTATTTACATGCATGTAACACTCATTCCGGGTCTCGAAACGGCTGACATGTATGCCTATCGTCTGGCTATACGAAAGGCCCGTTTAGTGGGCCTAGTTCAGCGTCTCTTAAAGAAAAATGCATGGGACTGTAATTTGGAAATGGAGGCTATTATATTTACTAGTCTGCCACCTAGGGTTCAAATAGATGCACAGGGACGCACTCTTCCTGAGTACTCGGCCAATGACCAGGACTATACTACGTATTGTGATTATCAAGTGTGTAAACACGAATGTGCAATATCTTTGCCGGCCGAACTTGAACTAGATACGAGTACATATGTAGCATCTGATGCAAGAAGAATTATTATGGCTAAGCTTGATATTGTTCGTCATCTCTTTGATGACCAAGTCATAGTTCCTGAGACAATGATTCATGAAATATTCAGGGACTTGCCATGGGAAATTAGATCGGATGCATTACTTGAACTCATTGATGGAAAACGGTTTAAGATTCATAGAGGGCCGGTTGAAGGATATTTAATTAAACGGGCCGGTTATCTTGTGTTTCAACCCGCTGGTGTCCATACAGAAATACCTATGGCTCTTCGTTATGCAAGAGCATTTCAACTTAATAGAAAGTTTCTTTTTCTTGACAAACCGGTATTTTCAAAGGTTTCAGCACCTGCCTCTGCATCTGCCTCTGCCTCTGCATCTGCATCTGCAGGAGGAGGAGCAGGAACAGGAACAGGAACAGGACCAGCACCAGAACCAGAAATCAATAGTGCTCTGATGCAAAGATGGACCGACTGGTTAGCATTTGTAGATGGAGGTCCACTGCCCACTGAAATACCATCAACACTTAAAATATGGACTTGGCTACGAGACCATTTTACAGTACCCGAAACACGCACTGTAGCACTCAGATGGTGGTTTGATAAGATGATTACCTATGATGAACAAAAAAATCTCCTGGAAACAGCATTAAAAGGAAATGCCGAGCTAGAACAAGTTTTACGCGGAGAAATAATAAAATCATCGTCGTTGACAGCATATCGTATTTATAATCCTGAGACATTGAAACCAGAGTATAAGTGTCGTCAAGGTAATCAGTTTGGTCCATGTAATTCTATGGTCGAAGCTCTTGTAGAAAAGGCATTATACAAACCGGCCACTAAGATGGGTTCTTTGGTCGGTATTCTGTCACCCAAAGTGGTTAACAAGGAATCCAAGAATAAACTTATTTTTAAAACCATGGATCTTACAAATCCTAAATCCAAACCCGGCGGTGCAGAATGTGGCAATAATTCTACCATGGGTGACCACAGACCTCGTGTAATACTCTTGCACGAAGGTGCAATGAGCGATGATATGTTAAGACCATTGATTATATCACACGGAGAACCATGGGACGAGGCCGGTTCTAAGAAACGTGGATTAAAACCCGAACACATAAAAGATTTTTCACACCAACCACTGTGTATGTACATGGAGTTTTTAACACGACTCTTAGATGCCCGTAAAGTAGGTGAAGTCCGTTGGTTTGTTGGAGCGATAGATGCATTAAAAAAATGACACTGTCATGATTTTTTACACGGTATAATTAAATGTCTCTCTTTGCCCCGGTATTTATTGAACAGAGGATTGCACTTAAACCGGCAGAGTTTCGCGATGCATCTACCGACATTGATGGATTCATTCTGGCAAAGGCTGCAAAGGAAATGGAGGGCCAATGCTGTATTCACGGTTTTGTTCGTGAAAATTCGATGAAAATCATGGCAAGGTCTATGGGACAAGCTGAGCATGGCCGTTTCACCGGTGATTTTATGTTTTACTGTAAGATGCGTATTGACTGTCTCTTACTCAATGAGGGTCAACTAGTAGATGGCCAGATTCTAAAGGCAAATAAGATGGGAGCCTATGCGCTTCTAACAGAAGGTGGTCAGATTCTAGAGGCCGTCCGTGTTCTTCTGCCCCGTGAATTCCATGTAGGCAATGTGGACTTTGATACCCTAGTTCCAGGTTCAAAGGTACGCATTAAGATTTTGAAATCGCGGTTCCAGAAGAGTGATGCATTTATTCAGGCGGCGGGTGTTATTGAAGAGATTCTGCCTAATGTAGCCGGTCCCATTAAACCATTGTTACCTGCGGTATCTGAGACAGAGGTTGCATAAGCCAATCCTCTGTCTTGGCTACTGATGTATAATAACCAGTTTCTACCAGTCCATGTGTAAGACTTACTGGCTCATCCATGACCAGACCATTTGCTGGCCAAGAGTGACTAATTTTAAGTGTGTGAATTGTGCCTGGAGTTGTAACAACGGCTACATGTCCTTGATTTTTGGTATCAATATATTCTGCCAATAGCAGAGTTCCTATCGGATATATCTGTTGATCATCAATAGGTTGAAGTTTGCCTCTGGCATTTAATGACTCGTACCAAACGTAGGTTCCACCTGCATAATAATTATTCTCATCCACACCTGGTATAGGAGTACCCGCTTTGCGACAAAGAAGATTAATAAAACCGGCACAGTTCATACCTAGACACTTAATTTTGTCGACACTTGGCACAGGCTCGTGGTTTGCATAGAATGGTTGAGTGTTGGTTAGCGTAGAACCTTCTTGCCACCAAACATAGGGTGTTCCGACTAATTCTCTGATATACTCTAGCAAACTCATTATGAGTACATATTATAGTTAATAAAAAAGTCAACTTTGACTTACAACGGCTTAAACAAGTCATGTATACATTTTAATTAATGGATAATTCTCTTGACCTCTTAATTCAAGATTTTGTTACAACTAACAAACTCGTGAATCACAATATTCCATGGGGGTTTATGGTATCTCGACGTTTTGAAAACGGGCGCCGACGTATTTTTGACTATAACAGAGGAGTTGCAATAGGAGAACATGTTGACATGGGTGATGCAGAATGGTTTGTTATTGAGTTAACTGCACCGAATGTGTCTGATGTTGAATCACTTAGATTCGACTGTTTAAAACTCATGTATGGACCCACTCATTATACAATGTCGGTAAACAAAGAAGAATCTAACATTGTAGTACGTCTCTTAACTAAAAATCAAGGCCTGATAAATGTAATGTTCAAGGTGCGGTTAATTGCGAACTCGATTACATCCGGATCTGAATAGATGACGGAATATGAACGCCGTAGCCAGTTTAACGAGTATATGAAAAACATGGACAAGAATGGCTGTATAGAAGTTGCACGGATTCTGAAAAAACATAACGTTGCTGTGTCTGAAAACAGAAGCGGTATGTTTTTTGACTTGGCCACTATTCCTCAGCCGGCATTTGATGACTTGTTAAAATACAAAGAATTTATCGAGGCGAATCGGAAAAACTTAGAGCGGGTGGAAGTTCCCAGCTCTAAAAAGATTGAGAGAGGGGGTCTCCGTTAAGAATCCATTGGCCCATACACCATAACGTCTATTCGCATCACCATCATTTTCGAGAACAAAATGATAGTATGTAAAGACTTCAGTGCCATCTACACCTTTGAACTCGGTAGAAACGGGTGCTACCATCAGGATTTTGTCGTCGATTACCTGTTCATCACGGCCCCAGAATTCGGACTGTGCCGTTTCTTCTTCTTGAGTCAGATAGTCCACTAAAAGACCGTGGCCACCGGTAATGTAGAGTGGCTCATGCGAGAGTGGCTCATGCGAGAGTGGCTCATGACTATCATGTTGACCAACGTACATGCGAGAGTGCCATAGTTCCGGATTATTAATAAATACTCCCTTGCCAATTTCTATGATAGCACGATAGCCGTGTTTGTAGGACTTGACCAAGTCACCAACCCGTAGCTCCTCAATAGGACTCCATACCTCTTGGTCATCTAGGAGTCGCAAAATCTTGGTACCATGATTGAAACATGCTACTACAAACCCTGGTAGTCTTATCTGGCCTTTTCTATATGGTCCTATTGCACGTGTTCGTATACGAGGTGTTATATTTGGATCACCACCGCCTGTAACTACGTAGGCATTGCCATCTTCATTTGTAATTGCAATAGATAATGGACCTATGCCATTTGACTGGCCATAAGTTACTAAGACAGTCATTGTCGAAGTTCTTAGATTATAACTATACATTGTACCTGAACCAGTTCCTCCCTTATTACAGATTCCATATAAGACTTGCGAGGATGAATCTATTAAAATTCTATCGATGGGGTCCGTACCTTTATTTGAATTTGCATCAAAATTCCATAGAGATGTAGAAGTTTGATTAGTTAATGAATACGAATTTATAATACTTTGACTATTAGATATATCATAAAAGTATACTTTGCCAGAATCTACAATAGCAGATTCAAGTTTTGCTAAAGAAGGAAGAGTAAAAGTTGTTTTAACAAACGTACTTAGATTTATACCTTTCAGGGTTGTTTGAAACATACCATATAATACATTATTAGATACAGAAAGAGCTCCTGTTATAATCTCACTAGAAATTTTAGCCATTGACGTAAATGTTATCTTATATATTCCTGTCGTATCAGTTACATAGAGATTTCCAGATGGATCCAGAGCCGAATAGCCTGTAGCCCCAGTGAGGGTCCCAACAGTTCTTAGGATAGCAGAACTAGTATCATAAGCAAAGACTGAACCGGTAGTAATACCATATACAGTATCGTTAATACGATTTAGACAACCTAATGCTGTTCCAGATAGTGTTTGCAGTACCGTATATGTTGGACCCTCAATACTAAATAAAGTTGTACCGAATGTTCCATATATCTTAGAACCGAGTTTGAATGCAGGATTTGGCTGAGTAGTATATGTTCCAAGATCAGTGAACAAAGGATTTGATAAAAAAGGTGTTACAGAATTTGATGGAGCAGAAGGTGTTCCTTTTACTTGCCCATTCTTAGCAGTCACTGTAAATGTATAAGAAGTTCCGTTAGTTAGGCCTGTAAATATTAATGATGTACCGGTCGATGAACGAAGAGTTGTAACAGGATTAGAAGATATATCGTAACCAGTTACGGTACCTGCAGGGGCCGTCCATGTAATAGAAGCAGAAGCATCAGAGGCCACAGCTATTACATTTGTAGGTATACCAGGAGTACCAGGTGTTACAGAATTAGATGGAGTAGATGTTCTTCCTTTTACTGATAAAGGCCCAAACTTAGCAGTCACTGTAAATGTATAAGAAGTCCCGTTAGATAGACTTGGAAAGATAACTGATGTACCTGTCGTTGAACGAAGAGTTGTAGCAGGATTAGAAGATATATCGTAACCAGTTACTGTACCTGCAGGGGCCGTCCATGTAATAGAAGCAGATAAATCAATGACCACAGCAGTTACATTTCTAGGTGGAAGACCAAAAGGAGAACTGGGGTCTGAAAAGGTGGTGTCGGCTCCATCAGGTCCACTAGTGTAAAAGAAACTAGTGGCATTAAAAGTATTAAGATTTATTGGAACATTTGTAATATTCCATGATGTAAGATCACTAGTAAACAGAGCATTGTTATAACACGATGTTGCTACTTCAAACATTCCTCTCATATTTGTTACTCCAGAAACATCCCACGAATTTATGCTACTGTTTGCTCCTTCAAATGAATGAGCTCTATTAAACATATCAGACAAATTACCTTTTAGTTTGTTCCAGAAAGTTCCATTAAAATTACTGTTAAACACACCAGCTCCATTAAACATTGCAGCCATATTTGTAACATTATTGATACCGGCCCAAGAACCTACATTTTGACCTGTACCTCTATAACTCGAATTCCTAAACATACTGTTCATAGACTTAACGTTAGTAACAGTCCAATTACCCAGATTACTAGCATTAAAAATGGTTGTATTCATAAACATATATGACATGTCTGAGACTCCAGATACATTCCATCTGCTTATTCCATCACCTATAAAAGAAATTGCTCCATTAAACATATTTGACATATTTTTAACATTTTCTGTTGTTCCATTATCTGTCCAATTTCCTAGATTAGCATTAAATGCTTCAGCTCCATTAAACATATTTGACATGTCTGTGACATTAGTTACATCCCAAGATTCTACATCTGTACCAGTAAAAATGTTAGCCCCAGTAAACATATATGATGTATTGGTTACTAGAGGAGGAAGAGCAGGTACCGATGTTAGACTAGTACATCCATTAAATGCTCCGCTCAAATTAGTCAGAGATAAAGTTGCACTACCCCATTGAGTTACAGATAATAATAATGGTGCTGAAGTCCATGCGGTCTCACCAGAACCAAAGGTTCCAAATTTACCATAGATTCTTACAGGGCCAGTTACATTACCAGAAACATCAGAACCAGGGCCATATGAAAGTCTACCTGCACCCCAATCTACTTCAATACCTGAAGAAGATATATCAGAAATAGGTAATTTTATTTTTTCTGTTGTAAAACCAAATTCCAAAGTCATAGGTTGCAAACTGAGATTAAATGGAGAAAAAGGGTCTGTAAGAGTTGTATCTACACCTCCCTTATAAAAAAATTGATCTTTACCGGTATTTGTAACTGCTCTCACATTCCACTGTGATATATTTTTAATAAAATTACCATTAGAATAACAACCAGATGCATCATTAAACATATCACTTACATCTGTCATTGATCTAACATCCCATTGTTCTAGACCATTACCTGAAAAATCATTTGTTTGATAAAACATCGCACTTGCATTAACAACACCAGATACATCCCATGGTACATTAGAATTAAAACGCTTTGCATTGGCAAACATATGTGACATATCAGTGACTGTTTTAGTATTCCAAGGTAGATTAGAATTAAATACGGTTGCACCAAAAAACATAGAAGCCATTGTAACAGGAGTAGTTGTATTTATTGTCCATGTTGCCAGACTCTGATTAAATTCTGTAGCACCATCAAACATATTAGACATATCTGTGACTGCAGTGAGAGTCCAATTATTTACAGCACCATTAAATTTAGAATTTCTAAACATGTTAGCCATGGTTTTTACATTGCTTAATGGGGCCCACTGACTTAAATTCATATTACAACTAGAATCACTAAACATATCTGACATATCTGAGACATTATTGACATTCCAAGATTCTATACCAGTTATTGTGCTAATTTTAGTACCACTAAACATACCTCTCATAGTCTTAACATTTGCTGTTAGGTTTGGCCAAGATAAGTTAAAGGGTGCTGTAATACCAGAATTACTAAACATATTAGACATATCTGTTATACCAATAAGTGTTGAACCAGTAACATTCCAAAAATTTAGTCCATTACCTGTAAATTTAGTAGCACCAGAAAACATACTGTCCATATTTACGTTAGTACCTATAGTCCAATTACCTAAAGAAGTATTATTAAATTTAGTAGCACTTGAAAACATATAAGAAAAATTTGTTACACCAGAAACAGTCCATGAGTCTATACCATCACCTACAAAATCAGATGCAGAATAAAACATACCTTCCATAGTCTTAACATTAGATACAGTACTAGAATTAATACCACCCCTTTCCCAATCACTTAATTGAATATTATTGAATTTGCTATTTGCAAACATATATGACATATCTGAGACTCCAGTTACATTCCAAGATTCTATACCTGCACCTGTAAATGCTTGAGTATTATTAAACATATTAGACATATTTCTGACATTACCTACATTACCATTAGTCTGCCAATCACCTAAATTAATATTAAATGCTTCAGCTCCATTAAACATATGTTTCATATCCGTGACGTTAGTTACATTCCATAGATTTACACCTGTACCAACAAATCGCGATGCATTATTAAACATATATGAAGTATTGGTTACTAGAGGAGGAAGAGCAGGTACTGATGTTAGATTGAAACAGCCATTAAATGCTCCACTTAAATTGCGTAACATTGTATTGGCACCCCATTGTGTTACTGCAGATAAGTCTGATGCTGATGTTGTTTGGTCGTTTTTTAAAGGCCATGTAATATTTCCTTGGCCAAAGGTTCCAAATTTACCATAGACTTTTACAGGGCCAGTTACATCCCCAGAAACAGGACTAGAAGTATAAGGTAATCTACCTGCCCCCCAATCTACTTCAATACCTGAAGAAGATATGTCTGAAATGGGTAAAAGAACAGTGGCAGGATTACGAAATATTAATTCCATATACGAAAACGGAGAATTAGGGTCCGTTGTAGTTGTATCCGTATTACTATATGATGCAAAATTTGTTCTGGATGTAACATTATTTACTTTCCATCTTGTTAGATCTGTTTTTAATATTCTACCTAGCTGTGAATCATTAACATACAAAGCCTCAGCTCGTCTAAACATATTAGTCATATCTGTTACATTTACTAGAGTACTTTCACCAAATGTTTCCCAGTTACCCAAATCAGTATCAAATACAGTAGCTTCATTAAACATATTAGACATATTTGATACACCAGACACTGTCCAATTATCTATGCCAGTACCTACAAATGCTATAGCTCCATTAAACATGTCAGACATATTTTTAACATTAGCTAC
>Ga0209550_10006701_pt1 | contig 10720 bp, 10 predicted proteins | sample LauGreSuBDMM15SN_2_FD_187567 | JGI IMG/M metagenome (GOLD analysis project Ga0209550, IMG submission 187567) | Freshwater lake microbial communities from Lake Michigan, USA - Su13.BD.MM15.SN (SPAdes) (version 5) | ecosystem: Environmental > Aquatic > Freshwater > Lake | place: Lake Michigan... | reverse complement strand
GGTATGCCCGATGTTTTAGCAGCGGCTCATGCCGAACCCTATAAAAATGGGCAAATAAAAGTTAATCAAGGCGATGCCTATATTGAATTGGTTCATTTTACCAAAGATGGTCCAGAGATTGAGAGTATAAATTGTTATGGGGCATCGGCCGATCCGAAAAGTCCTCATTATACCGATCAAATGCCTTTATTTGTGAAACAGCAAACCAAAAAAATGACCTTGAATAAAACTGAGGTGTTGCGTACAGCCGAACGTATTTATCATCCACAGTAAAATATTCCTTTTTCATTTTGTAATCACTTAAAAAAACGTAATTTTGCAGTCCAAATAATCCTAAAAATGCGGATGTGGCGTAATTGGTAGCCGCACCAGACTTAGGATCTGGCGCTTCACGGCGTGGGGGTTCGAGTCCCTTCATCCGCACCAAATCCCTCCAATAAAACGGGGGGATTTTTGTATCAACTTAAACAAAAGGTTTAAAAATGAATATCACTCAGCAAAAAATCGATCAACTAAACGCTATCATCAACGTCAAAATTTCGCCTGCCGATTATCAAGAACGGGTAGAGAAAGCTATTAAAGAGCAAGCTAAAAAGGCTAAAATCCCAGGATTTCGTCCCGGTATGGTGCCTGCCGCACACATTAAAAAAATGTATGGTAAGAGTATTTTAGTAGATGAAATTAATACCTTATTGAGTGATACGGTTAACACCTACATTACAGACAATAAAATAGAAGTATTGGGCCAGCCATTGCCTAAAATGGACGATAGCAAAGAGCCTAACTGGGATTTTAACGACGAGTTTGAGTTTGAATACGAATTGGGCCTAGCACCTGAGTTTGCATTAAGTTTTTCTGCAAAAGATAAATTGCCCCACTACAAAATTAAAGTGGATAAAGAAACCTTGGCTTCACGTACCAAAAACCTACGTAAAAGCTATGGTAAAATGACCAACCCTGAAGTAGCTGCAGGCGATGATGTACTCTTTGGAGAATTGCTGCAATTGGCTAAAGAAGGCTCGCCTTACGAAGGCGGTTTTGGTAACGATAAAGCTTCTATTCGTTTAGATTTAGTAGCCGATACAAAAATTAAAAAGTCACTTATAGGCCTTGAAAAAGGGGCGGTAGTAACATTAGATTTGAATAAAGCCTTTGAAGGTGATGCTACTCAACTGGCAAAATTATTAAATGTAGAAGAAGAAGCGGTTAATGGATTGAAATCTGATTTTCAGTTCTCCGTTAAAAATATCAATCGTTTAGAAGAAGCTGATTTGACACAAGAGTTTTTCGATAAGTTATTCGGTCCAGACACTATTAAAACTGAAAAAGAATTTGAGGCCAAAATTACCGAAGAGTTGGAAAGTATGATGCAGCAAAATGCAGAGCAACGCTTACAAAACGATTTATATAAATTCGGAACCGATAAAGTTAAATTCAATTTACCTGATGCATTTTTAAAGCGTTGGTTAATTGCCACCAACGAAAACCTTTCGGCTGCAGAAATTGATGCCGATTACGCCAATTTTGCTCAAAATTTAAAATGGACCTTAATTGAAAACAAGATTATTAAGGACAATGCCATTGAAATTAAATACGAAGACGTTTTTAAAGCGGCAAAAACCCGTTTAGATGGTCAGTTTCGTATGTATAGCCCACAAGCACTGCCAGAAGAGCAGTTGGCCGAATACACGGTACAGTTTTTGCAGAACAAAGAAAACGCCAACCGAATCTTTGATGAAGTAAAGGCAGTAAAAGTATTTGATTATTTAAAATCTGTAGTTACCTTAGATACTAAGGAAATTGCTTACAACAAGTTCTTAGAACTTGCCTAACTCTACACCTATGAATATAGATAAAAATGAATTTCGCAAATATGCGGTAAAACACCACCGCATTGGCAGTCAACACGTAGATAGCTTTATGGCTCGAGTAGAGCAAAGCGCTATACCTATGTCTATGACACCCTATATTATTGAAGAACGCCAATTAAACGTGGCCCAAATGGATGTATTTTCTCGATTAATGATGGACCGCATCATTTTTCTAGGCGATGCCATTTACGATAATATTGCCAATATTATTCAAGCTCAGTTACTGTTTTTGCAATCAACCGATGCCAAACGTGATATTCAAATTTATATCAATTCGCCAGGCGGTTCGGTATATGCCGGTTTAGGCATTTACGATACCATGCAATACATTAGCCCCGATGTGGCTACCATTTGTACCGGTATGGCAGCATCTATGGCAGCTGTATTGTTATGCGCCGGAGCCGATGGCAAACGTGCGGCCTTAAAACACTCACGTGTAATGATTCACCAACCCTTGGGAGGAGTTCAAGGTCAGGCTTCTGATATTGAAATTACCGCTCGTGAAATTTTAAAATTGAAAAAAGAATTGTACGAAATTATTGCCAATCACTCGGGTGCTCCGTACGAGAAAGTACACGATGCTTCCGACCGCGATTATTGGATGATTGCACAAGAAGCCAAAGAATTTGGTATGATTGATGAAGTATTGGCAAGTACCCCTTCAACAAAATAAGATGAGTAAACAGCATTCAAAAGATATTATCTGCTCTTTTTGTGGCTCTAGTAAGCAAGATACCCTCATGCTTATTGCCGGCCTCGATGCACATATCTGCGATAAATGCGTTACCCAAGCCAGCCAAATTGTATCCGAAGAATCGGCAGTACGTACTAAAAAATCGGCACAATCGGCTATTAATTTATTAAAACCGATAGAAATTAAGCAACACCTCGACCAATACGTAATTGGCCAAGATGAAGCCAAAAAAGTGCTAGCCGTAGCGGTTTATAACCACTATAAACGCTTAAACCAAAAGGTAACTGCCGATGAGGTGGAGATTGAAAAATCGAATATCATGATGGTGGGAGAAACCGGTACCGGAAAAACCTTGTTGGCTAAAACCATTGCCAAAACCTTACACGTACCTTTTTGCATTTGCGATGCTACCGTTTTAACCGAAGCCGGTTATGTAGGCGAAGATGTAGAAAGTATTTTAACCCGTTTGTTGCAAGCTGCCGATTACGATGTAGCCGCCGCCGAACGGGGCATTGTATATATTGATGAGGTAGATAAAATTGCTCGTAAAAGCGACAATCCATCTATCACCAGAGATGTATCGGGCGAAGGGGTGCAGCAAGCGCTCTTAAAAATATTAGAAGGAACCATCGTAAACGTACCACCACAAGGCGGACGTAAACACCCGGATCAGAAAATGATTCCGGTTAACACCAACAATATCTTATTTATTTGCGGTGGAGCTTTTGATGGCATTGAGAAAAAAATTGCCAATCGCTTGCGTACACAAACTGTGGGCTATAAAGTAGAAAAAGAAAACAACGAAGTAGATAAAGAAAATCTCTACAAATACCTTAGTCCGCAAGATTTAAAAGCCTTTGGCTTAATACCCGAGCTAATTGGTCGTGTGCCGGTGCTTACGCACTTAAATCCGCTAGATAAAGCTACCTTACGTAGCATATTAAGTGAGCCTAAAAACTCACTAGTAAAGCAATATCAAAAACTATTTGAATACGAAGGGGTAAGCCTCAGTTTTGAGCCTGATGTACTAGCCTTTATTGTAGATAAAGCCATGGAATTTAAATTGGGGGCCCGCGGGCTCCGCTCCATTTGCGAAGCCATTATGATGGATGCCATGTTTGAAATACCATCTGGCAAACCACTCAAAACCTTGTCCATTAGTTTGGCTTATGCATTAGATAAATTCGAAAAATCTGATTTAAGAAAATTAAAAGTTGCCTAACACGAACCCCGAACATTCGGGGTTTTTTGTATAAACTAAATTATACGCTATGAAAAACGAAAAATCAACCGAGACCCCTATAAAAAAAGGGTTAAAGAGCAAAGAAGAGATTGTAAAAAATTGGCTTCCGAGATATACTGGAAGAGAATTGCATGAGTTTACAGATTATATCTTGTTAACTAATTTTTCCAAATATTTAACCTTATTTTCTCAGTGGAACGATAATGCACCCATTATGGGCCTAGATAAGCCCATGCAAAGTGTATCGGCCAACGGAATTACCCTCATCAACTTTGGTATGGGTAGTGCCATGGCAGCTACCATGATGGATTTATTAAGTGCCATTAACCCCAAAGCAGTATTGTTTTTAGGTAAATGTGGTGGTTTAAAGAAAAAGAACGCTTTGGGTGATTTAATTCTTCCCATTGCCGCCATTCGGGGCGAAGGAACATCAAACGATTATTTCCCCGCTGAAGTGCCAGCCTTACCTTCTTTTGCCTTGCAGAAAGCAATCTCTACAACTATTAGAGATCATGCTTTAGACTATTGGACTGGTACTGTTTACACCACCAACCGCAGGGTATGGGAGCACGATAAAGAATTTAAAAAGCACTTACAAACCATTAGAGCCATGGCGGTAGATATGGAAACGGCTACGATTTTCATCACCGGTTTTGCCAACGAAATCCCTACTGGGGCTTTATTGTTGGTATCCGATCAGCCCATGGTGCCCGAAGGTGTAAAAACAGCAGAAAGTGATTCAAACGTAACGGCACATTATGTAGAAGATCATTTAAATGTAGGAATCAATTCGCTAAAACAATTAATTAATGGTGGCTTAACGGTCAAACACTTGAAATTCTAAACGTGTATGTGGTATAAAAACATCCTCGAAACTATTGGAAATACACCCTTGGTCCAATTAAATAGCATTGTAAAAGGGGTCTCTGCTACGGTATTGGCTAAAATAGAAACTACTAATCCGGGTAATTCTATAAAAGACCGCATGGCCTTAAAAATGATTGAGGATGCCGAACGCAGTGGCGTGTTAAAACCGGGTGGTACTATTATTGAAGGCACTTCTGGAAATACCGGAATGGGTTTAGCCATTGCAGCGGTGGTAAAGGGTTACAAATGTATTTTTACCACTACCGATAAGCAATCTAAAGAAAAAGTAGATGCCTTGCGTGCCTTTGGTGCAGAGGTAATTGTATGTCCAACTAATGTAGAGCCTGAAGATCCACGTTCGTATTACTCGGTTTCTAGCCGTTTGGAGCGGGAAGTGCCCAATTCGTGGAAACCCAACCAATACGATAATTTATCTAACACTCAAGCGCACTACGAGCAAACTGGGCCCGAAATTTGGGAACAAACCGAAGGGAAAATTACCCACCTAGTAGTGGGCGTAGGTACTGGCGGCACCATTTCGGGTACGGCTAAATATTTAAAAGAAAAAAATCCAGAAATAAAAATTTGGGGTATTGATACCTACGGCTCGGTATTTAAAAAGTATAAAGAAACCGGTGAGTTTGATAAAAATGAGATCTATCCCTATGTTACTGAGGGTATTGGTGAAGATTTTTTACCAGCTAATGTTGATTTTAGCTTAATAGATCGCTTTGAGAAAGTAACGGATAAAGAGGCCGCCCTCATGACCCGTGAAATTGCCCGTAAAGAAGGCATTTTTGCTGGTAACTCCGCCGGATCGGCAGTAGCAGGCTTATTGCAACTCAAAAATGAACTAAAAGCCAGCGATGTGGTGGTGATTATTTTTCATGACCACGGTACTCGTTATTTGGGAAAAATGTACAACAACGATTGGTTACGTGCCCAAGGCTACTTGGAAGATTAATAACCAGATTTGCGTTTAGTTTTCAACGTTTGAAAATAATGTATGACAAGCAAAATTAGGGCAGCAATACAGCAGAGAAAAGATAATCCAAACCCCAAAAAATAAGGGATCATTCCACTCATCTCGTCGAAAACACGATTCCCATCGGGAGTGAAAGCACCCCAATAGCCAAATACGCCACAAATAGCAGTGATTAGGAATAAGATTTTAGCACTTTTAAGAAGCATATACTCTTAATAATGCTTTTTTATCAATTTTAGTATTCGATAAAATTAGTGTGAAGGTTTTTCGGCGCTAATGCGTTTAATATTGGCTCCTAAGGCTAATAAACGTTCATCAATATGTTGATAGCCACGCTCAATTTGTTCAATGTTGTGAATAATGGAGGTTCCTTCAGCAGATAAAGCCGCAATTAACAAAGAAACTCCAGCACGAATATCCGGTGAAGTCATTTCTAAACCCTTTAATTTTACTTTTCGGTCTAAACCAATTACGGTAGCACGGTGCGGATCGCAAAGAATAATTTGTGCGCCCATATCAATCAGTTTATCTACAAAGAATAAACGGCTCTCAAACATTTTTTGATGAATGAGTACAGTTCCTTTTGCTTGCGTTGCTACCACAAGAATAATGCTCAATAAATCGGGTGTAAAGCCTGGCCATGGCGCATCCGCAATAGTCATGATAGAACCATCAATAAAGCTTTCTATTTCGTAATGTTTTTGAGCCGGGATGAATAAATCATCGCCACGACGCTCCATCTGAATTCCTAATCGCCGAAAAATCTCCGGAATAATACCCAATTCCTCGAAATGCACATCTTTAATGGTAATTTCAGATTGAGTCATGGCAGCTAAGCCAATGAAAGAGCCAATTTCAATCATATCGGGTAACATGCGATGTTCCGTTCCACCCAGTTTTGTTACGCCTTGAATTGTAAGTAAATTAGAGCCAATTCCAGAAATTTTAGCACCCATGCGGTTGAGCATTTTGCATAATTGCTGCAAATAAGGTTCGCAGGCAGCATTGTATAAGGTGGTGGTGCCTTTGGCTAAAACGGCAGCCATGAGCACGTTTGCTGTACCAGTTACCGACGCCTCATCTAATAAAATATACGTACCTTTTAAATTGGTGGCATCTACCGTAAAAAAGTTTGTTTTTGCATCATAATCAAAACGAGCACCTAATTTCTCAAATCCTAAAAAGTGCGTATCTAATCTACGACGACCAATTTTGTCGCCACCCGGTTTCGGGATTGCGGCTTTACCAAAACGAGCTAATAAAGGCCCCACAATCATAATAGAACCTCTTAAACTGCCACCTTTTGTTCTGAAAGTTGCCGATTGAAAGAAATCTAAATCAATATTTTTAGCCTCAAAGGTATAGGTATCTTTGTTTATACGCTCAATCGTTACGCCCAAATCACTCAATAATTCTATGAGTTTATTTACATCTTTAATATCGGGTATATTGCTAATAGTTACCTTTTTTTCGGTTAATAAAACTGCCGAAATAATTTGTAAAGCTTCGTTTTTTGAGCCTTGAGGAGTTATTTCACCTTTTAGTGGTTTGCCTCCAATAATTTCAAATGCGTTCATATCTAATTAGAAAGTGAAGAGTGGGTAAATGAGATTAGTAACGTTTAGCGCCATTGTTGCTACGTTGGCGGTTATTACTATTGTTTTTATTGTTAGAACGGCCTTTATTATGCTGATTTCTAGGTCTAACGGGTGCCGCCTGACGGTACTCTACTTTATTTAAGTTCACGTTTTCGTTTAGCTGTAATTCGCCGCCAGAAAATTCTTTCAAATCTTTAATAATAGTTTCGTCCGATACATTGTCTTTATTCCAAGTTACATAAGCCATTTTCATGAAATTGGCAATAGCCTCTACCAATTGTTGCTTACGTTCTGGATCGGCCATCTCTTTAGCACGACTAATCATAATTTCTACCGTTTTGCCATAATGCTTATATCGAATGCGTTGCTGGGGATAATTTAGAGGTTTTGGTTTAAAATGAATGGCCTCTGGTAATGGTTTGGGGTAGGGGGAATCTACATCAATCTTAAAATCAGAAATGATGTGTAAATGATCCCATAATTTATGTTTAAAATCAGCTACATCCCGTAAATGCGGATTTAGAAATCCCATCAAATCAATGACTACCTGTGCATATTGGTTGCGTTCTTCCTTGGTAGGTAAATCGCAGATAAAGCCTACCATATTCTGCACATTACGTCCATATTCTGAAAGGATTAATTTTTTCCGGGTGCTGTTGTAATCAAATGTCATATAAGTAACTATTCCGTATGCTACAGAGTTTTTAATGCATGTAAATATACGCTAAAAAATAATCACGTTTATTGCTTCGTACTACAGATTTTCAGGTTATTTTTTCTGATTACCATATGCCCGAATGTAATGGAGTAGATTTTTTAAAAGAAACCGCTTTTTTTAGCCCCAAAGCCGTCAGAATATTGGTTTCAGCAAGTTTAGGGGACGATTTAGGTTTGGCGGCACTAAAAAATGGTCAGGTACACAATTATTTTAAAAAACCATTTGGAAAAGCTGAGTTTCACGGTATTATTGAGCAGGCTTTAACGAAGTATAGAGAAGGCCTTAGCCAATAATTCTCAGTTTCGCGAACTTTAAAAGCAATTGCTTTTGCCCCAATTCTTTAAAAAAAATGGTGGCTTTCAGGTCGGGCTTATTCCCTTCCATATGTACCACTTTTCCGAAGCCAAAGCGTTCGTGTTCTACTTCCATACCTACTTGCAAGCCGCTGGTATCTGAGGGGCTAAAGCCATCGCTAGGCACGTGTGCCTTGGGTAGAATAGATTTTGTTTTAAAGCTAGGTGCAGTTGCCGGCTTAGGTTTAGAGAAGCTGTCTTTTTGTTTCCAATTATTTCGCTCATCATCAAAAAATGATGCTTGGTTGGGTTTTTGAGCAACCTTAAAATCTAAATCTAGGTATTGCGGGTCAATTTCTTCGATGAAACGACTTGGTTCACAATTGGTTAAGCTACCCCAACGGTACCTCGAGGTGGCATAGCTTAAGGTGAGTTTATTCTCTGCTCGGGTAATGGCCACATAAAAAAGCCGGCGCTCTTCTTCTAAATCTGTTCTAGAGTTCAACGATAATTGCGAAGGAAACAGGTTTTCTTCTAAACCAACAACAAAAACTTGACTAAATTCTAAACCTTTTGCCGAGTGTATGGTCATGAGCGAAACGGTATCGGCATTGGGGTCTTTATCCTTATCATCATTTGTTAATAGCGCAATATCTTGCATAAAAACGTCAAGGCCCCGTTCTTCAATATCTTCTCGTTCGCTAAACTCTTTTATTCCATTTAAAAGTTCCTGAATATTCTCATACCTACTTAATCCTTCTACCGATTTATCTTCATAAAGCTCTTTGAGTAGGGCACTATGTTGTGCAATATGAAGAGCAGTATCGTATGCAGTATTGGTTTTTGTCAAAACCTGAAAACTCTGAATAAGCAAAGCAAAATTGGCAATAGGAGCTGCACCTCGGCCATCTAAGTAGGTGTCTGCCTGACTGATAATTTCCCAAAGTGTTTTCTGATGTTTATCGGCAGCCACGATGATACGTTCTATGCTAGTTTCGCCAATACCTCTTCGGGGATAATTAATCACCCGTTTTAAGGCCTCCTCATCATTTGGGTTAAATGTTAAACGGAAATAGGCAATCAGGTCTTTTATCTCTTTTCGTTGATAAAAAGACTGTCCGCCGTATATTTTATAGGGAATTCCTAGTTTCCGAAGCGCTTCTTCCATCGCTCTTGATTGCGCATTTGTACGGTATAGGATGGCAAATTTTCGGTAGTTTAAGCCTTCTGAGGAATGTGTTAGAGCGATATTTTCGGCAATAAGTTTCCCTTCCTCGTTATCGCTAAACGCTCTCAAAACCTTTATTTTTTCTCCCTGTTCTTTTTCTGAAAATACCATTTTTTGAAGCTGATTTTTATTATTAGCAATCACACTATTTGCTACTTCTACAATATTTTGGGTGGAGCGGTAGTTCTGCTCCAGCTTAAAGACGTTTAAATCCGGGTAATCTTTTTCAAAATTTAAAATGTTTTGAATGTTAGCCCCTCTAAAGGCGTATATACTTTGGGCATCATCGCCTACTACACAAATATTTTCGGTAATGGCAGCTAATTTTTTAACGATAAGGTATTGTGAAAAGTTGGTATCCTGATACTCATCTACCATAATGTATTTGAACCTATTTTGGTATTTGTATAACACATCTGGGTGTTCTTTTAGCAATACATTGGTTTTAAATAGTAAATCATCAAAGTCCATAGCGCCAGCCTTAAAACAACGTTGCGTATAGGCCTGGTATATTTCTCCCAATTGTCCTCTTCCGCTTGCACGGTCTTCGCTTAATATGTGTTCGCTTTGTATATATTCTGCAGAAGAGATTAGGTTGTTTTTGGCGTTTGAAATGCGATTATAAACGAAGTTGGCATTGTATAGTTTATCGTCAAGCTGTAATTCTTTAAGAATGCTACGGATTAAACTTTTGCTATCGTCGGTATCGTAAATGGTAAAATTCGTTGGGTAACCTATTTTAGTGGCCTCTACTCGTAAAATTTTAGCAAAAACAGAGTGAAAAGTGCCCATCCAGCAATTTTTAGCTTCGGGGCCAACAACCTCATATATGCGTTCTTGCATGCTTTTGGCTGCTTTATTGGTAAAAGTGAGTACTAAAATGTTAAATGGATCTATCCCTTTTCTAATTAAATGCGCCACCCGGTAGGTAATTACTCTGGTTTTCCCAGATCCGGCACCAGCAACAATCATTACAGGTCCGTCGGTTTGCTCTACAGCTGCTTTTTGTGAGGGGTTGAGTCCGTTTAAATAATCCAAAATTGTTCAGGTTTATGAAAGCGCTAAATTAGGAAACGAGCCTCATAGTTGATAGGAATGTGCATAAGTTTACACCAACTTAATCACCATAAAACGGTTTGGCTTTAGGGTTAGCCAAAAGATCGTTAATTCGTTTAATTTTTATTTCTAATACTTCTACACAAATTTTTAAATTCCGTACCAAT
>Ga0209550_10006700_pt1 | contig 10720 bp, 8 predicted proteins | sample LauGreSuBDMM15SN_2_FD_187567 | JGI IMG/M metagenome (GOLD analysis project Ga0209550, IMG submission 187567) | Freshwater lake microbial communities from Lake Michigan, USA - Su13.BD.MM15.SN (SPAdes) (version 5) | ecosystem: Environmental > Aquatic > Freshwater > Lake | place: Lake Michigan, USA... | reverse complement strand
GCCATCGGTCGCGGCCGGAGTGCGCGCTCGTGCCTCGTCGGCCGCCTGCATGCACACGAGCTTCATGCGTTGGCCACACTGGTACTTGGTCGCAAAGTCGAGCACGATCTTCTTGAGCCGGTAAAAGGGCACGCGCAGCCTGAGCCTTGGCCCGGCCGGGCACAGCTTCCAGGGCTCGCACACGTTGCACACGGCCGCGGTGGTCGGCTCGAGCAAGTAGATGGCGCGGTTGGTGACTACGAGCATCACCGAGGGCGCGCGCATGCGCCGCGGCAGCTCTTGCACCATCCAGGTGGCCTCGAGGATCCTCTCGCCGTCGGGCTCGAGCACAAACGCGGTCTTCGTGAGGAACGGAAAGAGGGCGCGCTTGTAGAGCTCCTCGGCCGTGATGGACTTGATCGCCGACATGAGCGCGGGGGGCAGCGTGAAGCCCCATCGCGCCTCCAGCCGAGCCGTGAGTTGGAAGAGCTCAAAACGGCGCTCCTCATCAATGACGCAAAAGGCGGCGAGCAGTACCTTGATGGAGTTCATCGCGTCCTGCCGCGTCAGCTTATCAACGTCCGACCGGCCGACGCTGCTCCCCCCCGCGTGCCATCCCTCCGCGAGGCGCAGCACCACATCGAAGAAGAGAGCGGAGAGGAAGGCGAGCAGAGCCGAGCCCTGGGCTCCCTTGGCCATCGCCGCAGCTGCCGGACTGCTTGGCTGGCGCCCGTGGCCGCCGTGCTCGTCGGTGTGGCCGTGGCCGTTCCGGCCGCCATTGGGTACGCCGTCGTCGACGGAGTATTCGCGCAGCCTCTGGCTGTCGGCATGCGAGGGGGGGAGCAATCTGCGGAGAGCGAGCTCCTTCGCGGCCACGTCGACCATCTGCTCCTTCGAGAAGTTGAGCGCCTCAATCGAGCAGAGCATGCGTGAGTACAGGCCAGAGACGCCGTGCAAGGCGCTGAGCATCTTGGTGTACGACGGGGGCTCGGTCGAGAGCATCGTCTTGTTGAGCAGCTCCTGGTTGGCCGCGGAGAACCCGTCGCGCTTACCGGTACGGCGCCACAGGTCGAGCAGGCTGCCCATCTTGACGGCCAGTGGGTCGAGCAGTCGAGGGAGCAGCGCCGCAAGCGTCTCGAGCAACGGCAGCTGCTCGACCGTGATCATGTGCTCCTCATCCATCGCATGCAACACCGCGTTCCACATCGTGACGAAGCGCAGCGCCACGTCCGTCTCCTTCACACCGGCGGTCGCGGAGCTCCGTGATTTAGGTGTGAAGATGGACGCATAGCCCGCGAGCTTGAGCACGTCTTGCTGCATCGACAGCTGCGAGAAGCGCTTGAGGAACCCTAATTTGGTCTCGGGTGAGCCGTAGCGCACGCATGCACTGAGCACGCGAAAGGTTGCCGAGATGGAATCCTCGACATTCTTCTGCTGCTCGGCCCCGAGCCTCTCATTGTCACTCTCCATGCCGCTAAGGCTCTTGACGGTGAGGACGCCACCCTTGCTACCGCCAAAGGAATTTGCGCTGGCACCGGTGTCCTCGCCTTGGTCGGCCATCAGATGCAGTTTCTCAGTGAAGAGGGAGCCGATGCCCACGTTGTGCCAGTCGACGCCCGCCTCGATGTCCTTCCGCTGCTGCTCCTCGGTGGGGACAATGTCGTCCTCTTCCTCCACGTCGGCGAGCCCAGCCTCTTTCAAGTTGTTTTCAAACTGCACGAAGCTGAGCAACGCGTCACTCGAGCGCTGCGTGCGATCGGAGGAGGCGTCCGGTGGCAGCAGCTCGTCCGATCCGAAGCCATCGGCGTCGCCGCCCGCAAACGCGTCGCCCGACCCCCGGTTCATCTGACGAAACTCGGAGAGCTGGTTCTCGAGCTGCGTGAGCACGAGATCGACGCCGTTCCGGCGCAAGAAGGACACGTGGCCTTGCATGCGCTTGCGCTTCGCCTCCGCACTCTCTGGGCGCCCTGCCGTTGGCTCCTCTGTCTCCGACGAAAAGAGCTGTTCGCTCGCGGCATCGCCCACGCCCCCTACCGGCTCGAGCAGCTCAGCAAGCCTGTTGAGCAGCCGCGCCTTGATCAGGCCCGTCGGCTGCACCTGCGGCAGCGTGTACAGCAGCGGCTCGATTGTATCGGCCATGGCCGACTTTTCGAGCTCGAGCTTCTGCCCATTAGAGCGCTCTCCAAAGCGCTCTTCGTTGCGCATCACCTCCACCATCGAGTTGGTCGCATCACGCATCTGAAGCACCGAGACGGCCTGCAACCACACGCGCGGCGCGTCCTGGTCGTCGGCGTCGTAGTCCGAGTCGGGGCCCGAGCACGCCTGCAAAAAGTGTGTGATCGCCGTCGAGAGCCGTGCCTTTTGGGCGCGCTCGGCACTGGCCGACTGTGGAATCTCGCGTTTAGTATTGTCCACGAGGAGCGAGATCGCGACTTGCACGAGATCGCCATTCTTCTCTCGGAAAGCCGTGCCTGTCGATTTGGCCACTTTGCCCTTCTTGCCCTTCTTGTCCACGTCCTTGATGTCGGGCACGCGCACGACGCGCGCAAAGCAGCCGAAGGCATGCATCAGCATCTCCTCATTGCGTCCCACGTACATCTGGTGAGTTTGCATCTTCTCGTGCACGAACTCGACGAGCACCTGAACTTCGTCAGCCTCGAGGCTCTCAGTTGGCACCGTCGCAAGGCACTGCATCGCCTCGATGCACAGCGCGTCATTCGTGTTGCTCAGCATCCCAAAGATGATCTTGTCGCGCGAGTTCTCGTCGAAGAGCTCGGTCACGCGAGATGCGATCTCAAGGCGGTCGTCTGGCTGAGCTCCCTCGCCGCGCAGGTAACGGTCCTTGGACTGCTGGTAGTCCTCGGCGCGCTGGGCGAACGCGGTCATCACGCGCACGAGAGCTCGGAGCATCTGAAGCACGGCGCCGTCATCGACCGTCTCAACGCTCATGCCGCCGTGCTGGCGAGATAGACCGAGCTCCAAATCTCGGACGAGCTCGTCGTGAGCCATGCGCTCCTCCTCGGTGGCGGAGCCGCGCTCGCACTTGGTGGCCAACGCCCACTGGGCCGCCCGCGCCGCAACCTTATCGAGCACTCCGCCCTGGGACGAGGGCTGCGCGAGCCGGAGCATCAGCATGCCCTGCGAGAAGCCGAGCGTCGACCATGAGTGGGTAGCAGTGGGAATCAGGTTTCGTCCGCGGGACCAAGGGTTCGTCAGTGGGAATCCATTGGGAATCAGGTTTCGTCCGCCGCCTCAGGCTTCTGGGCTGCTCTCACCTTCTCGAAGAGGATCTTATAGAGCGCGTTGAGCATGAACCCGTTGCCCGTGAGGACGAGCGAGCCGAGCAGGTGCAGGCACTCCGTGAGCATCACCGCATCGAGCCGGTCGTTACCGTTGATAAGGGGCAGCACGTGCAGCAGCAGCGCGCACTTCTCCTCGTCATACTTGGGGTACTCATCCCCGAGGACGTTCCCATACGACGGTGGCAGAGCGAACAGCGTGCGCCGCGCCACGGTCGAGTGGCGCCCGAGAGCCTCGACCGTTGCGATGAGTTGAGCGACCAGTCGCGTTTTGGGGCGTTTCCATGCTTGCTTGGCGCGGCCGCCGCCGAGGTGCTCGAGGAGTTCATTCTTGACGGCGACGTCTGCTTTCATCTCGACGAAGAGGAGTGACGCCTGTGGCACGTGCCGCGCGAGGCCCTCGACCACCTGCCACACGCAGATCTGCCTCGAAGGCGTCCACGAATCCATCGCGCGCTTCTTATCGGGGCCGGCCTTGATGAGGCCGGCCACCGTGTCTGTCACGCCGGCGGCGTGCAGGGCGTGCGCGGGCGAGTGCATGCTCATCGAGTCGGCGCGCACTCCCTTGACGCCCTTGGTGCGCGGGAAGTCATCTTCGTAGCGGGCGAGCTTGCCCATCAGCTGATAGAGTGGCGTGGGCCCGGTGCCCAGCTCCGCGGCGGCGATGCGCTGCAGCGTGGGAGCGAGAGACGAGAGCTGAAGCCCCACCTGCGGCTTGATCGAGACGAGCGTCACCATCATCTCAAAGTGCGACCATTGTACCCAGTCGAAGCACTGCGTGCTTACGACGGGTGGCATGAGGACCGCAAGAGCCTCATTGATGATCATGTTCTCCTGCTGCTCGGAGGAGTGTAGGAGCTCCAGGAGCGCCTCGAGCGCCTCGCGCGCAAGCACGTCGCCCCAGTGGTCGTCGCCGCCCATGGCCGCACACGTGGTTAGTAGTCGCACGGCCCTCTGCGCTATCCCGAGCCGCTCATCGCGCGTCGCCACCGCGGGAATCCGCTCGCTGATGGCGACCATCGCACCTGCAGCCTCGGTCGCGAGGGCGCGCTCGGCGCCCATGGTGGTCACCTGGTCGGCTATCGGCGCGCGGTCAAAGATGAGAACCAGCTGCTGTATAACCTCCGAGATGACCTGATAGCCATCGCGCTTGCGCCGATCGGGGATGCCCATGCCACTCGGCAGGGGCATGCGGAAGTTGCGCGCCGCCTCGCTCGGCTCAATGCCCTCACCGCCCCCGGGGGAAGCGACGTCGACGATGGCCGCGGGGATAGGAGCGGCCGCGGCCTCGCCCGGCGCCAACTTCTCGGCAGGCAGCGGTGCGATTGGGATCGGGCTCATCTCACTCTCCTCCTTATCTAGCTCCTTGAGCCCTCGCGCCGTCTTCGTGTAGAACCGTTGGAAGGCCTCCTCTTCGGCCTCCACCTGAGAATCCTTGAGCAGCCCGTTGCCCCGAGCGAGCTGCGCCTCACCGGCGAGCCTCACGTGCTTACGAGCCTCGCGGAAACGTCCCGTCGGACCTTCGTTCGCGCCTTCGTCGTTGAGTGCGTCGCGCGCGTCGACGCTCGTGGGCTTGTCCACCGCCGCAGCTGCCTTGATCTCCGCACCGATGAGCGCCTCGAAGCCGCCGTCGGGCTCGAAAAAGAAGCGCGCCTGCCCGGGCGAGAGGGTGGAGGTGAGGCGAGGTGAGGGGGGGAGGTCAGGCGAGGTGAGAGGAGATGAGGGGGAGGTGGGGAGGTGAGCCGAGAGGTTGAGCAAAGGAGGCGAGCCGTCGAGCCGGTGGCGGCGGCGGCTGGCGGTCGCACCTGTGGGGGCGCGTGGAAGAGGTTCTGGAGCGAGTCTTGGATGCGTTGGAGTACGTTGACGACCATGCGCGATGGGAGTGAGAAGGTCGCTGCTAGCATGTCTGCATGCACCGGCAGCGGTGAGAGCTTCGGATTGCCAAAGTATTGGAAGCGCGGGAAGCGTCCCCCTTCGGTGCCTCCCACCGGCTGTCCGGACTCGTCGGCGCCGACGTCAACGAAGGGCTCCTTCATCGGTTCGAGGAGCATGCGCAGACGCTCCTGGTCACCGACCTCCTCCTCATCGAGGACTTTAAGCCGCGGGCACTGCGTGAGGATCCACTCCCGATACATTCGGATGGACGGCTGGTCGTCGAGACGCGGTTGGAACAAGAAGGGGTTGCCACGCAGGTCGAGCGCCGTGAGCGATTGCTTATCGGCGAGGCGAGCGATGCGCTCATTGAAGGCCACCTGAGTCCATGTCAGCTGGTTGTTCGGCAGCAGTAAAAGCTTGAGCTCGGGCAGCGGCGAGTGCGCCAATGACTCCCAGCCGTCCGGCGACTCGCCGCGGTTCGCACGGATGCCCTCGCCGGCGGTGCGAGATCCGATGAGATTCTCGCCGAGATCGAGGCGCTGGAGCGAGGGCATCCCGAGCAACTCGGGCAGCACGCGCAGTTGATTCGAGGCGAGGTACAGGGATGTGAGCCGCGGCATGTGGTGGAGCTCGAGCGAGGTGAGCCGATTCCCTTCGAGCCGGAGCTCGGTCAGCTGCTCGAAGCGCGAGAGGTCATCGCCCACATCGCTCAGCTTATTGTTGGACAGGTCGAGCTCTCGCAGCGTGTTCGGTCGGAGCTCGAGTAGCGCGCCGAGGCTCGACAGGCTCCAGAACGGGTGATTGAAGTAGAAGCGCATCCCCGAAGGTACCTGGCAAGCAGCAGTCACATCGGGTACTCGGCGGTGATCGGCGTTACTCAGTGGCAATCAACGTTACTCAGTGGCAATCAACGGTCATCAGTGGGCATCTGCGGTCATCAGGGTTCCTCATCCCCGAGGGTACCTTGGACAGGTCCTTGATCACGGCCACACGCCGCGACCGTTGGATGTAGAGGTGCTGAAGCAGAATGTCGGTCGTCAGCTCGGTGACCATCGCCTGCGGACTGAAGAGGTTGTTCTGCTTCTGGCGCTCGGCCTCCGCGGGCGAGCCCGGCCAATCCGGCGGCCTGAACGTCAGCTTGATGTCCTGATTCTCATCGCTGCGCTCCATCACCTCGAGCAGCGCTTCGAATGGCCTGTCCGCCGTGATCTCGACGCCCTGGACCTCGACGAGCTCGTAGCCGCGCAACTCCATCATCCGCGTGTATTCTTGCTTGCTCGTCGCGCAGCGCACCACGCGGGCCAGCTTGCGATCCGGCGTAAGCTGCATCCGCCGCAGCACGTCCAGCTCGACCTCGACATGCTCCGCCTCACGAAGCCACAGCCCGGCCTCTGCCTCCTCTGCATTGCCTCCCAAGAGAGGGGTCGCGTCCGCCATAGATGCGCTGCGCCCTCGAGCGCTCGGCCGTGTGCCTTTTTTGGGTCTGAAAGTTGTGACTCTGTTCATACAAAAAGTTCATACGCGCGGCCGGTCATGGCACTTTTCGTCGCAGTGGTGTTGGAAGAAGAACACCCGAGTGCGCGCTGATTCAATCCACAGCCACGAAGCGTGCTTGTGCGCGACTGCCGCTGCCTCCAACGCGCCCACCGCCATGAAAACGGGTACCGCGACCCCCGGAGCTGAACAACGCGGGCCAGGTACCGCGAGGCAGCGCGCACCATGCCCATCCGGCAAGTGCGCCTCCGAGGTGCCCCAGGAAGGAGACGTGGCGGTGTAGCACGCTCGAGAGGACAACATCGAGCCAGATAGCATGCCGGCGGCTCACAACAAAGGTGCCGTGTACGAGGGTCATCTCGTTCGCCTGGGGCTCCATATACGCGACCGCTGACATCGCGTACAGCACCCCCGAGAAGCCGACGGCACACGAGAGCGTGCCAAGCTCGAGGCTCTCTGCTAGCCGGCCGAGGAGGACTGCGAGCGTCCCCGACGCGAGGATGCTGTATCCGAGGAAGAGGCTAAAACGTGCGGTGCCCATTCGGTCCTCGAGCATTGATCCCTTCCAAATCAGGGCGGCAGTGTTGTAATAGAGATGGAGGTCGTCAATGTGTAGCAGCGTCGAAAGCGTAAGTCGGCGAACGGCCTCACTCCACCGATCGAAAGCGCTGCGACGACTGTTAAATAGAAGCGCAAAGTATGTGTCTTGTGACTCCGACAAGAGGCTGAACATGGCGCGGCTGCTGATGCACACGTCCGTGGTTTCATAGGGTACCAAGTCGGGAAAGAGGTGGATGCCAATCAGCGCAACTGCGACGACTGTTACCAGCTGCCCTGGCTGGATTGGCAGGCGCTGGTACTGGTCGTAGAGCCTAGATAGCAGCAGGAGTTGAAGGGCGGTCTGCGCTGCGTCGCGGCGAGAGTCGCGACGGCCCATGGTTTTTCACTTGCGGACTTCAAGAAATGTTGATTGCAGGAAGTTTTGCTTACGAGCGCATGCGTCATCAATCCACACGCGGAAACGGGGGACGTCGAATCAACCATACCCCGAGACCTCGAGACATCATGCGTAGGGTCCCTAGAGGACGAGTCTTGAGTGGACGACTCCGGACCCGACAGTGCTCGCTTTCGGCTCAGATGACCTTGAGCTGGATGAGCCCGCCGGCAATGTCGTCGAGGAGCTGCACATCAGCGGCCTTGTACGGCCGGTCGGTCGAGCGCCTCGCCTCATCGAGCGTCGTGGCGGCGAGAGTGGGCTTGAAGGCCGCGCGCATGTCCTCGGGCGTCCCTGCATGAGCCTCAAAGTGCGAGGGCACGATCACCTTGAAGTCCCAGTTGGTGACGATGTCGTTCACCCAGCGGCTCAGCTCCGGCTTCACACGATCCGACCGGTAGATGAGCGAGTCGGTCACGGGAGCGACGATCCAGCGACCTTTGAGTGCCGCAAATGAAGGCGCCGGTGTCACGAGAGAGTCTGGACTCGGGCCGAAGAAGAGGGAGAGGAGTACGTTGCGCTCCCAGCCTCGCTGAACCACCTCGGCATCCGTGCCCTGGCGCATCCCGTCCGCCCACAGCTCATCCACAGTCTGAGCGGCGGTGCCGCGCCAGTTGACGGCACCTGCTCCCTTGAGGATGAGGTTCCCAAGAGAGTTGGTGTCACGTGCATTGTCGCCGATGGCACGCAGGTTACCCTCATCGTAAATCTTGGTGGGCGCGCCGGGCACGTAGATGAGCGCATCCGTCAGCGCGAGCGTCTTCGTGTCCTTGTGCAGCACCGCCGCCTCATTGGCCGCGTACCCTAGGCCAAGGCGCCGTGATGGGCGTAGTAGCTTCACTTCGAACTCGTCTGTCAGGTCAGGCGCGTTCGCGTACGCTGCGGAGCCGGCGGCGGTGTCGGTGAGGTCGCCGCCGCCCGTGCCTTTTGTGTCGATGCCCAGCAGCGGCGCCGGCAGGTCGACCGGAAAGGACCACTGGTCCGGCACAGCCCACACCTTAGCCTCGGGGAAGCGCCTGGCGAACGGCCCGACGAACACCTTGTGCTCGTACGGGGTGGCGCCAAGGAGGATGTGGGCGACGCCTTTGCTGTCGAGCGCCTTGAGCTGCGCGAGGAACTCGTCCGTGGGTGCCACAGGGTTGTACACGAGCAGGTGGTTGTCACGCATGCGGAAAACGGTACAGCGCACGTTGGCCGAGATGCCCGACAGTCGGATCTCCTGCTCAAACGAGTAGACGCGCCCCTTGACGAGCTCGCTCTCGACGGTCTTGCGCTCCGTGAATGGGCCAAGTGGGAAGGGGAAGCCGGTGAACAGAAGGTACTTTTGGCTAGGCGGCTTGGGAGCAGCGGGTGCGTCTGCGGCCGCGAGGCTCATTGTCGTGGGCAGCGCGCCGGCTGCGGCGGGAGGCTCGCCGCGCCGCTGCGGCGCCAAGGCCACCATCGCGGGCGGCTCGGGGGCAGCCATCATTGGAGCAGGTGGGAGCATGCTGCTCACCACCAGCGCGAGCGTCAACAGCGTGCGCACCAAGGTAGGAGGCGCCGCGCTGCTGCTGCTGCTGCCTCCGCTGGTCGTCGCCGGCGCCTTGCCAAAAGTGGGACCCTGCAGCCGCGCGACGGGTGCGGGCGACCTGCACGACATGAAAGTGCTCTTGCATGCAGCTATTTGAGAGGGCACTAACGACGGCAGTGCCGGCACTGAGAGCCCAGCTGCGTGCATGAAATACAGCCTTATGCAATCGGAGATCAGTCAAGTCAAGGAAATTTCAAGCGGCGGGATTCCCCACAGCCAGTCGGAAAAAATCTACGGCGTCCAAGAGGGCTCACCCGACCTGCACGTAAGCCACGTCCACCTCCGCTCCGGCGCGCACGAGCACGTCGATCCAGGCGAGCTGTCCGTCCCGTAGCGCGTCGCCGGGGCCCTTGACCTCGACGAATCGCGCCGCACCGCACGGGGCAGAGGGGCTAGGGGGTGCGAGGAGCAGCAGGTCGGGGGCGCCGTGTTGGGACCCCACGTAGTCGAGCGCGAGCGTGCGACAGATGGTGCTCACGACGGCGCCCCCGAGGGCTTCGAGCGCGTGCGCGGTGAGCGCTGTGTCGAGCGCCCCCCACTGGACGCCGATGGCGGCCTCGCCGTAGTGCTCCTTGTATGCGCGATTCCAGCGCTCGACCGCTTCGCCGCGCTCGATGGCCTCAAGGGTCGCTTCAATGGCGTGCACTCGACGGCGGTAAAAGGCGCCCCCGCCCTCCAAAAGGTCCAGCGGCGCGTCGGCCATGGCGCCCGCGACGGCGCCAGGCCCGTGCGTCGGCGCAAACAGGCAATCCCATAGCAGCAGAGCGAAGGTGGACAGGAAGAGTCCGTTCTCGAGGTGCACGCCACGCGTCCACTGCACGCCGCCGCCGCCGCCGCCGGTGCCGCCGTCGCCGTCGCCACCGCCGCGCAGGTACCACTCCATGGCAAAGTCCTCAACGCCCACGGCAGCGCCGCGCCCACCCTCCCAGCCCGTGCGTCGTCCGGCGCCGCCCTCCACCTCATCCCGCACGCTCGCGGCCAGGCGCATCTCGCGCCCCGAGATGCGCACCTCGCGCGCAGCTCGCAGCTCAGGCAGCTTCGGCTTCTTCCAGCGGCGGGGCGCGACCGCGAGCTTCTGGAGCATCCGACGGACGGCGACCATCTGAGCTCGGCTGAGCTCGAAGGTATCTCGGCTGAGCTCGACGTGAGCTCGGCTGAGCTCGAAGGTATCTCGGCTGAGCTCGACGTGGTCGTCGTGGCTCTCGTAACGGCTCTCGTCACGGCTCTCTGCGGTCGCATCGGCAGCCGGTGCTGCAGCCGGCGGCATGGGGCCCGTCATCTCGACACAATCCGCGGCGCGTAGCCGGCCGTCGGTCGCATGGGCGGCTTCGCACAATCGGAGCGCTGCAAGCTTGGAGCCGTCGCTGTTCAGGTCACGCACCAGCTGCATAAAGGCCCCCGCTCGCACCGCGCACGGGAGCACGTCGCACCTGATGAGGGAGGCAATCAGAGGTCATCAGAGGCAATCAGAGGTCCTCATCAGAGGTCGCACGGGAGCACGTCGCACCT
>Ga0209550_10006699_pt1 | contig 10721 bp, 7 predicted proteins | sample LauGreSuBDMM15SN_2_FD_187567 | JGI IMG/M metagenome (GOLD analysis project Ga0209550, IMG submission 187567) | Freshwater lake microbial communities from Lake Michigan, USA - Su13.BD.MM15.SN (SPAdes) (version 5) | ecosystem: Environmental > Aquatic > Freshwater > Lake | place: Lake Michigan, USA... | reverse complement strand
ACGCCCCTGCATCTCCCGCATACGCCCCCGCATCTCCCGCATACGCCCCTGCATCTCCCGCATACGCCCCCGCATCTCCCGCATACGCCCCCGCATCTCCCGCATATGAGCCCGCCTATGCTCCTACGTCCCCAGCATATTACCCGGGGTCTGACCAAGGTTCCCCCGCATATCGCCCCGATTATCCGGAATACCAACCAAATGCAGTATATTTAGGAACCCCGGATTTTGGTCCATATACGGATTTTGGCGAAGAACCAACTGCGGAAGAACATGCTAAATATTTCGACCCAAAGCTACAACGTATGACGCATAGATATGACAAAAATACGAGAACCTGGGTCGAAAACAATGCCATTTCCAACATTTGGAATATGAATGGTGGCGATTTACACGATTTTGCATTAGGAGAACAAGTGTTTTTGAGAGGGGGGTCTAAACGTGATAAATGGAAGGTAAAACATGTCGGTAAACAATTTATAACATTAATAAACGAAACTCCGTCGAATGACGAGGATGATATTAAAGTGGTAAGTCGTCATGAAATTATGAAAGCTAAAGATATACATATAACACCCTATGATACTGAATTTGATTTTAATAAACCAATGATACATCCGAATGAATTGACTATGGCTCAGGCTCAACCAAACGCCGATAAAATCGTTTTTTCTCCACGAATCGTTGTGAACACGGGCAATAATAATAATATAACAGATGACGGAACTCCCGGCGCGGAATCCATCCCCGGGACATATCAACTACCTAATAATATAGAAAGGGGGGTTGGTTCACGAAATGTTTCTATTCCAGAACCGATGATTATGAATCCGGCAGAGGGATTGCGAGAACCCGTTGTAGAAAAACCAAATAGTGTAGGAGGGGGACTATTGGATTTTGCGAAAGGATTCTTTATTAAAAAAATGGGGTAATCTGCGATATAATAACGGAAAATTGAAATACTTTATTCAATAGATGTGTATGACATATAAACATCTATTGAATATAACCATCCCCACCCGCAAACAAAAAATGCCTAAAACTCGGAGAACCGCCCAATTTCGCGACGCTATAACAAGCTTCATGTCTCACATGTTTATAGATACTGGTATACTACAAACATGGAGTATGCAGTTGCTCACTGAAAATACAAAAAAAAATAAACATGATTATGTCATGACATTGCCATATGCATATCCTGCATATACGTTGGAAAAGGACGTAGTGCGTGCAGATGGAACGGTGCAGACCCCTGGCCAAGTATATTTACCGCAACAGCGCCCACCGGTAAATGACTTTTGTAGTGCGTTTTGCGATTATTTCGAGCGTTTTCGATATATAGAAAACGGAAGGGTCCTTTCGTCGATTGAATTGGTCGAAATCGTGCAAACTGATGAATTGGACGATATGTCTATATATTTTCAAGTAGTCTATTACAAAAGCTATCAACCCTATCCTATCAAACTCACGCGAGAACAAGAGCTAGAATCGGAGATATATAGAATGCGCGACCACTGCATGTCGTCGTCCATTGCCAACAATAATCTAACTCAAACGATCTATCACATGTCGCAAACGATGTATCAATATACCACAGAGATAGAGGCCTATGCCGAAAAATGCAGCAAACTCGAGAACGCCCTCCAAAAACATGCCATAAATGCATACAAAATGACTGAGCCTACCAATTGCCCCGTTTGTTTTGACGAAATAACCGCCGAACAATTGTATATGCCGGTATGTTCACACCACATTTGCAAAACATGTAGCGATAAATGCGAAAGATGCCCCCTTTGTCGCGAACCATATTAGTGGCAATTCTGTAGAAAGCTGTATATTATATTTTCACATATATTCATATAAAAAACGTGTAATTACATACTTTATCCTGCGATGATAACTCATCTCCGGATAAACCTCAAACACCTGTGCTCGTTCCTCGCACTGTTCCTCGCACTGTTCCGAGCTCCGGCGTTCTCGCTATACTTATGTCTAACTATTTCTTTTTTATCTATAGTTGTAAAAGCGAGAACACATGAGGTCGGAACGACCGAAAGTGTTCGAGACGGAGATGGGTTATCATCGAAGGATATAGACCAACCTATAAAATTGAAACATATGAGATATAAACATATATAAACAATACATCGTAATATTATATAATGTCTGCCAATTCAAATCGCATTTTAAGCTTATATAAATCTCGAACAAATATTCTGGAGATTTTGCAAAGTTTAGGATATAATACGATAGATTATTCCGGATTCAGTATAAACGAAATCGACGCAATGTATGTTAATCAACAGCTTGATATGCTAATATCGCACGGTAATCGCGCTGAAAAAATATATATTAAATATTATTTAACTGCTAAACAAATACGTCCACAAAACTTGGCGGAAATAATCGAGGATTTGTTTGTCATAGAAAACGTTTTGACAAAATCAGATACTTTAGTCATTATTATGGAAGAAGAACCAAATGACACACTTATTGCGAATCTCAAATATTTATACGACCATGACGGTATATTTGTGGTTGTGCATAATATTCAGAGATTGCAGTTCAATATATTAACGCATAAATTGGTTCCACCAACCAATGTATTAGATGAAAAACAAACTCTTGACTTGAAAGTGAAATACAATCTCAAAGAACTCACACAGTTGCCTGAGATTTCTAGATTCGACCCGGTTGCATTAGCCATGTGTATGCGACCCGGACAAGTTTGTAGAATATTGAGGTCTAGTGCAACCGCATTAGAAACAGAATATTTTCGCATTTGCGTATAATATATTATAAATACCGTATCGATAGACAAACACTGGATTGTCGGTGTGGAATTATCGTAATATTCTATGATAAATATACATAGTAATTATATAAATGCCTAGTGTAGAAATTGGATATAGTCCGAATGATTTTTATTATAATACATCTGGGATATTTTCAAATCTTCAACCACAGACGTGCACCAATTTGTTAAATGATACAGCAAATTATGATGATAAGTGTTGCATAAATGCAAAAAATCCGGGAGATTGCAAGTCTAACTGGAGTGATGTTAGTGGAATATGTTATAATTATGAAATATGTAAAAATAAACAATTCGCTGATTTAGCAAACGAAATGGTAAATCATAATAGCGGGTCCGAAGAAAGATATAATAACATACAAAAGCAATTTCAGAACGAATTATTGAAGTCATTTAATATTATAGCTGGGATTGGTATAATGTCCTATTTATCCGCATATTATTTTAAAACTTAAATATATATATATATAGATAGATAGATGGCACCGACGACTTTGACTTCTCCAGGCGATATTTTTAATTTAGAAAAAACAGCATTAGAAAAACTACAAAAATTTTACAAAACATACGCAGATTATGTAAGATGTGGAGCTGATACAGATACAGCCATAAAAAAATCTTATGAAGACAAAGGAGTTCCATGCAGTAATACGCCGAAGACATCTACCGAGGTAGACGCCGATTATAACGCTGCCTACACCGCGGTAGTAGCATTGTATGTGGCTGTTGTTAGATATCAAGGGAATGACTCAACGCTTGACCCCATGAATAGTGAGGGCCAACCCAACTTTTCTACCGTTTCGAGACCTGATGAACAAACCGCCCGTTTCGATAACTCATATAATGAAATTATTAATAACTACAGTTATATAAAGAATCTACGACAAGATTTAGACACTAAATTATCGGACTTATATGAAATTGGGGATACAAAGAGCAATTTTTATCAGAGAAAACTAATGTCCAATTCTTATACAAAAATATTATTAACCATATTAGCCACGTCTTTAACGGTTGTTGTATTTATATCTATGTCTCGTAAATCATAATATATAAACTTTCATACTATAACCATTTATGGAGAGCATTATAGTTTTTATATGTAGAAAACTAACAATTTTGTCATATTCTCATCGGTTTGAACCGGAAATGCACGTGAATAGCGAGAACGCGGGAGGTCGGAACGAGCGAAAGTGTTCGAGATTTATCCGGAGATGGTTTATCATCGAAGGATATAGAGAGAACACCGGAGAGGGTTTATCATCGAAGGATATAGCGAGAACACCGGAGGTCGGAACGAGCGAAAGTGTTCGAGATTTATCCGGAGATGGTTTATCATCGAAGGATAAAGTATACATACCAAGTATTTGAATAGTATTCCTTTATGGACCGAATGATAATTTTTATATGTAGGAAACTAACAAAAATGTCGTATTCTCATCGGTTTGGTGAGTAAATGGTTATAGGAAAAAATATCATAAAAGAATAATATTATATATAATTAATATATACATAATATATAAAATGGCAAGTAATTATGCACCATCTACATATATAGATAATATTACGAAATTAGAAAATGACCAAAAACAAAATATAAGCGAAACATTACCGTCTTCTTCTGATATAAAGAGTATCAGTTCAATATGGGACCCGAAAGATATGACAATCAATTCTCCTACATTGCAACAATTTACGGAGATTAATAATGACTATTTATCAAAATATAGCTTTACTGCATTTCAAAAGTCAGCAACCCATACTAACACAACCTCTATAAATGTTGGATGCAAAACTCCAGTGGAATATTCAACTACGAGTTCCACCCCAATGCAAAAAATAGATGATGGATATTTTCATACATTTGAATCCTGTCGAAATAAAGCGGTTTTAATGAATAAACCGTATTTTGCGGTAACCAAACCTCCATCCACTGCGTCAAATCAATCCCAATATCAAAATCAATATAACTGTTATGTATCAGATACTGTATCCGGTGATAATTCGCAATATTACGATTATGTGGAGATTTTTAATATTGGGGGGAATGTGACTTTATTTGGATTATCTCAGGATGGCGACATTATTATGGATGGAATCGATATACCGAATGCACAAAATGCACAATTTAGTAATAAAACAGAAGTGTATACATTTGGCGGAAATACAGCTATCACGGTTATTCCAAGTAATACTCCTGTAGAACTAGAGAATGTATATATATTTAATATAACACAGGTGAATATTGTAGGAGCAACTATAGTAGATTCAACAACGCCATCATTACCTCCCGTTTCTACTTCGGCTAGTGTAATAACGAGAGTTCCCGGTATGAATAATAAGTTTATAATTGCAGCGCCAGACAACACTCGCAATATTATTAATATGATGAGCGTTGAACTCAATATAATTCTTTCAAAATTGAATGCACGAGTGATGGAATCAAAACAAATTACTACGGGAAAAATCAGCACAATAACTATTACAAGCACCGACAATTGGCTACAAATATCGGAATTAAAAGTAGTAGATGAAGATGAGGTTGATGTGTCAATCACTGCCACAGCTACCTCAAATGGAACATGGTCAGATGCCAGAGTTACATCTGGAAACGCGAATGACAACAATAACAAAGAGGTACCGTATTATAGGGGATATCACAGTGGTTCTATGAATGGCGAATGGAAATTAACATTACAACGCCCAACCGTAGTGAAACAAATTATATATTATAATAGGTCAGACTGTTGTTGGACCAGAGCCAAAGATTATACTTTAACTGCGAGAGATGAAGCCGGAAAAACTGTATATTCTACTGGATTTAATACTGATATGAAACAAGTATTTAATGTAGATTTACAAAATATAAATATAACGAAAGATAATTTAAATAATGCATGGAATAGCTCAAGTGCTAAAACTGTTTCTACAACTCCTATTGGACAGGTTGGTGGATTGCAATTGCAAGGATTAAAAGTATCCGTATTACCAAATGGATATAAAGAAAAAGAAGCCGGTTTTACTATAACGGAAAACTCAGCTCAGGTTAGTGGTGGTCATTTATATAAAAAATTAACCGGTATTACAGAATCTGAATGTAAAAAGAAATGTATTGACGATATAGATTGTATATCATATAGCACAAAAAATAAGCGCACGGTTTATGAAGAAGGACCTCCTACGGAAGTAGGATATTTTAGAGATAATTGGGACCGTGCTATGGAAAACTGGTATCGGGATCAAGATAAAACGGGTGGTAATAGTTTCACTGAGGATTATTGTTTAGCGAAAACAAAGGAAAAAAACCCAAATGATAGATATTTTGCATTACAATACTATGGCCATTGTTTTTCATCTAATAAAGACCCGGGCTCTGGATATGCACGATACGGTTCTATGTCGGCATGTGGACTTCAGGGGGGCAGTTGGTGCAATAGAGTATTTAAAAGAAATACAATAGAAAAATCCGGTTCTGATTGTTTGTTATATAATGAAGATAGGGGTATCACAAGTAGTCCCGGTTCAACTGTTGGAGTTCGAAATAAAATAGCTTCTCCTATAAACAATACGGGTGGTAAAAATAATTTAACAAATAATATGTTAACCACTACTATGCCATTATGCGAAACCGCTGGATGTATGGTATATCTACAACTAACAAATAATGGATATATCGAATTATACAGAAAACCGTCATCAAGTGTACCAGCAACTAAATTATGGTCATCCCAAAAAAAGTATCCCCACACAAAACAAATAACCCCCATACCAAATCCCGCGTGGAAAAGTGTATCTTCCAATGATATATTAACTCCAGGCGAATTTATAGGTGTTATGTCATCTACCAATTCAGTAGCCACCCCCTCTAGAACCTCACTTACTTCTCAAAATGGGATGTATAAATTGGAAATAGTAAACGGCAATTTAGTATTAAAGGCAAGTGTATATGGGTGTTTATCGTCCGACCCAACATATAAAGATACCAATATGCCATTGTATACACAAGAAAGAACACAATTACCCAACTCATATTATGTATATAATGCAAAATTGGGTGTTCCAAAAATAGACCAACCTTATTTTCAAATAAACGCGCCAGGTGGTAAAACCGCAATACGCCCTATTAGAAAAGATAGTAATCTTCTAGTAAATACAGACGACTATGTCATTATGGACAACTATAAACCTACAAATAAAGACGTTAATATGGCTGCTGGAAAACAATTAACGCTGGACGAGTGTAAAAGTGAATGTAATGCATCTCCATCGTGTAATTATGCATATGTATCGACATCCGACGTAAAAGCATATACCAACAACAATAAAGATAGAAAGTTCACGTGTTATTTAGGAAATCAAACAAACCCGGCATATATAGGAGCTCCCTATGTCGAACTCTCCGACCCAAACTTTGTGGCATCTTCGTTGTTAAAAAGAAAGCAAAAATTAAATATACCAAATGCAATCATTGATACAAATTATAATACTACTATAAACTATAATAGCTACAACCCTATGGATAAGGTAATACCTGCAAACAGTGTATTAGGTCCAGAAATTACAACTATAAATGAAATGGATAGATATACCGCAACCGCTCCAGGTAAATGGTATCAACAACGATATAAAGAATCAACCTCTAATACTACTACCCCTACCGCGAGTGAACCTGCTCCGAATGAGCAAAATAATAACCTACCCGATATACAAGAATATCAACAAACACAGCCGACTAACAAGACAACTTCATTAGGTGGACTAGTCTCTAGTTCTATCGTAAGTTCCATCAATACTTCCTCACAAGGATTTAAAAATATAGAATCATTTGATACCCATTCGTATAAGATTGGTAGTGAACTATGTGGTGTAGGTGGCAATATAAGTTGTCAAACAGATATAAAGTTTAATCAAATCGATCCGTTAAAAAAAATTGCGGTGGATTATGGCTATTTAAACAACAGATTGAACTCACAATATAGCGATATATCTTCAAATATAGGGTATTATAAGACATTATATCAAGTAGTTGATGCATCAAATATATTATACGATTTTAGTTATAATATTATACCGGACCAAGATGCCCCCCCTATAGATATAAATATGGTAAGAAAGAATGATTCCACGGATATTGCATTACAAACAAACAATATGTATATTGCGGGAAGTATGCTAACTACTGCAATTTTAATAACGGCAATATATTTAGGCAGGTCATAAATTATTATTGTAAACAATCGAAATCAATAATATATACAATAATATATATATATATTATTGAAAATGAGTAATTTTTCAGACTTATCTGGATTATTTTATATTCAAGACCAGTATCTAATGGATTTATCATATATACCGACGGGCAATTCTAATTATGATGTCTCTAAAAAAATATCAACCCTACGGACGGTATTAGACAATATATATCAACGCTATAGTCAGGTAAATCCGTCAATTGCTTTGGCCGTGTCAAGACAGGCAGATATGGCAAATATTATATCGAAGGAAAAAGAGCGTTTAAATGCAAAAAAAACCCAAGTAGATGGGTCGTTATATAGTCAAAAAAGAATGGCTGCTTTTTCCGAAAGTTATTCTCAGAAATATCAATCACAAATGAAAATACTATATGTCATTATTATTATGGCTCTAATATATTTAGGATTATCTCTACTACATAGTTTTATACCAGTTCCGGATATTATATTTAATACCGTAATTATAGTTGTTGTATTATTTGGCGCTGTAATAATTATACTAACTGTTCGGGATATTGGTCGTAGAAATAATATGGATTTTAATAAACTGAACTTAGGTAATCCTACTAATATTATAGAACGTAATAAAGCATTAGGTTTCTTCAATTTATCCGCGGTGAATCCTACATGGTGTGTTGGTTCACAATGTTGTCCTGCAGGAAATACATGGGGGGCAGAGTGGGATGAAGTGAATCAACAATGTAAAAAAACAAGTGATCCTGGAGGAAATATGATTAAGGGAAATACGTCTAGCGGATTTACTACTATATCACAATGCGACCCGGTATCGCCATATTCTCCGTCAGAAATAAATAATTATACTGCTATAACTATGTAATGAACGAATCCTGAACATACAAAGGAAGTTCCGAGCTCCGTAATTGGATGTTTTTCTGGATAGCAATTTGATTTTTCGGGTCGGTAGAACTTTATCCTTCGATGATAAATCATCTCCGGATAAATCTCGAACACTTTCGGTCGTTCCGACATCCCGCGTTCTCGCTAACTCTTTATCATTCGATGATAAACCATCTCCAGAGAAACCTCGAACATATCCTCGTTCCGAGCTCCGGAATTGCCACTTTACTGACCGCATAATTTTATATGTAGGAATAATTAGCAATGAATAATTGTAGTTATTTTATAGCCATATTATAACTATATGTCGGAGTGGTTTAGTGAAGATAATATAAAGGGTAAAATAATGAATATACCAGATTATCAAGAAGGATTTAGATGGTTTTGGGAAAAAGAAAAAAAAAAATTTTCCAATAATACAAATAATCAACGTCAAGCCGTAATAGAAGCCGAAAGGCAACGTCAAGCCGAAAGGCAACGTCAATCCGCAATAGAAGCCGAAAGGCAACGTCAAGCCGCAATAGAAGCCGAACGACAACGTCAAGCCGCAATAGAAGCGGAAAGACGACGAAATGAGGCTATAAAAAACTCTCTTATGAATACGTATAACCAGACGATGATTCAATATCAACAATTAGTTGCACAAGGAAACTATTTACAAATTAAAATTATAGAGCAACAGCAATTAATACCGCCATTAGATATAAAATTAAATATACTACTTGCCGAAAATAGACGGTTAAAAAATAAAAATATATCACTCAATGACAATTCTTTATTTTTTAAAAATGCTGTTGTTGGAACATCGGAAAAGGATGGATATATACAAAAAATAGAAAAAAATCAAAAATATTTAGAAGATACTATATATAAAGAGGTTGACTCATCGCAATCTGACGCAGATTTAGAGATAATGTCGGTGTTCGGAACGAGCGTCGGAGATGGTTTATCATCCGATAAAAAAGAAGGATATACCATACGACCTTATATAGGGGATATTCCTTTATCCTTCGATGAAAACCCTCGAACGCATACACTCGGTCAGCGAGAACACATGAGGTCGGAACGACCGGAAGTGTTCGAGATTTATCCGGAGATGGTTTATCATCGAAGGATAAAGAGCCCTGAAGAAACGACTTCCGAGTTTCGTAGAATGAAAGAGGGCATATCTCACGATATGGAAGGTTTCACAAACAATTCAGAAACTCCCATAAATGCAAATAGCATTGTTTATACAAGTTCATCTCTACCTTACCAAATAATAGAGTTAAATCAATATATAGATAAATCAAAAAGGCTGGTCGGAAATGAACAGCAAAAAGTAGCGGATTTTGATAAAAAACTATCCGATATAAAATTATTAATAAAATCAAAACAGGATGATATTATAAGACTAACGAAAGAAAATAAAGCATTTCAAAAAACAAATAACAATATACTAGACGATTTACAATATAATAGAAGTCTTGTATTTGGCAGCGAGAAGGTAGATGGATACAACGATACTGAAATAAATCAAAATATAATAACAAATAAATTGATAAATCAACCGTTTGGAACTCCTTTGGATATAAACCTATATAACAACAACGATGAAACGTCAAAACCCAATACAACCGAAGAGTTTATCAGTGGGTCAAATGCAGGATACAATGCGGTATATACCGAAAATCAAGCATTAAACAATCAAATAACCACTGTAAAAAACAAGCATTCCATTGATGACCAATTAATGAAAAATATTCTTCAGCGTAAAAGCACGGCACAGTTTATAAATAAAATACTTATATTTA
>Ga0209550_10006697_pt1 | contig 10721 bp, 10 predicted proteins | sample LauGreSuBDMM15SN_2_FD_187567 | JGI IMG/M metagenome (GOLD analysis project Ga0209550, IMG submission 187567) | Freshwater lake microbial communities from Lake Michigan, USA - Su13.BD.MM15.SN (SPAdes) (version 5) | ecosystem: Environmental > Aquatic > Freshwater > Lake | place: Lake Michigan... | reverse complement strand
CTCAATGACCTTGCTGCCATAGCGCACAAGAAGGCAAAGTTTGCCGTTATCTGCTTTAAACCACCACGCTTTGACACGCTTGTGCACTTCAACGCTTTTGGGCTCACCATCAATGCCCGTGATGGTTTTGACTCGCATTTGGATGTAGGCAGTGCCATCCCTTTGAGATCTAGCCAACTCCATTTGCTCAAAAAGCCGTTTGGCTAACTTGCTGCGCTGCTGAACGATTAGGGGCTGGATTGCGGGCTTCTTTGCCGCTGTTAGTTTCAGTGTGGCCAGTTGTGACATTGCTTATGCTCCTTTGCAGTTGTTGATCACTGAGCAAGTGTGTTTTCAGACACCAGAGATGAGCAACCGATAAATGCCAGCTATCGTTTGGAAAAAGCCACAGAGCAATTAGACAAGTGATAACTACACACGTAATCACCAAACTTTGAGCCACATTTAAGCTGGATTTATTTGTAGTGAACTAAATAACTTTATGAACTTCAAAGATCAGCAACAGACAAAAAATAGTAACAAATGGCTCAAGCGCCATGGTGTCAACGTGGCACACATCTACGTGGGCAATGCCGAGTTGTTTCAAGCCACCATGTTGGCAACGGTAACGCTCAAACAATGTGGACCTTTACTCACAAAAGATCAGGCAAATAAATTCAATAAATTTCTACAAGCTGCAGGTAATACAAAACTAAGGCAAAGAATCACACAGGCTCAGTGCTATCAAGTCATGAACACAGCTAAACAATTAAAGCGACTATCAGCCAAGCAAGACAAGGCAAACAAGTAACAGGCCACAGTAGGCAAAACTCCGAGTAAGTCGCTCGGTAAAAAATGGCACAAACGTGGGTTGTAATATGACGGCTAATGACCCCACCCTACACGTGTTGGTGTGCAGCACGTGAGCAATAGGTGAAGCCGCAGAGTGGTAGCGAATATGCGACCGGGAGTTTCAATGCATCTGTCTCCCCATAAACTCTGACACACAAGTGTGCGACGGACTTTTTACTGTCAAACACTACGGCGGCTATGGCACTGATTCAACCTCAAGTGCTATAGCCGTCGTATGCTCGAAACATTCTCCGTCAATCAAATGCACCTCATAGCACTGCGTGCAATTCGGCTTTGATTCAGTGACATATCAAAACTATTGTCAATCAATTAGAAAAAGAAGAAAATTGCGATGAGCGGAAGCGAAGAGCGAGCTAACGCAGTTGGCTCATTTAATAAGGAGGTATTTCATGGACCCTAACCGAGAACTCAGTGACTATTACCCGACTATTGAAAAATGGGTAAGAGACTTCTTTGAAACAATGAATCCTGAACCAGAAATTGGCGACCGAAGTGGCAACGAACCGCTTGGTGTAAAGATCATTTTTGATGGCTATGGATACAATGAAGAGACTGATGAACAAGATGATCTGAACACGTTGTCTTTTGCCGTCTTCATCCACAAAGACTCACTTAATGGAAAGGAATTTCCAGAGCACGAATTTACCCCTTGGGCCCTTATCCACAGGACGAAAGAAGAAGTTTGCTTTCATGCCATCTATGACGTCAAAGACGATCTATTTGATATGAATCCATTTGAGGAAGGTGACACCAAGCTCGACCATGATTATGTTTATCAACTGATCCGTGACTTGGAACTCGAGAATTACAAAATGTAAGTGGCCGTGGTCAGAAATCACCACACCAAAACGATAAGTACTCCACCCCAAAAAACTGCAGCGTAGATTTTCTCAACGCTTGGGGCCTCACTTCAAAGAAACCCGCCACAGCAGCGGGTTTTTTATTGCTCACAGCTAGCACGCAGCAGCAGCGTGACTAGCGCCCAAGCCAAATCCCCGTCAAAAAACGCCTACGCACTGCGATCTCATCAATGGGCATAGCGCACTAGCTGGCTTTATATCAAAAGTACTACTGGGCGCCTACGTGCGCTGCTAGCTCGGTGTGGCATTACTGCCACGAATTTCCAGTGCTCGCTGAGCTAAATACAACAGCAAAGGAAATATACAAAAGCCTATCGCTTTGAGCTAAGTCGTTGATTTATGGGAGATCAGTGGGGCTGCCATTTTCGGTAGGAATTGCAGGCAAAAGATCACACACTTATACGCACGAAAGCTTTGCACACTTCAAGGAGAACACACAATGGCACAGGCCAAAACATTCACACAAGCAGAATTAGATCAGGTGCTCAGGCACGTGGCCAAATCCCGATACCCGCAGCGCAACCGCGCCATACTGCTGATCAGTTTTTGGAGCGGCATGAGGGTGGGAGAAATAGCAGCACTGCTGGTCTCAGACGTGAGGAACGAAGATGGCTCCGTCAAAAGCGAAGTGCGGCTCACAGCCCAGCAGACCAAAGGCCGGTATGCACGCACCGTGTTCATCAACGAGCGTCTGCGTGAGGAGTTGGCACAGTATTTAAAGACAGCGCGAATTCGCGATCCCCAGCAGCCGCTGTTCTTCACTGAGCAGAGCAAGGGATGGAGCGCAAACACGCTGACACAGTGGTTTTACTGGTGCTACAAGCGTGCAGGCATAACGGGAGCCAGCAGTCACAGTGGCCGCAGAACATTTATAACCAACTTGGCCAGTAAGGGCGTGGGCGTTAGAGTATTGGCCAGTTTGGCTGGGCATCGCAGCATCACCGTGACCCAGCGGTATATTGATGTCAACGATGACATGCAGCGCCGTGCTGTTGAGTTGGTCTAATGAAAAAAGCCCACCCTGCCAGATCACAGAGTGGGCTCAGTACTGAGTGCTATGTGCTCAGCGTGAATTAAATCTACTCTTGCACGGCAAAGTAACCATTCGACTCTTCTAAAAACTGGTCCACTGTGCGGTTGATACACTCCTCAATCAACGTCAGCTTGTACGCCAGCACTTGAATCGAATCGCTTTGCAGTTGGCACTCAATGGCATTGATATGTGAGCCCAAGCCTTCATATTCAATGTGCGCATCCACCAGCAACGGGTCAGCTCGCAGCAGCTGATCTATGCGCCGGCTATGCTGATGGTGGATAGGGTAGATACTGCATCTTGCCGTCCCAGCGTACTCAACGTTCTGCACGATGTTGATGGGTGTGCCCTCTAAGTCATATGTGTTGGTCATATCACGCCACTCCTTGTTCAGTTCTAGTATTTCGGCAAGCTTCGATGATTTCGTCCAGCGCACTGTAGTACTTGCGGTTGTCGCAGTCCGAATCAAACACGGCTTCAAGCACTTCAAAGACCACTGCATCATCTAGCTCTACGCCTTCGCTGCGCAGTATGTGCTGTGCACGCTGTAAAAACCGATCGGGTCTAGCGGGCTTGACCTCAATCTGCTCACAGCGACTGCGCAGGCCCACATCAATCTTTTGCAGCTCATTGGTGGTGAAGATGAACAGCTCTCTTTCAGCCATATCGTCCAAGCAGGTGCGCAGCGCATCCCGTGCTGCGGGATCAAAGTTCACCTCTTCAACCACTGTGTAGCCCATGCTCTGGCCGTTTTGGCTGAACAAGCGATCAAAGTGCAGATCTCTGCTGAACTTCTCGCGCACCTCTCGCTTGCTGTTGAGATCTTCAGCGTGAATTTTCGTGACGCTGACTGCCTCGCCATCAATGGCTTTGGGGATCAACTCGCCCAGCAGACTTTTACCCGTGCCATTGCTTCCGTGCAGGATTAAAGGCAAGACGTTGCGGCCGTCTGAATAACGCCGTATTTGCTTTTCCAATTGCTCATCAGCAAAGACAAATTCGTCTATACTTTTGGGACGGTATTTGTAGATGGTGTTCATTTGTAAATATCCTTTTTTGAATGAATAGACGAGCTGCGCCAACAGCCCGTCTGTTAATGCACTTGAGTTACGCTGCTACCAAATCGCCTACCGTCTCGCACATGGTGGGCGTTTTGCTTTTGGCTGCTGTTTCAATGGCCGAATTCTTGCGTTTCACTTTGGCATTCTTAGCCGCCTTCACTGACTGCTGGCTAAGGAACAGAGCCATTTGCTGTTTGGCCCATTTGGTCATTCCTTCACTTTGCGCAGGCACAACCGCCAACGCTCTGATCTCGCCTTTGCTGCTTGCACGTGCCATTAAGAACACATAGCCCGACTGCAGCCCTTGAACATAGTCAGGTGACACTTTGAAAGTGGCCAGTGGTGCGCTATAGCTGCTCTCCAACTGCTCCTCCACCAAAGTCATTGCAGATTCAATGGCCTGCTCTTTGGCCAGCACCGCCTCTGACTTACTCATTTGGCGCTTGCACTCCTCCACACCACCACTGCGCTCAATAAAGTCAGCGAGGTCCTTGCTGTCAATGCCCGCAGCCATTGCGGCCTGCAGTGTGCGGCTGTAGTTCATTGCACGGTTACGATCAGTGCGAAACACATAGCGCACGAACAGCGTCAATGCCAGCGTATTCATCTGCACCCGCACACCTGCCGCAGTCAGCGCAGCTTTCATTTGCTTGACCGTTTCAATGCGTAACTCCCTGTCATCTTTGACCTGCTGCCACATGGCCAGCACGCAGGAGAGAATTTCATAGAGCCGAGCGTTGCTGCGTGCGTACTCGTTTTGCTGCCACTGCTCACGCTGCTCCACCAGCTTGTCTGCTGTGGCCACTATGGTTTGTGCAGACATTTTGGTGTTGCTGGATGTGCGTTTCAGTTTGGACTTGGTAGTCATAGATATTTCCTTTAAATCACAGCTGATAGCCTGCTGCTGAGGCATCAACAACGAGGTGTTGCTGACAGTTGTTATTGTTTCACCAAATGTGCTATAACAACTCTGTCAAGTGATTTCATGATATTTAGGAGTTAATACTTATGAAGGTACATTTTTCAGCACCATACCCAGTTTTTGGCCGAGTCAATGCACGGCTCAATGTCAGCTATCAGCAGCGCAGTCCCTACTATTGGTGGTGGCAGTACCTTCGCCGAAATGAGGACTATTTAAAGTGCTGCGAGCGTGGTGGCACGGGTAAACTAGCCTGCCTATATGTGGACTTTGGAGATGTCAGATCTGACGACTTTCACAAGTGGTGGACGCAGAGCGATCGCGGGCCTAAGCTGTTTGGCGAGCAGCCACTGACGATCAAGTTTGGTGAGCTGAACTCAGCTGCTGACTTTGCTGCTGAGTGGAGAAAAGAACAAGTGGCGGTAGTGGCATTTCCACTAGACAAAAGCAAACGTCAGTTGATGAGTGACATCAAGCGGTTGTTAGACCAACGCCATGTGGGCCGGCAAGGTCGTCCTGCATTGGCTGAACTGCAAAGCACGGCTCGCTATAGGCTCAGCCGCAACTACACCATTCCCAACTTGCAGACATCACTGGCGGTCTACGATCTGTGGCTAAAAAGTCAACAGGCCGCCACTGATGAACACAAGCTGGCTTTGTGGGAAATAGGTAGAGAGTTGAATCTAAATCCAGTTGCTGTACGTAAAGCGCAAAGCCGTTTGGCGCTGGACAGAGCCACAGCCCGCAATCATTTGAGTGCATTGGTTAGTAGATATCTTCGTTGGGCAAAGAGCAATGTTGCTGCAGTTGCCAGTGGTGAGTTTCCTGCGCGAGACTCAGCGGCTAAGCGTGATGAAAAGTGACGCTTGAGCTGTTAGCTCTTTTTGGCCAAATTGTGGGTCACTGGGCCCGTGTAGTTACTCAGCAGCTGATAGCTGCCTTTTAGCGTGATGTTGCTCCACGTGGTTTTGGGCTTCATACCGAACCATGCCACTTTGCACTCAACTCGCAGCTCACCACTATGAACGTTAAACGGATCGGGTACTTCAGCCAATTCAAAGATGCCCGCAAAGTCTGAACCCCTTAGATGCCCGTGCTCTATCCGAATGGCCAGAACTGATTCCGCGTGCCTTTGTTCTACTGATTCAGCGTTTGCATTGGTGTCGTAACGGTGATCCCATTGTTCGGTGATGTGTGTTGGTCCAGTCATTACCATTTTCCTTGCAGTAATAGAAGTTTAATCTAACTGCAATGTTGGCAAATATTGGCTCAGTGATCAAGCGTATTTTTAATTCACGCTGGAGTTAGGTCACAGTAGACGTAAACGTTGGCTTTTAGATGCCAACCGAATAGCAACGTTGCGACCTCAAGTCAGCCACAGCACATTGCCTCCAACCATCTCAACCTTGGCAATACCAACTACTTGAATGGCTGGCTCATCAGAACCAATGTGCAGGTAAGCACCTCCATCCAAGGGAATCCAGCCAATGGACTCTGCTTGGATTTGGGCTAGTTCTGCTCAGAAGTCCTCTTCTATGGAATTCACTTAATCATCCAGTAGATGCAAGATAACAAAGTGCCTAGTACCGAGATCAGGCTTGCAATCAGCAGCGCCGCGTTCCTGTCTACATGACTCATCGTTGTTTCTCCGCAATGGCGTCAATCAACAACCTAATCGCCACCTTCTGATTGGCCGACATGGCCAAGTACTTGGAAATGACTTCTTGGTCTGTGTAGTCAAACTCAATCCTAGCCTTGCAGCTGACTGTTTCATCTGGCTTGGAGATCAAATCTTTGGGATTGACATTTAACCATCTTGCCAGAAGCAGCATTGTTTCGCTTTTAGGTTGGGATAAGCCAATCAGCCATTTCCTAACGGTGTGAGGTTTGTAGGCTTCGGATTTGCAATACAAATTAAATTCTGTCGCCACAACTTTTGGCGATGGCTCAATCCCCTTAGCATGTAACGCAGCAGTCAACTGCCTAGCAAAGTAGACATTCTTGGAGTTGTTCTGCTGCTCAACTAGGTCTTTGATCATTAGTCATGACACCACTTCACTTAGATTGGAAAATGCTGCCCCGCCATCTGGCGCATCTCCTCTTCGACCCTTGCTGACTTGCTTGCCAGTGCAAAAAGGTCAAAGTACGGCGCCTGGCTTCTGGCCATTGTTGCCACCACTTGGAAGCCACTTGAACGAAGTGTGCCGTCCAAAACCTGCTGGGTGAACCCACAGCGGTGCGCCATGTACAAGTTACCTCTAGCCATTGAAGGGCGGTGGCCGTACAAGATGTCTAGGGGAGAGATGGGACCAGCAGGCGATGAATAGGCTGGTTCAGTCAACTTATCCTCAGCTACCAACTTGCACACGCTTTGTAGGTCTGGGCAAGTGACAACAAAGAAACCGTCTGGCTTTAAAACACGAAGAAACTCTGTAAAAGCCAAGGGCACTTCGTGTGGGTACAGGTGCTCAATGTTGTGGCTAGAGTAGATGGCGTCCACAGACTCGGAATCAACAGCGGACATGTCGGTCATCGTGCCGATTACATCTGGCAGGGCTGAAGGGTCAATGTCTAGGCGGATCTCATTCCACTCTGGGGTGTTAAAGCCCTTGGTCGTTTGCGCCTTGCGCTTGGGGCCGCAGCCCACGTGCAGGAATGATTTCATGATCTAGAAAGTAGCTGTTCTTTCTTGAAGCACCCAAGTGAGGCTTCTAATAAAAAACCCCACCCCCTTGTGAGGGGCGGGGTTTTGGACGAGTTAATACTAATTAACCGAAGTTAGCTGCAACTAAGTCAGCGCTATTCACACCGACAAGCACGATCCAAGTGTTGGCGGTTGCGAATGCACGATCTGCTGCTGCTGTGCCATCCAAAATCAGAGTATCTGCTCCAGCACCATTGGCTGCAAATGTAAACACACCAGTTGAAGCAACATAGCTCCCTGATATATATCCTACTGTTGCACCGGCTAACAATGCAGCAATACCAGCACCAAGCATTGCTGTAGGAGCGGCAGAAGCTGGCACTAGATCCAGAACATCTCCACCTGCGCCAGCAGTAAAGCCACTTGCGATTACGTCAACACCATTGCCGAATGTGAATGTTTCACCAGCAACAATCGCGGCGTCAGTCGCGCCTTCAGCAGTAGCGGCGATACTGTCGCCATCAATCGCTACATAAGTATCAGCACCAGCACCAAGCAGAACAACGTCAGCACCAGTTCCTGCATTGATCGTATTAGCACTGCTTGAACCAACGATGTAGTCTTTACCAGTTGAGCCTGTTACGTTCTCAAAGCCAGAAATTGTGTCAACACGTGAGCTAACGGTAGCAACCACACCCAAAACACCTGCAGTGTTAGGAGCAACTGTTGAAATGTCAGCGTTCAGTTGATTGACAACAACTGTATTACCGATATGACCAGCAATTGCTGCAGCTGTAATCGAAGATGAGCCTAAGTTAACTACCGTTCCAGTAACTGCTGTAGAGCCACCATCTAAAGTTGTACCAATAGTCCAACCAGTCTGTGACAGGGTGTCAGTACCATCTCCGGCAACCAAGCTATCAACGCCTGCACCGTTCACAATTGTGTCGTTACCTGCGTTACCCAAGATGGTATCGTTTCCTGCTCCACCTGTGATTGAGTCACCAGCTGCACCACCAGTGATGGAGTCAGCTCCAGAGCCACCCTGAACAGTCATCGCTGCGGTTGCAGGACCAGTGATAGTCTCATTAGCCGCTGAGTTTCCGTCAGTAATGTTCAACGTACCAGTTGCTGTGGAAGCATCAATAGTAGCAAGTGCAGATCCAGTCAAAGTCAATGTGTGGTTGTTGGAACCTGTCACATTAAGTGTTCTCAATGAAGTTGAAGTGATAGTTCCGAAAGCGATAGTAACGGCAGCCGTGCTATCTGTTCCAGACTCACCAATCGTCAAAGTTTCTTCATTTGCCATAGTGACTGCAGTAAAGGTGGGAGTTGTTCCATCCAAAATTAACAGACTCATTGCATCACTTGTCGTGCTGTCAACCAAACGTGTAACTGCTGGGGTACCCATAGCTGCAGTAGCACCAAAAATCATCGTGTTTAAACTTGACTGAGCATTTGTAACAGCCAAGGTACCCAAAGTAGTTGACAGTGTAGTGATACCAGAATTCAGGAATGCTGTCATGTCTTGAGCGGCGGCGGCACTGAATCCAATTATTTCAATATTTGAAATAGTTGAAGCAGCAGCAGCAGAAATTGCAGCTGATGAGGAAATAGTATCAACACCCTCACCACCGTTAATCACGTCACCAGAGGCTAAGTTGGCAGCCATGATAATGGTGTCGTTGCCTGCACCAGCATCAATGGAGTCGTTACCTGAACCTGCAGTAATCTGGTCGTTACCGTCACCACCAAGTATGGTGTCATTACCCGTACCGCCAGTGATGGTGTCACTACCTGCGCCAGCGCTGATGCTTGATGCAGATGATGTATGGCCGAACAAGATATCGATACCAGCGGATCCAGTCACTTTGGTTGCGGTGCTAGCAGTTACCATTGTGATGGTTGGTGCAGCAGCCGTACCGGTAGCTGTCAATCCAGATGCGTCAACAACGTCAGCAGTGATCACGCCTGCAGTAACAATGTTTGCTCCGGTGAAATTTACTGTTTCAGCAGAAGTACCACCAGCGTCACCAGTAACAGTAATTGTTCCGAAGGCATTTGTTGCGCCTGTAGTTGAACCAGTATTCAAAGTCACAGTTTCATAACCATTAAATGCCAGAACTTGAGAGTTCCAAACATTTAACATAGATCCAGAAGTCTGCATCGCATTATTTGTGATGGTGACGCTGTCTGTAATACCTGTACCTGTGTCATTTACAGTTAGTGTTGCAGCATTGGCCAGAATACCCAATGTATTTGTTGCCAATGAAGTACCCAAGCCGATAGAGAACGCACCTGCAGGGCCAACGATTACTGGATTACCTGCACTCAATGCAGCACCAGTTGTAATGGTGGCGCCAGCATTTGAAGTGTTACCAGTCACGTTAAGAGTTGTGGCTGCAGCACTGATGTTTGCTGGAGTGTAAGTTGCAGCTGCGAGTGCATCTGTAACTTGAACGCGTTCAAAATTTGTTGTCGCATAAGTAGTTGGAGTTGCAACGCCAGCTACGCTAGCTGCAAGCAGGCGAATGGTGTCGGTAGTACCTGCACCACCGTCAACTGTGTCGGCAGTTGTCCAAGTGCCTGTGCTGTACCAAACTGTATCGTTACCTGCGCCAGCACTGATGGAGTCTGTTCCTGTACTAACAACCGTAAAGGAATCATTACCAGCGCCGCCAACAATAGTATTGGAAGTAGTTGCACCCATTACAGCAGTGATGCCTACTGGTGAAGAAGTGTTGCCAGAGACATCAAGTGTAGTAACGGTTGCAGGGATTGCGCTAGTGCTGAACGACAGACCTTGAGTGCCTGTTATTTTGAGAGTGGTTGCATTAGCAGCAACCAAACCAGCGACAGTCGATGAACCCAACGCATTAGCCGTAGTACCTTCAGAAACCAAAGTCAATGTCTCAACCCCAGCAACTGTCAAAGATGAGCCTGACTGCACATTGTTAATTGTGACACTAGCTGAATCAGCAGTACCAGTAACGTCATTAAATGAGACGACCTGACCTGCAATAGCCGTATCTCGCACTGTGACCACAGGACCAGTCTTGGACACGCCCGCCAATGTCAAGGCAACTGTAGATGCTTGGTTAGTTACTGAAGTTAAACCAGTTGAGTTAGACAGATCAACAGTTGCTGCAGTTGTTGTGTTCGTCACATTTACAACTTCAATGTTCTTCAAAGCTGAGGGTGTAACTGATCCAGTAACAACAGCAAACAAAGCGTCAGAACCAGCACCACCGTCCAAGCTGTCGCCTGAGTTCAGTGTTTGTAGGCTAGAAGAAGAGATGCCAGCATCAAAAGTGTCATCAGCAATCGTGCCGGTGAACTTGTTGGTGCCTGT
>Ga0209550_10006695_pt1 | contig 10725 bp, 10 predicted proteins | sample LauGreSuBDMM15SN_2_FD_187567 | JGI IMG/M metagenome (GOLD analysis project Ga0209550, IMG submission 187567) | Freshwater lake microbial communities from Lake Michigan, USA - Su13.BD.MM15.SN (SPAdes) (version 5) | ecosystem: Environmental > Aquatic > Freshwater > Lake | place: Lake Michigan... | reverse complement strand
TCTGATGCCAACATTGCAACTGTGTTCACTCTTGGGGGATTGGCAAGGCGAGTCTGGAGATGAGCCAGATTGGATGAAAGAGGCAGATTATTTGCTTGGAAAGTACCACTATCCAAACCAGATTCAACTTTACAAAGAAATTGATCCAGATTTCGAGACCGAATCTATCGAACATATGTCAATAAGTGAACGCGCGAGATTACTCGATCCAATGCCCTGGTAGGGGCTTGATAGGCTAGTTTTGCTCCTTCGAAGAAAACTAAATGAAGTGTCAAGACACATATTTATTGAATGACCAATCAACGACCATGGTTGTAGTCAAGAATCTCGCTGCAAGGTAAAGTGTAATTATGGATAGGGGTACTTTGTCTCTCGAGAGCATCTCCACTAGAGGCTTGTTTTTTCAGGGTGGAAATTCTCCAGTAAATTTCCTCCAAGATTGTCTATCGAATTCCGTTTCGTATCATCGTGCGGCGGGTTACTTCAGTAGCAGCGTGTATCTTGCGGCTCAAAAATCATTAAATGTCTTTATTCAAAATGGTGGCATCATGAAATTAGTATGTTCACCTCGACTAATGCCCGAAGATCTTGAAGCTATTGAGCAAGGTCAGCAAGCTCGATTGGTTATGGAACATTCCTTGGAGCGCGACATTAATGAAATGCTGAATATGGATGAAACCAGATCTGCTACTAAATTATTGGGCAAACTTGTAGAAATGGGAAATTTAGAAATTAAGATTGCAACCCGCGAGAATTTTGGACGTGGAATTTTTCATAGCAAAGTTGGTATTTTTGAGGATATCGAGGGTGGAAAAATTGGATTCATTGGATCAACAAATGAAACGTGGTCTGGTTGGTCTGATTATGGAAACAGCGAATCATTTATTGCAAAATCTACCTATGCGGGACACGAATCAGTAGAAGATGTTCAGGATATGGAGACTTACTTCAATTCTCTCTGGAATGGAGTTCTACCTGATTTAGTGGTGAGAGATTTACCCTCAGTGCCTCGTGCAATTCTTGAGCGGGAGGCTACCGCGCATAAACTGGAGGAACTAATTGATGACATACAGAAGGTAAAGGCGAGAAAAATTCTTAGGCCTTCTGAAAGAAATGTCGCAGTAAAGAGATTAATGCCGCATCAGACAGCTGTTCTTCAGAATTGGAAAGATAACGAATGTAAAGGAATTATTGATCACGTCACTGGCGCAGGCAAAACTATTACCGCAATCAATGCAATTCGTGATTGGATTTCTCAAGGTAGGCCAGCATTAATCATCGTGCCTTCTCAAATTTTGCAACAACAATGGGCGGACGAGATTTCTTCTGAAATCGGGGTCCAGCCACTACTGGTGGGTGGACCACTTGGCGGAAAAGATAAGTGGCTCCAATTCTTATCTGACAACACACGTGCCAGTGAAGACTTCGGCGCAAGAATAACTCTCGCTACTGTTGCATCCGCCTCCAGCAACGCATTTATCACCAGATTACAAGTGACTAAATCACTTCTCGTTGTTGCAGATGAAGTTCATACATTAGGTCAAACTCAATGCATAGAACTGATCGATAAGATTGAGTCAAAAGCGGGCGCTACTCTTGGTTTAAGCGCAACATATGAACGATTTGGTGATCCAGAAGGAACCTCAAGAATTGAACGAATTTTTGGAAAAACTCTTGAGCCAAAATTTCAGATAGCCGATGCTATTTCTGCAGGTAGACTTGTGCCGTACGACTATTTTTTTGGAACCGTCATGTTAAATGCAGATGAAGAAGAAAAGTACGAAGCATTATCAGAGAAGATTCGCTCTCTGTATGCGCGGGAAGCCGGGGTAAGTTTTAGTTCACTTTCTGGTTATCTGCAGAGTCTCATATTTAGTCGCGCTGCCATCTTAAAGGGTGCTAGCGGAAAAACAGGATTTGCTGTGGAAGTTTTCCGGGACAATTATAAGGTAGGTCAGAATTGGTTAGTTTATTGTGATGATACTTCTCAGTTAAATGAGGTTTCTAAGGCATTGCAAAAAATTGGAATAAGTAATGATGTTTACCATGACGCTATGCCTGGTTCAAAAGCAGAGACTCTCGCGAATTTTAGAACTAATGGTGGCGTACTTATCGCCATTAAATGTTTAGATGAAGGAGTGGATATTCCATCAGCAACGCATGCCCTTATTTTAGCTTCATCTCAGAACCCTAGAGAGTACATTCAACGTCGTGGAAGAGTGCTCAGAAGTAATGTCGCAAGTGGTAAATCGCATGCGCAAATTTTTGACGTCGTCGTTGTTTCTACAGAGGAAATACCCTTGAACAAGCAGGAAATTCAACGTATGCTTGCCTTTGCGGGCGACGCTGACAATTCCACCATACAAATTGATATACAGGAAATGATTTCTCGTATAGATTTGGCTGAAAACGATTTTGATCAGTGGGTTCCTGAAGATGATCCTAATTCAGTTAAAGATGGGGAATTGAATGACTGAAAAGAGTAGCGAAGCATTACTAAGAGCTAAGACGGAAGTAACCAATCTTTTAGGGATTATGGATTCCGAAAAACCTGAAGCAGTCGGTAACATGATTGATGAGAAATTAATTGATGAATTGCTATCTTCTGGATTGAGCATGCAATTTGATTCTTCACCCCAGAAAATTAAGCAGTCGATTAAGATTTCCATTCGTTCTGCAATTAGGAAGAAAAAATGATCATACGCTCAGTAGAGATGTTGAATTTCATGCCCTATGTCGGCGAGCAAAAAGTCTCCTTTGATACTTCGAAAGAACATCCCGTAGTCTTAATCTACGGCGAAAACAATAGAGGTAAAAGTAGTCTCTTCTCGGCCATTAAATGGAGTATGTATGGTGAGCACATTGATCGAACAGGACGCAAGACTCCAGAAGAAAACATTTTAAATGATTCAGCTTTTGACGCCGGCGAGAGAACCTTTAGCGTGACAATTGCTCTAGAAAGTGATGGAGATTCCTATTTAATTCAACGAACCTCTGAGGTCAACGTAGATCGAGATGGAAAGCGTATTTCAACTAAACAAAAAGTTACGATGAGAAAAAATTCTAATTTTGTCGAACATGTTGAAATTCAGCCAACTATAAATCAGATAATGAATAAGGAAATTAGTATCTTTTTTCTTTGTGACATGGAAGTGCTTGAAGACTATGAAAAATTAGTCAAGGATGATAAATTGGCGGCAGAAGGAATAAAAAACGCCATCGAAGACATTTTAGGAGTACCGGCAATAGTTGCTGTTCGCGAAGGATTGAACGCGGTTTCGAGCGATGCTCTCGTTGAAATAAAGAAGAATTCAGACTCATCAAAGGAGTCGACGAGGATTCAGAACGAGATTGCTTTAAAGGAAGGCGAGTTTAAAAAAGCAAAGTCGGAGCTGGGTAAAGCAATTGCGAAGTTTAAAGAAAAGGAATTAATCAAAGAAGAACTTGACAAACTTTTGGCTAAACATGAGCAATCTGCGGAATTGATAGGAATTGAGAAAACTTTATTAGATCAGGAAGCGAGTGACTTAAAGGAGATCGAAAGACTACGATTAGAGATCCTGTTGGCGATGCGCGAATCTTGGTGGCTACCGATCTCACATCTTGTAGAGAGTAAATATGCTGAAACGCAGACTGCAACAGAGATTGCCGCTTCTAGAAATTCGACGCTTTCTGCAAAAAACTCACGTTTAAAGGCACTCTCTGAAAGCCTTGAATCTGGAAGTTGTGGCGAGTGTGGTCAGAGCATCCCTGATGCAGGAAAAATGGAAATACAAGACCAGATAGAGAAGCTCAAAGTTGAAATTACTGAGTTGCAAATCCCTATGGTGCCTTCATTGGAAAGCCTTATGGAAGAGTCAAAGAAACTTGCGAGATTTCGCGTCCCTCCGAAGGCAGCCATTATCAGAAGTCATGAGAAGTCGATCAGGTTATTGCTTAATGAAAATATGAAGCGCAGACAGAGACTGAAAGATATTTCTGGGCAACTTGATGGAATCGACAAATCTGAGGTTCAGCAATTAAATGCAAAAAGGCATACCGTTGCCACCGAAATAGGAATAACATTGAAGTCCATAAAGGATGAAAATTTCAAGGCAAGTGAGGCTGAAAAAGAGATTACCGCACTGCAAGTGAAGTTTTCAAAAATACAATCAGTCGTTGATGTAAATGAGATTACCATTGAACACGCGATCAGTTCATATTTAGCGTTAGTATTTGAAAAAGCTGTTCAAAATTTTAGAGAAACAACTAAACGTGAGGTAGAGAAAGCTGCATCAGAAATTTTCAAGAAGTTGGTCTCCAAGAATGCTTTCTCCAATTTAGAAATTAACGAAAATTATGGATTAAGGTTAGTAGATGATTCAGGGCGATCTTTTGATCATCGCGGTGCTGGGGTGGAGCAGGTTGTGGCGCTAAGTCTGATTTTGGCGCTGGGCAGAAAAGCAGTTAGATCCGGTTGCCTAGTCCTGGATACACCATTTGCTAGGCTTGATGAAGTACATCGGGACAATATTCTAAAGTACTTGCCACTGGAATCTGAGCAAGTAATTCTCCTTTTGCAATCGGGTGAGAAGCTCAGTCGCTCTGCTTCCGATGACTTGCTGCCACGTGTAGCGAATAGTTATCAGATCTCAATAGGTAAATCTCCAAAAGAATCTTTCATTAGAAAGGCAGTTTGATGGTCGAGAAAGAAGATGCACTAAAGGACAAAGGTCAAGTAGGCTTGAGTATCGAAGGCAACGATCACATCGAACATTTGACTAAGGTTTACAAGTGGTTTGAAGATGGACAAGACGCATATAGGACTGCATGTGCCGTAGCGCTTGCGAGATCTTTTAACGAATCAGATTTACCCAATGTGCGAAATAGAACCACGAAGTACGGGATTGGAACCCTCGATCCAACAGGCTCGCTACGAGATCTGATTTGTATAATGCGGCCAGATTTGTCGGCCAGACCGTATGCAGCATCTGAATGGCTTGCAGAAATAGGTCTCACGGTTATTCGCACAGAACTTGAATCAGGATCTTTGCTTATAGATATTTTGGAGAATGGGAAGACGGATTAGGCCTGATCTATTTGAGGGATAAGGATTTCAATTTAAATTCTTCAAGTCCGTCTAATCTTTTTATCATAATCTTAGGTTTTCTAGCGATCCCATTCGAGTTGCGCATTCCAGTCTGGAATTCCCCTAGAACACCTTTTAATAAGCACTTTTCTAATTGTGAAACGCTCGTAAACCAATAAGCATCTATGGCAGTTGGGGAAAAATTTGTTTTTCGTTTTCTGGATGGAGCACTTCGCAAAATCCTATCTTTTTCATAGGAGCTAGTGCCACCTTTTAGGCTGTCATGCCAAGCTTTAAACTCCCCGGTTTCATCGTACAGTACATCGCCAGACAAAATAATAAAACCTAGCCCCGGCTCATTTTTCAAGCATTCTTCAATCGCGCTCTTGTCATTCAATATTAGTGACTTGGATTGATTTGGGTGAGACTTTAAGTCCCAAACAAAATTCCGTTTGAGATCAAAAGTGGTTTTTCCGTGTTTGCTTAATTCAATCGGCTCAGCAGATGATCTCAAATGCGATCTAACCAAATGCTCAAACCAGAAGCCGATCCATTCCATTTGCTTCCAGTTAGGAGAGCCCTCTTTCTTCATTTGTAATATCGCATTCTTCCCATCTATTGATTGAGGTATATGAGGGAGAAGATCATTTAGAATATTTTCTAGCTCGGATTTGGGCGTTGTATTAGTCAATTTAACCAACCCTCTCTTGAATTTCAAAACAATGTATCTTCGTTTTGCCAAGTGTAGATCTTCTTTTGAGCCACTCCAATCAAATCATTTGTTAAATCCATCTTCTTTATTTCAATTTTTTTAGGACTCTTTCCATTCTGACTGTAGAGAATAATGTCTCCCGGCCAGGACAAAAGATTACCTAATCTATTAATTGCATTTGGCAAAATACTTGATTCTGGTAAATGCCAAACGTTATTTGCAACATCGCGAGTAAATGCATAATGACTTACGGGTAGCGCTACACTGTTAAGAGTTTTTTTCGTTGAAACCTTACGACGGGATAAAGTCTTTTCCCCAGCTTTTTGAAGTATCAGCCACTGCCAAGTTGAGGAATGCTTCTTTGTTACATCGCTGTAACCTCGGATAGCACCGTTTCCAAAGAATAGCCAAGAATCTTCCCTTTTATCAGGTGAGTGCATCAATTTTCTAAGTATTGACGATTCAATGGATATTCCGGGCTGAAAACTTTTCCGATACTCTGAAAGAATGAAGAGGTATCCACCATCAGAAATTAGTTTGCTCACCTGATCAACTGTGTCCTCGAGTTCACTACGTGAAACTGAAGTTCGATTGGAATAGGAAAGCGCCACTGAGGTGATGCGTTTTTTTTCATCCATTGCGTACCGACTTCAATCCAGACCCCTGTCTAGTCTTACCTTTGCTTGCTTTTGGTACAAAGTCCTTTACGGAGACTGGAAAAATTTGAAGCTGACTTTCTCGAACTAAGGAAGGCTGAGTAAGTCGCTTCTTTGCAAGAGCCAAATACTTACTCTCGATGTCAAAACCTAAACCATTCCGCCCGAGGTCGTACGCGGCTTTTGTTGTCGTTCCAGCCCCATTAAAGGGATCGAGCACCCAATCACCCGTACGCGTGAACATTCGAATGAATCTATGGGGCAAGTCTTCAGGGTAAGGGGCGGGATGATCAATTGTTCGTGGCGGTACAGGAGCTAAATCCCAAATCGGATTGTTCCATTCCTCTGGATAATCATTATTCAATTGAATATGAGCACCAGGCTTGCTGAATAACATCACATGTTCAGTCATAATATTTGGATGCCAATATCCAGGATATGGATGTTGAATGACAGAACCTGCTCGCTTCACACCAGCTGTTACCTTGTGCCAATAGGTTGAGCGTAAAAATTCGACTTCGTATTTTTCGAGAATTTCCCCAATTATGTCTTCAGCGAGGGGGTAGTGGTAACCATCTTCTAGGACTGAGCCAACGTTGATGGCCATGATCCCACCTGGCTTTAACATTTCTAGTGAGGCTTTCCATACCGAATTTAAAAACGGCATGTATTGCGTTCCATAATTCAAATCACTTCGAGTACGATAATTGGCATTTGCATCCTTGGAGTGGGACTTATAGCTGATTGCATTATGGTAAGGAGGTGAGGTAACCATCAGGGTAACTTGACCAACTAGGTCACTAGCTAGTTCTGGGGCATCCGCACTTGAACCCTTTATTAACCGAATGTCTAACGCTTTGGACAAAACCATGCCTGTACCTTAATCAATACCTCTGACAAATGCTTGATTTTCTACCTATTCGTACAAAGTGTGGGCAAAAGCGGATCGTTTGGTCGGTAGTCAAATGGATCTGGGATATCAGTCCGCGCCATACTCGGCGGTGAACCAAGTACCCCCATTTCTGCATTACTTGCACGCTGAAGTTAGAATCACGCCATGCCTGAGTTACCCGAAGTTGAAACGGTGCGTCGCGGCTTGGCACATTTGCTCACTGGCTTCACATTTCGGAGTGCGCTGGATTTACATCCACGAGTCTTAAAACCAGCCTCGCTAGCACCACTGTCAACTGTCATAGGCGCACGTATTGCGAGTATCAACCGTCGTGGAAAGTTTCTCTGGTTTGAACTCGATCGCGATTTCGTACTTGTTGCACATTTGGGTATGTCTGGACAATTTCTTATAGCTCAAAAAAATCGACCAGAACCAGGTCATGTACGTGCTCACTTTCGATTAAGCCGAGGATTCAACAAACGCGAAGTCGCATTCAACGATCGACGAACCTTTGGCTGGTTGTCGGTAGAGCAGTTAACCGATGGCATTCCCCAATCGGCTCTACACATTGCAGCTGACCCATTTGATAAATCATTCGATCGCACTGCCGTAATCAGACAGATAAAATCTCGAAAAGCAGAGATAAAAAATGTCATTTTAAATCAAGAAATTATGAGCGGCGTCGGAAACATTTATGCCGACGAATCGCTCTGGCGCGCAAAAATTCACCCAGAGACACCAGCCTGTGATTTGAGTTTCCAAAGAATTGGCGCGCTTGTTGATACTGCAACAACAGTCATGGCTGAAGCTATTGAAGCCGGCGGTACCTCTTTCGATGCCTTATATATCAATGTGAATGGTGAAAGTGGGTATTTTAAAATGTTACTTGCCGCCTACGGACAAGAGCACCAACCGTGCCCTCGCTGTGGCGGAGAGATCCGAAGGATTGCTTTCGGGGGTCGCTCTTCTCACTTTTGCCCTAGATGCCAGGTTAAGTAAAAATCAATCGAAGTTTAAGAAGATGTTAGGTGTCTTGGAATGAAGGCGAAAGAACTGGTCCATCCGAACTCTCATATTGTCCAATCTACCTCAAGGCTCACAAAACACTCCCTTTGCTTCGGGACATGAAGTTCTTACCGCTTAACCCTTCAAAACTCTCTCCTGAAATGGAGGGATTGGGTCAGGAGGAAGAATTTGAAGTGCAAAACCAGGTTAATTAGTTGAAAAATGGAAGCCTCCCACTACATAGATCTAGATCTTTTGCCGTGAATCATGATCTAATCATCTTCCTTGTAGATTTCCGATAACAGATTAGGTGCCGAATGTTTACAACCAGTGCTGCTGTGATATCGCTAAAAACTCTCTTAGAGAGTGGTCGCTTTGTAGTACCGGATTTCCAGAGAAATTACGCCTGGGAAGCAAAACAGGTGAACGAATTCTGGAACGATTTGGAGTTCATCACTCAAAGCAAAGATGAACACTTTGTCGGATCAGTAATTTTATTGTCTGAAGAAGGTAATCCAAATCTGCAGGTGATAGACGGGCAGCAAAGATTAACAACTGTTTTCATGCTAATTTCATTAATTCGCGATCTTATGATGGAGCAAGAAACTCAGAATTTGCAATTAGCGGTCAGCACATTTGACGTTTCTCACGAACCTATAAGTCTGCTTTTCAAAGACTTAGCATCTGCTGAACCTCGATTTGAGGGAAATGCACAAATAAAGAAAGATTTTCTGGATTGCGTGATTAGAAATCCAAAAGATCCAAATCGAAGAAAATTTCAGAAGAGAGATAGGTCCGAAACTCGACGTCTAAGAAAAGCAAATTCTTTTCTAGAAAAGGCAATTCGTGATTTCATGCTTCGTAATGCTGGCGAGGATGTCCAATCCCGACTTCGAGTCTTACATGATCTATTTCAAACCGTGATAAAGAATCTCAAAGTTATGTCAATTTCTACGCACAATAGAAAAGAAGCTGTAACAATATATATGACATTAAATAACAGAGGTCTCGGGCTTTCACCTAGTGACCTGGTTAAGAGTCTCCTAATTCGTTTTGTATCAAAATCTATAGACGGCCAAGGATTTCTTGATAGCAAGGAGGTTTTAAAAAAATGGGGTGAAATTATTGAAAATGTTGGAGATGATTCCCTTGACCAGTTCCTCCGGCATTATCAACTTGTTTATGGAAGAAGGAGTAGCACGGGATCAAACCTGCTTTCGATCAGGGAAAAAGATATTTTTTCTATTTTTGAGCACGACATAGTAGGTGAACCAAAAAATCCAGTCACGGACCCGGCAGCAAGGGCATACCAAGTTTTAGAGGATTTAATAAAGAAATCAGCTACATACGGAAAGTTAATCAAATTTGATAGTCCAGACCAAGATGAGATTCAGATAAAGTTTGATTTAACCTTTAGAGGACTCTATTCACTTTCAGATTCATACCGAATAGCGCTACTTGCATTTCTGGACGAAGAAGTAGGTCTTTCTGTTACAGAATTGGAAGAGTGGATCCGTTTTGTAGAATCACTAGCAATTCGATGGATAATTGTGGGAGGCAATGCACAAGTACTGGAAAACCTCTTTCAATCTACTGCGATTGATGCCCTTAAATTGCGTTCTGAGAGAGATTTTACTGAAAATATATTACGTAGACGCTTTGTAGAGAATTTACAAACTGACGAGAATGTGTCATTAAGACTCCACGAGGCTTTTGATGATAGTCGTCTCGCAAGATATATTGGGTTCAAATTGAACGAGTCTCTTACAGACAACATGGGTGTATTGAAGTTTGATCCGAAATTGATTCATGTTGAGCATATAGCTCCCGATGCGATGACAGAAGATTGGAAGATATCGTTAGGAATTCTTGCAACCGATCAGGATGAAATCGCAGCCGAATACGACGATCTTGCTGAAAAATTAGGGAACAAAACTATTCTTGAATATGGAATTAATAGGCCTCTTCAAAATAAATCTTTTCCCATCAAAAAGGAAGGTATTTTAGTTGGCAAGAAGAGGATTAAGGGTTACAAAGATAGTTCAATACAAATGACGCAAGACCTCCTTTCATTTGAATATTGGTCCCGTGAATTAATTGAATCTAGAACTAAATGGTTTGCGGAAATGTTTAATATTATTTTTGGATATCAAACAACAAAAAAAGTGGAGAAATTCTCGATTTGGCATAATTCCCACCTCTAGCGCAGTAGTGCGTGATTCCTGTAGCCTATAACCGTGTGGAAAACAGAGAATATGAGTATTCGTGGGCTCATCACTGGAACCGTTCTGGTCCTTGGGATCGCCACACTTTCTGGCTGCTCGGTTGTGTCTGAATATGAAAACACAGCTACTTCGGCAAGCCCAATCCAAAACCTTTCGATGGGTCAATT
>Ga0209550_10006693_pt1 | contig 10727 bp, 10 predicted proteins | sample LauGreSuBDMM15SN_2_FD_187567 | JGI IMG/M metagenome (GOLD analysis project Ga0209550, IMG submission 187567) | Freshwater lake microbial communities from Lake Michigan, USA - Su13.BD.MM15.SN (SPAdes) (version 5) | ecosystem: Environmental > Aquatic > Freshwater > Lake | place: Lake Michigan... | reverse complement strand
ATTGAGATGGCCGCTGCAGATGCTACGAGGGGGCCAATGATAAATACTATTTCATCAACAAGTGCTTCAAACGAGTACGCAGTGTTAATGAGTTGACGACCATCCTCTTTGTCCTCCAGAGTGTGCAGCCAACGTCGCCGTACCAGTCCACCGATGTTGGGCAAGAATGCTTCTGCCGCGAAAATGAGGGCCATCCAAATTATTGTGGGGAAGTTGTGAGTGATTGTGTATATAAAAAGTAGGCCGAAAATGATGTATGGCGGAATTGTAAAACGTAACACCTTAGCTTGGCCAAGCTGATCAGCTTTTCGCGACCAGAGCGGGGAAAAGGCTGCGTTAACTAACGCTGCCCCAGTGGAGATTGCCCCTGCTAATGTATATGAGTTTGTTTCGTCAAGCACAATAAAAGTGACCGACAAGAAAGTCATGGCGATAGGTAAACGTGCGATTAATCCAGGAATTGAGAATGCTAGTCCACCCGGTGTTGCAAAAAGTTTGCGATAGGGCGTCAGCATGTTCAAACTCTAATGGTGTTGGGGTTATAAAAGTTAAAATATTATGAGTAATTAGCCTAAAATTGAATTACACTTAAAGTTACAGCAATTGTGTGCAGCCAATGATCCCGTTCAGGAAAGAGCATGATGCAAAACATGAATCAGGACAGTGGGTTGTATTTATTAGTTGACGGTGGAAAAACTAAGACTGAAGCAGTTATTGTCGATTCAAATGGATCTGAAATTGCGAAAAGTCGTGGGCCTGGTTTAGAAATAATAGGTAGTGTTAATGGTTACGAGCGTGTTGTTGATAGCTTGCGCACAACATTTGACCAACTTCCACAAACAGCAAGATTTGCCGGGGTTGCATTTGGGTTAAACGGTGCTCAAGCACCATCAGCATCTTCTGATCTTGCCGCTAAAGCAATCTCATCATTGGTTAAAGCTGATCGATTTACGATTGCAAGCGATGTTGTAATGAATTATCTAGGCGCGCTTGGAAATCAACCTGGCGTAGTTGTTGCGGCAGGAACTGGTTCTGTGGTGATGGCAATTTCCAGGCAAGGCGTTCCGTATCGCATCGATGGCGATGGTCCACTATTTGCAGATCGTGGAAGTGGTCATGACATTGGGCGACAAGGGTTAAAGATCGCGGCAATGGTTGATGATGGCCTGCCCGGATCGGCCGCTCTTCATAAAGCGATGATTAAACGTTTCGGCACGCTGGAAAACACTGCCGCTAGCGTTTATGGGGCAGTTAACCCCATCGAACTGGTCGCCTCCTTTAGCAAGGACGTTGTAGATGCGGCAAAAGAGGGCGATGAAATCTCTATCGAGATTCTGCGCTGTGCAGCGATGGACCTTGCCATGAATGTGCAAGCCGCAGCTCAACGTTCCAAGCTAGCAGGAGCGCCTTTTTCCTATTCCACAGCTGGCGGAATCTTTAACATTGGGCCCCTTTTAGAAAAGACATTCCACGAATTTATAGCTCAATTTCTTCCTGAGGCGCAGTACCAAAAACCTTTAGGTGGTGCTATAGCAGGTGCCCGAATTGTGGCATTAAATAAAGCGCCGATGTTAGAGCAGGTAACCACTTGGGTTGGCGCGAACTAGATAGGTATACCAGTTTGATATATGGTCTAGAAAAACGTTAGAGCTTTGTAAGTAGAAGTGGTTGACTTTGCATGCGCACAGTGGAAGATTTCATTGTGCAAAAGTTTTGACACTTCCAACAAACTACTGTGATTGGGCGAAAATGAAAATTAGAAGTAAAAGCTTAGTTTTTGCAATGAGTATTTCCTTACTTGTTCCTACATCACTGATGACAACTTCAGCTGTTGCAGCAACAACAACTCTTACAATTGATTCATGGCGTACGGATGATTCAAAAATTTGGAAAGAAGTTATAATTCCAATTTACGAAAAAGCTAACCCTGGTGTAAAAGTTGTATGGGCACCAAGTCCTTCAAACGAATATGACTCTGCACTTAGTTTGCGGATGAAGAGCAAAACTGCTGCTGATATAGTTATGTGTCGTCCATATGGATTAACTAAGGCCCTTATCAAAGATAAGCATCTAACTAATTTAACTGGTTTACCTGGACTCACGAATTTCACAACGCAATCAATGCAATCTTGGGCAGATGCCAAAGGCGTTCCATTCTGTGTACCATCAGCCTCAGTCGGTGCCGGTTTCTACTACAATAAAAATATCTTTAAGGAATTGAAATTAACTGTTCCTAAGACCCAAGCGGAATTTATTGCAGTACTTGAGAAAATAAAGAAAAATGGAAAGTACACACCACTTGTGGCCACTGGTACCTCAGCAGATTCTTGGATGCTCGATCAAATGGGTCTTCAATTAGTGGGACCTTATTACTGGAAGGGTGATGCCGGTGGAGTGGCTCTTGATAATGGCAAGAGGAAAGTTACGGATCCAGAGTACGTTGCTGCATTCGAAGCTCTAGCGTCATGGAAGCCATATCTCCCTAAAGCGTTTTCATCTGTCTCCTACTCAGATGCTGAGCAGCTATTCATTCTTGGCCGCGCTGCAATTGCAGCTGAAGGCTCATGGAGTGTAAAAGAAATGGCACCACCAGGATCAAATGTTGGCGTATTTGGGGCTCCAGTAGCTAAAGCTGGTGACAAGCCATATGTTCAAGTGCTTGCAGATCATGGCTTTGGAATCAACGCTGCCAGCCCTAACCAAGCTGCAGCTAAAAAACTTCTTACTTGGTTTACAACTAAGGAGTTTGCACAGGTATATGCCAATAGCTTGCCTGGGTTCTTCCCATTAAGTAAGGACAAGATCTCAATCGACAATAAAACGGCACAAGCTTGGCTTAACCTGCGCGATGGAGCGATCGTCAATGCTCCGATCGGCATGGATAAGATGAATACGGGTACACCTAACTGGTTCTCTGTCACTACTAATCTGCTAAATGTGATGATGACTACGAAGATGACCGGAAAACAGGCAGCGGCTGAACTACAAAAGTCGTTGGAATCCTGGTATCCACCACAGAAAAAGAAGTAAATAATGGGGGCGCTCAGATCCAAAATGGGTCTGAGCGCCTTCACTTTTCTGTTCTGTATATTGCCAAATTAACTGGGGGAGTACTTGCAATCAAAAACTTTGGCGCGTAGGCGCCGTCGACAACTTTTACTGTTTACCTCTCCAGCCCTGGCCTTTTTTCTGCTTTTTGCAGTTTTTCCATTAATCTCAACGATTTATATCAGTTTCTACCAAGAAGATGTCTTTGTTGGTTTAAAAAACTTTGTATTCCTATTTACCAATGATGAAGCAAGCGAAAGACTCCTTTACGCTTTTCTGCATAACTGTCAATTTTTCCTAATTGCGGCATCAATACAACTTCCAACGGCTCTATTTATGGCAGCCCTCTTGACCTCGGGTCGAGTTCGACGAATGACCAGTTTTTATCGCACATTACTATTTATCCCAACCACCCTCTCTGTTGTAATTGTTGGTTTCATTTGGCGATTAATCATTAGCCCACTGTGGGGAATAGTTGACTATCCATTGTTGGGTGAAAAACTTACTGCGCTTCCAACAATTACCTTGATGTCAGTCTGGCAATACCTGGGGATCCCCATGGTTTTTCTTTACAGCGCGTTACTTTCAATTCCCAGCAATATTATCGAAGCTGCTCAAGTGGATGGTGCATCAGATCTCAGAATTTTCTTTCGCATTAAAATCCCCCTGATAGCGCCTCAAATTGGGATTATTACGATTTTAACTTTTATCTGGACTTTCAATGGCTTCGACATAATTTATGCCTTAAATGGTGGAATGCCTGGTCCGGATTATGCCACTGATGTTCTGGGCACACTGTTCTACCGGACTTTCTTTGGTTGGGGTGCTGATCTAGGAAACCAAAATCTCGGCGCTGCAACAGCGACCGTAATATTCTTCATAATTTTATTGGGCACGGCAGTATATTTTGCGACTGTGCAACGCCGTTTGAAGGCAAGCCAGTTATGATTCAGAAAAAACACAGATTTCAATTTAAATCTAAAAATCTCGCAGTCCACTTATCTTTGCTATTTTTTGTGATACTTGCACTTGGGCCAATATTTATAATAGTCATAAATTCATTTAAAACTATGGAAGGCATTTTTACTGGGCCACTAAAGCTTCCAAACTCTGAGACATTCACCTTTGATGGATTTAAACGTGCGGTCGCACAAGGAAACTTTGTTAGAAATTATGCCAACAGCACAATTATTACTTTAGGAGCAACGCTATTGACAGTTACTTGCTCCTGTTTAGCAGCTTATGGAATAACTGAATACACCACAAAACTTTCAAAAATGATTGCCGGTTTATTTACAATTGGCATCATGTTGCCAGTTACGCTAGGAACTATTGTAATTATAAAAATGATGGTTAAATTTCATATTTTAAACACACATATCTCTCTCATTCTTGTTTACGTAGGAATCTTTGTACCACTTGGGGTAATTTTAATGGTTACCAATTTTCGAACGATTTCTAATGAACTAAAGGAAGCAGCGCGCATTGATGGCGCAAATGAGTTTAAAACTTTCCTGATAGTTCTTCCACTGGTTATGCCAGGTGTTGCTGCGGTGGCTGCGATCACGATGCTGCCGGTATGGAATGACTTATGGTTCCCACTAATTCTTACCGCAGGACCAAAAACTCAGACTTTAACATTGGGTATCCAGCAATTTGTTGGTACTTACAATAATGATTGGCAGGCTCTGCTTGCGGGCTTAGTGCTTAGCGCAATTCCACTGATCCTCTTATTCACAATCTTCTCGAAGCAATTCATTAAGGGTCTTTCAGATGGGTACGGCAAGTAAGGATTTCGGGCTACCAATCTAATAAGGGAGTACACATGAAGGTCGATAGATTTGAAGATATTGATTCAGTTTTGATAGCTGAATTAATTGCCCACCTTGGCTTAGATGCCGTAAAACGACAGCTGCCAGAGATCCAGGCCGCTGCAAAGTTGATCTTTGATGTCGTTACCAGTGGTGGGAATGTATTTACTTTTGGTGCCGGACATGCGCAATCTCTGGCGATGGAGTTTTCAAGTCGCGCTGGCGGTCTGGCAATATTTCAATCTATGCATCTACAAGATATCCGCCCAGAGCGCCGAGATGCCTTCTGGGATCTTCGTGATTCAGAGCCTGAGCGAATTCCAGAAAATGGCATCAAAGTTTTAGACCATCACAAAATCAAAGAAAATGACCTCGTAATAATTGCCTCACAATCTGGTCGCAACGGAGCGATTGTAGAAATGGCACTTGAATGCAAGAAGCGTGGCATCAAAGTTATTGGATTGAGTTCAAATAAACATAGTGACTCAGTTGACTCCAGACACCCATCGACTTTAATGCTTGGCGAGGTAGTCGATATATCCCTGGATAATGGCTCAGTAATCGGGGACGCCGTTGCCGAATTACCTGATGGCAAAAGCATTTGTTCAGCGTCAACCGTTTGTTTTGTGCTTATTGCACAGGCAATAAATGCCGAAGTCACCAAGCTATTTCTGCTGAATTCTTTACCTGCGCCATTACTAGTAAGCGCTAACTTAGACCATGGTGATAAGGCGAATTCGCCGCTGAAGTTTCCAGCCATCAAAATTTAGTTAGGTAATTAACTTGCAATCTGCTAATTGTGTAATTAGAAATGCCCGGATTGTTCTGCCTGAATCTCTCATTTCCAATGGGTTTTTGGAAATTGTTAATGGCAGAATTACCAAAGTCTCAGAAGGAGAGCCTTCTTCCAGTAGTACCGATTTAATTTTTGACGCTCAAAAAGCAACTTTAACCCCTGGTTTTATAGATCTCCACGTGCATGGTGGAAATGGTGGCGCTTTCACATCTATTGATCCAGCTGAGCACACCTTAGCCCGAGAATTCCATCTAAAAAATGGAACCACATCAATGCTGGCATCTACCCACACCACAGAATTCTCAAGTTTATTAGCAATATTAACTTCCTTGTCGATAAGTTCTAGATCAAATAAAAGTGGTTCCAAAGTTTTAGGTATTCATACCGAAGGGCCCTTTATCTCAGAACATAAGCCTGGTGCACATGTGGTTGCACAATTAAAAGAGGCTGATTTGTCGGCAATTGACGAGGTTATTTCAGCTGCTGATAATTTCATATTGATGGTAACGGTAGCTCCAGAAATTCCTGGTGGACTAGAGCTAATTAGATATCTAGCGAAGAAAAATATTGTTTCCTCAATTGGTCATACCAATGCCACCTATGCGCAAGCGGTCGAGGGGATAAAAGCAGGAGCAAGGTCTACTACTCATTTGTTCAACGCCATGTCACCACTTGGACACCGTAATCCTGGCGTGGTTGGCGCCATTTTAGATAATGATGAGATTTTTGCTGAATTAATATTAGATGGCATTCATATTCATGAGGCGATATTTAGAATTGCCTTAAAATCCAAAGGTGTTGACCGAATTAATTTAATTACAGATGCCACATCTCTGGCAGGGCTGCCAGATGGAGAATATGGCGAACTACCAGATAGAGCGGTAACAAAAACAGGTGGAAAGATCGTTGTCGCAGGCACAGATACCCTTGCCGGAAGTGCGCTTTCTATGAATATGGTTTATCAAAATGCAGCCAAATTTGCACCGTTAACTCTGTCGGAGCTAAGTAAAATATCCTCACTAAATGCGGCCAGAATTTTGGGTAAAGAAGCAGATATCGGTTCGATTGAAGTTGGAAAATTGGCTGACTTAGTACTACTTGACTCAGAATCTAACGTTTGCGCGACCATGATTGAAGGTCAATGGAAGTACTTAAGTGATGGGCGAAAAGCAGCGCTAAGCGGTAAGTGACCAGCGGATTTCATCAGCTAACTCAGCCAGCGTCATATCTAGACCATTGCCAAAGATGCGAGTTGGATCTGAATTCAAAGCTGCTCGAATTGAACTGATTTTGGCTAGATCAGCCGCTGATCCCTTGAGATTTGAATTTGCAGAGACACCAGAGTTACTTAAAATCTTGGCAATTTCTAGAAATGCTATTCCAACAGCTTCATACTTGATCAGCCATTTCAAAGATTCTTCGCGCCAATGTGGCTTTGAAAATTTTGCTGATTTTATTGTTGCAACATCACTGAGCATCTGATTGCAATGGGCTTCAATGAGTTTTCCCGCTAGGTCCGGTTTGCCAGTTTTCCACATAAATGAGGCTGCCTCTAACATGGCACTAAAATCTGGCGCCGGATTTACGCGCAGACAAGATTCAAAGCACGCCCGCAGCAGATTACGGAAGGCGGCGCGATCGCCAGGATTATCCATTAACAGAGTAAGTGAATATTCCCAAGCTGCTTGTGGCTGATAGCCCTGGGTATCCCACAAATAGTCACCGATAGTACTTAAGGAGATAAGTGAGAGTTCAAATCGATCCATTGGGTTAGCAAAGTATCCGAGGCAATGCTTTTCTAAACCTTTTTCACGTCCCTCAATTGGGCCCACATGTAATTCGTGCACCATAGCTATGTCATTTACCGGGTAATTATCCCAATACAAAGGAGTGTGGCTGGTATTAGCTTTAAATACCTTGGCATCAGAGATATCAAGGTATTCCGAACAAATTTCGCGTCCGGTCCAAATCAGGGCTAGCTCAGGATCAAGAGCGCTACCAAATTGCGTAATGTATTCCTCAGTAGCTTTACCGTGATACTGCATTGGACAAATTGCTAAGGTATTTTCAGAATCTAGCTTTTTTAACTCTGCCCAGACTGCGTTGCAGTAATAACTATGTGCCTGCATGATGGATTTGAATTTTGCCACATCATTATCACTTTGCAGACGAGCTGGAATATCATCAAGAAAAAGGCCAAATTCACGCACCCCGATGCTGTGAAGCTGCTTGAAGCGAACCATAATCGCCGCTACCTCACTGGCATCACAGTATTGAACTGTCAGCCCTGGTGAAATTGCAACGGAAACGGTGACCCCGTTCTTTCTACCCTCTGTCATCAAATCGGATACTCGATTTAAAAAGTCTTCACTTAGCTCTGAGCGCCAGTCGTATCGATGCCATGGGTCATCTTTAGGCGCTAGTAAGTAGCGATTAAAACCGAAATCAGAGAAATGAGCCAGCCCGCGCAATCTTTGTTCGTGGCTCCAGGGCGTTCCATAGAAGCCTTCGATGACACCTCTAACTTTAAAGTCTGGTGAGTGCTTATGATCTGTAACAGCCACATTAGTTAATAGAGATTTAAGTAAGATATTAAGGGCGTAGCGAAATCCCGAGTATGTTGATCGCTCAATGGTTGCTTTCTTATCTGTTGATAGGGAAGTGGTAACTATTGATTCTTCTGGTCCGAGTTTAGAGTTCTCACTGACAGTAATTTTACTAAAACCAGAGCTCAAAAACACCTGATGGCGCTTAGTAAAACTCTTAAATAGCGCATTTTCTGCAGCAGTTGCTCCTAGTAAATTACTCATGACACATCCTTCTCTCTGATATCTATCTCTAAATTATCTCGATTAGGAGATAAATTAAATTTATATTGATCTCCTACATAAACACATTCTGCGAGCATAATAATTCGACCGTTTTGGTCTAAATCAATCATTTTAAGTTCCAAGCAGGCTTTATTCTTTTGAATTCTTAAGTGATCAGTTATTTCTGGGGTTGGAATAGCTGCAGCCAAGCTAGTGTTGGCATTGATAATTTTGATTCCATATCTTTGAAGTAAAAGTGTGTAAAGAGAGCCACTTAAATCTGCTTGCCTAATGTTGGGAAAGTATGCCGTTGGCAGAAAGACTCTTTCAACACCTAGAGCAACTCCATCAGCAAGCCGCAGCCGAGAAAATTTAAGTAGTTCTGAACCGACGGGCACACCAAGAAGTGCCGATTTCGTAGAATCTGCTTTTAAATATTTAAATTCGAGAACTTTTGAACTGGGTTTTAAGCCCAAATCAGTCATTTCTTCAGTAAATGACTTCAATCGGAATTCGTGGGTAACTGGCGTATAAGTAATAAAGGTGCCAGATCCTTGCCGTCTTTCGAGCTTCTGTTCCTGTATTAACTGATCAATTGCGCGACGAACGGTCATTCGTGCGACTTTACAATCCTGTGCTAATTCCCGCTCACCTGGCAAGCGTGATCCTTGTGGTGATGAGACTATTAAGTTAAGTAGATGTAGTCGGGCTTTTTGAGAGGCCGTTACATTATTAGCGAGCGGCATGAAGGGTCCCCGTACTCAAAACTTTAATGGGTTCGGAATATGTGACAGCTTTACTCAATTTATTCGCAGTATGCCCAAGCCCAGCAAAGTACTTAGATCGTTTCGGCAGAGCTTCTAACATCCAGGCCATGGAGTCATCGGTGAATTGACTGACGTACTGTGAGACAGCAGCTAATTTTGTCTCTAAAACCTGATCAATATCAACAAAAGTATTAGCTTGATTCGAGTTAAAGAGAGCAACAGCTTCAATTTCTCGCTTTTGACTACTGACAAACTCTGCCGGAATCTGTAAATCATTGCCTTCGACTCCTAAAACATCTGCCAAAATAACAGCTTCAACGGCTGCAAAGCCTGACTTGTAGTGGTCGGCATGCGCTTCATTATTTAGCCATGGATCTAAGGAGATAACCCCATCTGGTTGGAATTGGCGCACAACTGTAATTAAGTCACGACGTGCTTGGTAGACAGTCCAGTCACCTGCATCTGGATAATTTAAATAGTAAATACCCAATACGCCAAGAATCTCTGCCGCCTTTTCAGCTTCACTGGCAAGACGCGCAGCTGCAACCTCTTTTGAAAGCGTTAAATCAATTACGCCCGCTAAGTCATCTGTGACTGTTACATAAAGAACTTCAGCTCCGTTTTTTATCAGCTGAGCAACTAACCCACCGACTGCAATATCTATATCGTCATAGTGCGCTTGAATTGCAAGAACCCGTTTGCAAGAAAATATATCTGGCGTAGGCGACAAGGAGGGGATCTCCACGAACTCTGAATTCATACCAACCCCCGTTAAATTTGGTTAAGGATTTCAGAATTTCAGCCCGTATACAAGGGTTTTTCAGTAATATTGACACATGGAGCTCATTACTTTTGACTCAGGTGAGGCTGTTCGTAAGTTTGAAGAAGAAGATAGATCAGGTCTCTATCATGTTTGTCTAGCAACCGGTGATAGTGGCGCTAGCGCCCTTGCTTTATACAATCAAAAAGAGATGCTCGGTGAAATTTATGTTGGCCCATATTTAAGCTTTCAACCAGAGTTATCTTTGACTTTGATTAAAGGTGGCATCGCTGGATACGCCCTTGCCGCACTTGATACCAGAGCATTTGAAGATACATTGAGCAGCCAGTGGTGGCCAGTAATTCTAGAAAAATACAGCGCTCGCTCACCCGAGAATTTCAATGAACGTGAAAAGAATTTATTTGGATATATCCAGAACCCACCACTTCGGCCTGAAAAAGTTGTTAATCAATATCCAAGTCACCTACACATAGATTTACTTGAAACAGCTCAAGGTCGTGGCATTGGTAAAGCGATGATGCATCTTTTACTTGACGCGCTAAGAGAGAAGGGCTCAAAGGGAGTGCATCTTGGAATGGGATCACAAAATGCCAGAGCCTTCACTTTCTATACCAAGTTAGGTTTTAAGCTGCTAGATAAGAATGATGATGAATGGACTATGGGTCTAAAACTTTAAAGCGTGCTGAGCTTCTCTTTAACTGCCATCGCAGATGG
>Ga0209550_10006690_pt1 | contig 10730 bp, 8 predicted proteins | sample LauGreSuBDMM15SN_2_FD_187567 | JGI IMG/M metagenome (GOLD analysis project Ga0209550, IMG submission 187567) | Freshwater lake microbial communities from Lake Michigan, USA - Su13.BD.MM15.SN (SPAdes) (version 5) | ecosystem: Environmental > Aquatic > Freshwater > Lake | place: Lake Michigan, USA... | reverse complement strand
ATTAGTCATATAATAAAATATATATAATGATAGGTAATATTAATAACTCTATTGACGGTTTAGATACCGATAATGTGACTATAATAACTATAGGTGCTCATGGATATTCAATAAAAAACAAAATAATTAAAAATTTACCCTTGACTGTAATTACAAATGCAGATATTGGTAATGTTGCTATAACAAGTGATTATACTAGTGAATTTTTTATCCATAATAATCAATTTTATCAACCATTAACAATTAAAGATATTAATGAGACAATCAATACTCGTAATATAAAATTAATAGGATCGAAATCTACTCAATATAATACTATTGTTTATAATACAGGTACATCAATGCATGATTTTTTTCTTAGTACTGGTTATATAAATAAATATATTAATGAAGATTGTACAACAGAATTAACTGATAAAATTATTAATAATGCAAAAAAATTATTTTTATCTGAATTAAATAAAAATGAAGATATAGATCTATGGACAGGATGTAATGCAATTGATAATTATAATTTATTTGATATATGTGATAAAATCAAGTTATTAATAAATTCAAATCTACCTGATCAAGTTCCATCTAATAAGGCAAGCTTAACGTGCTTACCTGATCAAGTCATATCAGATAAGACAAAAAAAAATAAAGAATATATTTTAGAATATACTAGAGAACCAATGATATTAAGAATATTATTTATCTTAATGGTTTGTAATCATTATTTAATAAGTAAAAAATATGATTATGATGAATTTAGTATATTTTATAATGAATCACAAAATTTTATAGACTTTATTAAGATATTAAAACATGACTCAAATAAAATTAATAATTTAGTTAAACATTATTATGATAATATATTAAAAATAAACAATCTAGTACTTAATATTGATTTGTATGAATGTTTTAAAGATAAAAAAGTCATATCATATTTTAAAAGTTTAATGAGTAGATTATCTTGTGAATCTTTTTCACAAAATGAGTTTACAAGGAATACAATTGATGAAATAAATAATAAAATAAATACAGTAGGTATAAAAATGAGTGAAATAATTGTTTTAGCAAAACAGTTAGAAGAAAAGATTAACCAGAATCGTTACTCTTCCAAAGGGAGTCATTACTCTTCCAAAGAGAGTGAATCTCATTCACGTGCTTACCATAAAGTAATTATTGTAAGTATATTTTGCCAGGCATTAAGAAGTGTTAAAGAAATAATTAAATCTAATTTAATCAGTTTTGGTAAAATTAAACATAAAATTATTCCACCATATACTATAACTAGTTCTAATTCATCATGTAAAATCATTAAATATTTATATAAATTATCTATACAACAAAATTTACCTATTATATCTTCTATAAATTTTTTAGATTTACTATTAAATGATTTTAATTTTTTAGAATATATAACAAATGACAAATTTAAAAAATATAAAGAACAATTATTAAACGTTCAACATTTAAAAAATATTGAAACTAATTCTAAACACAATATAATTTTTAATTATTCTGTAAATAGAATTAAGAAATTTGTAGAAGATTTAATAAACTTAATCAATGGTCGTAAATTAAATTCATTAAATAATTTAGGAATAATTTATATTTTTAGTGTATTTTTTGAATATGGTAATAAAAATACAAATATTATGGATAAATTAAATATAGGTCATATTAATAATTTTGCATCTGATAAGAGTGATGAAAATATATTTAATGTTTTTAATAATTTTTTATCACTCTTATATTTAGAATATAGATTAACACATAAAATATATTTAACGATAACCGAAATTAAGAGGATTAAATTATTAAATAAATCTCATAATTTTAAAAGAATTAAAACTAAAAATGTAGTTTTAGAAAATGTTATTGATATTAATAATATATTTTTAAGAATAGTCAAAAGGAATATTGAGATATACGAAGCTGTTTTATCTGTTTATCATTAATTTATAATATTTATAAGAGCTTCGTATTTTTTAATGTCTCTTGATATTCATTCAAGATATTAGTATCAAATAATATATCTCTTAAACTTAAATTTTTAAATCGTTCACTATTTCTTGTTTTATTAATTTTATTAGATAATTCATCATTTAATTTTAAATCGTTCACTATTTCTTTTTCATATTTATATTGTATATCACATTCAATAAATTTATCTTTTTTATACATAAATTCATTATTACAACTTTTAGGCAAAGACAAATTTATTTTATTGAAATTAAATATGTTTACATTTGGTTTAAATAATGCTAATTTAATTGTATTAAATATATTAATATTATTTAATGACCAAACAATATCACAACCATTATGATAATCATTAATAGATAATTTAAAATATGGTACTGTTGGATCTATACCTTTAATTATAACTTCATTTAAAATATTAAATGTAAATGACTTATTTGTAAGTCCATATATAATCTTACATTTAAAATTATTATTATTTAAAGAAGTAGAATTAATTTTAAATGTAAGAGTATATGTACCTGGATGAGGTACTAATCCCAATAACCAAATTGGTTTTAATCTATATGCGATTGGTTTATCGCTATTAAATACTGCATTATTAAAGAACCAATAGTCATCAATAGTTTGAACATTAATAGCGGTCATATTAATGCCAAAATTTAGATATTTAATCGTTGGAAAATTATTAGATAATATATTGTAAAATGGTGGATAAATACGAATAAAATTAGACATACTATTAAATAATACAAAATTATTCATTTTATTATAAGCGTTTAAGTGTGAAATACTTAAGTAATTATTATTATTAATTAATTGATTATAATATTTAGTATCATTTTGCATTTTATAAAAATTCCATATAATAACTATTTTATATGCCATATCGCTTAATTTTATAGACGTTAAGTCTATATTACTATCCATAATTTCGATATCAATACTAGAATCAATTAATTTATCTATAATAATTTTTTTTAATAATGTAATTTTCTGATTTGACTTTATAGATTTATTATCAAATATTAAAATTAATGGTCCTGAATATTGATATTCAGGTTTTGTTTTTTTTCTTTTAATTGCAGTTGTACATATTTTAATTATATCACTTAATAATATTGATTTAGAATTAGTTGATAAATGATTAACTATTATGTCATTTAAATCATCAGTAAAATTAAAAATATCAATTTCAATACATCCACCATAATATATTGATGATATTAATTCATAATAACATAAACTACTTGAATCAGTAATTTGATTATATGGTAGATATGTATTATGAGATGAATTAATCCAATATTGATAAATATTTAAACTATTAATCAATTTACTATCATTAATGACTAATTCTAAATTAGATGTCAATAAAGTATTATCATCTAATTTTGACATATATCTATAATAGTTAAAATAAATTAAATTAAATAATTACTATTAATTAAATTATAATAGTCATAACATTTATCATTATGATGTAAAGGTATCAAAGTAAATAAAAGTGATTTTGTAATTTTTTTGACATTTTCTAATTGTTTTACTGAATATTTATCTAAGAATACTGAGTTAAATGTATTTATTAATAGATCTTTATACGTTAAGTTTACTTTCTTACCTTCTAATATTTCATCATAACCTATTAATGATTGATATAATTTTGCATAATCATAAAATATATCACCATATATAGTTAATTTATTATCAATTTTACCTCTCATATCAATAAATTTTATTTTACCAAATTGATTAACTAATATATTAGTTAATACAGGATCACCGTGGATAGGGCCTATTATTGCTTCACTATCTTTTTCATAATTTGTCAAATCATTTTTGATAATGTCATAAACATGTTCACTATTTACATATAATGAATAATCATAATTAGAATATCTATTTTCTAATTTATTTACATAATTTCCATAAACATTTATTTCAGGTATATTTTTAGATGATGTATGAATTCTATATAATGATCTTATTATATGACTTAATAAGTCAGTAGACAATTCTTCTGAAAGTAATAATTGTGTTATAGGAATACCATTAATTTTTTCCATCTCATACCATTTAAAATTAGTTTTATCATAGTTAAACATAATCGGAAACATATCTTTAATGTCATTTGGTATATTATTATAATAGTATATTTCACCATCTAATACATTACTAGATGACTTCTTATATATTTGAATACTAATACTATCTAAATTATTAAAAGATCTTGGTTCAATCTGTGATGAATAATATCCTAATTCTTTTTCTAAATCTTCAAAACTTGATATTGCTAAATCATCGATATAATAGTCTGCATATGGTTTACCGAAGTAAATTTCATCATAAGGGATATTAAATTTGTCTAAAGTATCAAATGTTATTTTACCAATTTTATTCATACATTTACCTACATTACCACTATTTGATTTCATATTTCTTGCTGTATAAATTATTATTTCATGACCTAATTTTTTTAAATATTTTAAAAAATTAATATTTTGATCGATTGGATCTACAGTAGTATAATCACCTTCTACTCTTGGAAATGTGACGAGTGTATTATCTAAATCAAAACAGTAACGTTGTTTTTTTAACATTTGAGAATTATTTAATGCATTAATTCTTGGAAAATTATTACAAAATAATCTAACATGTAATGGTGTTCCTAAACAAATATAATCATTTAAATCTATAATTGTATTTGAAAATTTACTTCCATTTTTTATCATCTCTGATATAACGGTAGATGTATAATATTCACCTTTTTGTTTTATATTATTTTGAATAATATAATCACAATACTGTAATAATTCTAAATATGATTTAAATGCATATGCACCAGTACATGCATTATCTGAAATTTTTATTTTTTCTTTAATTTCATTGATATTATTATTGTTATCTAATTTAATATATGAATAGATCGGTTCATTAGAAGTATCATTAAAAGTAAATATTTGGTTATAATTTTGACATTGTTTCCATTTATTAATAATATCGCAAGTATAAAAGTTATCACCATCTAAACATATAATGGGTTGATCTTCAAAATCTAAATTTTTTAACATTAATAATATTGTTTCACTTGCTCCATTTGTATCATAATTTAATTGTAAAAATTTAAATTTATATTTTGGATATTTTTTTTGCAAAACATCTTCAAAACGATATTTAGTTAATTCACTATTATATGGTATTAATATAGTATCTGAATCTGAAATTTTTAAATTATCAATTAACCAGTATATAATTGGTTTACCCATTACATTAATGAGTGGCTTCGGAAGCTTATAACCACACTTTTTAAATCTAGTTCCTAATCCGCCAAGTGGAATTAATATTAACATTTATAATATTAAATAAAATATTATTTATTAATAAATAACTTATGAAAAAAAATGTTTTTATCTTTTTAGTATTTTTTGTTATATTTACTTTATTATATTTTAATTACTGTAGTGCAAAAAATATAACGGAAATTAGTAAAAAAAATAAATTAAATTTAAAAATTGCTCTATGTATATCTGGGCGAATAGATAATATAAAATATTGTTATAATACTTGGTATAATAATTTCTTAAAATATTATAATGTTGATATATTCATGCATATAGATGAATGTTCATATGATAATAAAAATTTTATTGATTCTATAATTAAACCCCAAAAAATAATTTATGAAAATCCTAATTTAGATAAAGAAAAATGGTATTTAAATATGAATATCATGTTATATAGATTATATTATTGTAATAATCTAAAAAATCAATATGCATTAGATAATAATATTAATTATGATGTAGTAATAAGAATGAGACCTGATATTACAATGTATGAAAATTTAAATTTAATAGATTTATTACCTAATTTATTTAATGATATTTTATATATACCAATTTATAGATATGATTTATCGGATATAATTAATTTATTTGGTTTAGGATTAACAGATCAGTTTTTTATATCAAATAATAAAATCAGCAATATAATAGCAAATTTTTATATAAATAAAGAAAAATATAAATTAATGAACTGTGAACTACCTGAAATGTTAATGAATAAATATATTAATGATAACAATATCGTTTATAATAAATTTAGACTTTTATTTTTCTTGTATCAATATGAAGGACTAAATAATATGGATAAATTTTTAAAGAAAACTGTACATTTACAAAAAATTAAAAATTGTTTATAAATTAATTTAATGTTCACATAATGACACTTCTCGTGTATAAATTTTATCTTGCTCTTTTACTTCATTTTTTCGTTGATACATTAATATTTCTTCATATATTAATCTATCTTTTTGATCTAAGTTAACTTGGACAACATCATTTATACTTAAAATATGTTCATTAGGATCTACTAAGAAGAATACTAATATGTCACGATATGCAGGTTTTGTTTTATCGATTTTTTTAATTTTAGTTACTTTATGTTGCATCGTATTTGGAAATACTAAACACATATCTTTAACTGTTTCTATCTTTCCCAGTGTAATTGATGCTGATTGGTCAAAACCATAATGATAATTAACATATGTATGACAATTTTGAGGATAATTTAATTCAGTATCTGCATCTTCATGTATACATGATCTAAATTCTAAGTAATGATCATGTATATTATCCATATCATAATAATATATTCCAGTTGCAATAATATGTTCATTACATGTACCTTCTAGATGCCAATTACTTAAATCATATGTATCATTACTATCTAAATATAATCTTTGTAATTTAACAATAACTTGACAATTATCTAAAATAAATGTTGGTTTATAATTTTTTGTTAAACAATGGTTATTATTTAATGATACTAAACAATTTTCAAACATTGGGATAAAATCTTTAAAAACTTTATTTATTGTTTTATATAGAGTATTTTCTTCTGATGACATTTTATCATTTAACTCTAATTCTCCATTAAATACATTTACTGCTAACCATTGAAAAATTACATTATCTGATACTTTACTATCATTTATTAACGGTGTTACGTTTTTAATATATGTATTTAATGACGGATGGATAATATCAATTTGGGAATTATTTGTATGAGGATGATATGTTTTATCAATAGTATTCTTATATAATTCTACATTTGTTTTAAGTTCATTTTTTAATTCTTGATTAATTTTATACATATTTGTTTGAATAAATTTATTTAAATATGTTAATTTATTTTTTCTAACAGTTTGATAACATGAACAATTATTTGAATAATTATGATAATCTAATGATTCATTTTCTTCATCCCATTCATCGCCTTTACATACTACACATCTACATATACAATTCGTACTAAGATCATGTAATTCTATATATAACGAAGTAAACCAATCATATGATTCTAAATCATTATCAAAATTTTTTAGCATATCAATTATTACATTAAATTGGTTCTCATTTAATTCATTTGATAATTCATTTTTCCATTTTGTTGTAATTTCATTATTATGAATTTTAGAAAACCAATCATCTTTAGATGTAATTGCATTAATATATTCCATTTTTATATGACAATTATAGTATTATTAATTATTATAATTAATATGTCAATTTTTTATTATAATAGATAGATGAATAAATGAATAATAATTTTGGATTACTATATATGATTAGTAAGAATAGTCAGACCAATTATCTCGCCATCTGTCATAATAATAACTATCATCATCACTATCATCGTGATTATTATAATAATCATAATCATAATCATAATCATGATCATCATAATAGTTATTATAATAGTGATCGTCATCATAGTAGTAATCATTAATATTTATAAATTCACCATTTTTGTCATATAATATATTATTTGTAATATTCTTATAAAATCGTTCGCGTGTAATTTCTATTGATTTGGTTTTTCTAATACGACTGTATAATGATATATTTTTTCGAATATGACTGTATGATGGTTTGTGCTTATTTTGATTCTTTATTTTAAACGTTGATCGCTGTTTATTTTGATTTAACTTATTTTGACGAATAAAGTTTACTTCTACATCGATGAATTTATCATCAAAATGTTTAATTTTTGTTATTGGTTTGCTTACCTTAATCTCAGTAATATGAGTAATTTTAGGGGGGGTAATAAAGAATTTCTTACCATTATATTTTTTGATGATAAGATTACATATTTTATTATTTACATTTCCATCTGTATTAATAAGATAAATAGATGGAAATTTATAGAACATAACTGATCTCAAATTGACTATAAAATTACGATTAAGATGATACAGCCATTTTTCTGCATTTTTATAGTCAAAGTTCATTAAGAATGACATAATGACATAAACTATATCAGTTGGAAATTTTGACATTAATTTAAAAATTCTTAGGGGGGCAATCACTGCATCTGCATATGTTTGCTTGATTATACTATTGTGCGACATTTTTGTATTTTTTGAGTGTTCATAAATCATCATGGACACTTCAAAAATTTATAGTTAATGTATATTGTTTTATTTTTCAATTTTTTAATTATACCATTGATAAACCTAACATATTATTTGTAATTTGTGGACATTTCCAATTGTATAAATAATAATTAATATGTCCATTACCTTCTGTAAAATGTAAATCATTAAATATATTTTTATAATCAAAAATATCTAAACAATCTATGACATCAATATTTAAATTTTTTATAATAATCAAGATATTACTAACAATATCAAATAAAGATTCAGTATAATTAAAATAATAATACAAATATGCTTTATTTATTTTATCATATGACTTATTATTAATAATTTTATTGGGCATTACATAAAATGAAATAAAATTAGTAATTACTTTATCTTCAATTGTAATATACGAATACATATAATCATTATCTAAAAAATGATGTATAAATTGTTCATAACTAAAAAATTGGAATATATTATATTTTTTTAAATAATCATTTAACATATGGCAAACATGTCTAGCATTATTGATTGTTAGTCTTTCAAATTTAATAAGTTTTAATGGGTCATTAATTTTATTAAAGTTCAAAAAATCTTCTAATTTATTATTATCAAGTGTACAAAAGCTAGTTTCCAATAATTTTATTGTATTTATATTTCTATGATAGTAACTAATCTTACATAAGTTATTAGGTAAATTTAAATCGGTTGTATAAATCGCTTGCCATATATCATGTAAATTAGTACGTCTGGTTACTTCTTTTATTAATAATGGTGCTAACCCATATCCTCTAATAACTTTATCAATACATAAAAAATTAATTTCAACTTGTTTCATAAGATATTTAAATACATTAACATATATTGGTATTCCGACAATAGTTGCTACTATATCATTGTTATGTTTAATTCCAATTATTAAATCTTTATAATAACCTGGTTGACAAATAAACCATTTTAAAAAATATTTTGGATAAGTTAATTTAAAATTACCACTATTATCATCACCATAATATTTATTTAAAAAATTTGTAAATAAATCAAGATCCGATTCTTTTTCTAAATCAAATTGATACCATATCAAAGAAGAACTAACATTTTCTTTAGTAGGTAAATTATATGGCAATTTTCTAATTGAATCAATATCTTTAATTTGTATTGGACAATTATCTTTATTGAATTGGATATTTTTATCATTAAAATTAATAATTGGTTCATTATTCCAAAATTTGTGCAGATTCATTAAATAATATTTAATTAAGTGATACTCATTTAAATATATAATAAAAGAAGTTATGAGTATATTACTTTAAGCTAAAAATTTAAAAACAGAAGATAATTTATTCATTGGTATTGCTGTAAAAGCACTGATACCAGACTCACTAGAACTGAATGTTGGTATTACATTTTGGATATTTGTAAGGTCACCATGAATTATTGCAATACTCTTCATTGTATTGTTATCATCTTCTTTATTATCAGGTTGTAAGGACTCAATGTCTACATTACTATAATTATTATTTATAGTATTAAGGTTTAGAGAATAATAGTATACATTTTGATCTTTATGTTTGATTTTATTACCACCATTTAATTTGACAAATTGTGAACTATCTATTTCACGTAATAATTCCTCTTTTAAGCCACGAATTATAGTTTTTAGAGGATCTAATTTATTTCCAGTTAAGTCAAAATTTTTACAGGTTTCTGAAATTGCAAATTGAGTATCACCTGCTTTATATGTAATACAGATTACATAATCATCAGGATGTTTTTGTTTTATATGATCAAACATTTCTTTCATACCATTTTTTTTATAAGTAGACGGTTTTACATGATTACATGTAGACCAAGAATTAGTGGTAATACTATAAATTGTATTATTCTTGGGTTTTTTATTTACATTGTTTTTCTTTTTAGAGACTACAATGAAATCTTCATTTGAAGTTGCTTCTATGGAAGCATCATTTGTTAAGCTAGTACTTGCTGAGACAATTTTTGATATTGGGATATTGGACGACATTATATGAAGTTTAAATTTAATCTGTATCTAATAAATTTAAAAATTTCAATTTTTTAGTTTTATCATCTAATATAAAAGATGAAAAATATTAATTATAATCTATATTTAAATTATAATTAATAAATGTCAGATATAATAAAACAAAATGAATCATTTACAAACTTTGCTTCAGATAGTTTATCATCATTTGCAAATTCATTAGAACATACAATTAATAATATAAAAACTATAAATCATATACATAATTTTGATATAGAAAAAGAAATTATATTGACATGTACATTATTTGGTTCAGTATTTTTATCATCA
>Ga0209550_10006687_pt1 | contig 10734 bp, 7 predicted proteins | sample LauGreSuBDMM15SN_2_FD_187567 | JGI IMG/M metagenome (GOLD analysis project Ga0209550, IMG submission 187567) | Freshwater lake microbial communities from Lake Michigan, USA - Su13.BD.MM15.SN (SPAdes) (version 5) | ecosystem: Environmental > Aquatic > Freshwater > Lake | place: Lake Michigan, USA... | reverse complement strand
GGTGCGCCACTTGCACTTGCCCGACGAAGGGCGCTATGTGGGTGTGGCCTGGGATATGGCGCGCGCCGACAGCTTTTTAGTGCCCTTGATGAATGGCCTGCCTTATTTTCATAAGCCGCCGCTCTTTTATTGGCTCACTGATCTGTCGGTGCAGGTATTTGGCGCACATGAGTGGTCGGTGCGCATCCCCTCGTGGCTGGCGGCTTGGTCAAGCGCGATTGCTTTATATTTTTTCATACGCAAGCACCGCGGCCTGAAACAGGCGACTCTGAGCTTAATTATCCTGTGCACGATGCCCTTGTTCTATGGTGGTGCGCAATACGCCAATTTGGATATGTTGGTGGCAGGATTGATTTCACTCACGATTCTCGCCGGTGCGCACGCGGTGTTAAATAGTGAGCAAGGGGGGGGCTACCGTTGGTTCGCGGTGGCAGCGGCGGTATTTGCCGGCTTAGCGATTTTGGCAAAAGGCTTGATTGGTTTGGCCTTGCCTGGTGGCGTTTTATTCTTTTGGCTGTTGTTGACAAAGCGCTGGCGCAAGCTCGGTGTGTTGCTGTGGCCGCCCGCGATCGTGGCGTTTATAGCTGTGACCCTACCGTGGTTTTGGGCGATGCAGGTTAAGTTTCCCGAGTTTTTCGATTACTTTTTTATTCACCAGCAGGTTGAGCGCTTCGTGAGTAAAGGTTTTAACAACCCTCAGCCAGTTTGGTTCTATTTGCCTGTACTGTTTGGCATGTCCTTGCCGTGGTCGCTCGGTTTATTGGCTGCGTTCAATCGGCGGTTTTGGCAAAGCACCTTGCAGACGTTTGGCTTATTGATGCTGATCTGGCTATTGTTGATTTTTATCTTTTTTTCGATCCCAGCCTCAAAGCTGATTGGCTATATTTTGCCGGCGTTACCACCCTTGGCCGTGCTAAGCGCTGAAGCTTTACTCTTTGCCTTGCAAGGCCGCTGGGCATCGCACATCCCTCGAACGATTGCCACTTATTTTGTGATTTCAAGCGTTGCATGTGTGGTGGGGATGGGGGTGTTTCGCTTTATCCAAACGGATACCGCCTACGTGATGGGCACTCAGATCGCTGCTCAAAAAAAGCCGACCGACGTATTTGTGTATGTGCGCAGTTATCCTTTTGATTTAGCTTTTTATGCAGGTGCCACTGAGCCTGCTTGGGTGGTTGAAAACTGGGAAAATCTTCCGAAGCGCGATAACTGGCGTAACGAATTGTCAGATGCCGCGCGGTTTAATCCAGAGGTGGGTAAGCAGACGCTGATCAATTTTAAAGAGTTGGTGGTGCGGCTGTGTGCGAGCGAACAAAGAGTATTTTGGGTACGTGGTGATCGGTGGATTGTTCAGCACCTACCCTTTTTGTCAGAGATTCCCCCCTTCTTTGAGCAGCCCAATGGCGGTCGTGTCTGGAAACTTGAAACCGATGCTGCATTTAAGGCTAAGCTCTGTAGTAAAGCAGAATAACCTCAGCCGAAAACCAAAGCTGAACAACCAAAGCTGAACAACAAACGCTGAACAACAAACGCTAAATAACGCACTAATTTGCTGCCTTTCCGGAGACTTGAGTATGACAACCGAAGAAAAAAAATCAAAAATTAAAACCCCTGAGTCTTTGCGCAGTGCACGCTGGTTTGCCCCCGATGATTTGCGTTCGTTCGGCCATCGCTCGCGTGCCATGCAAATGGGCTATGGCCCCGAAGACTGGGCTGGTAAGCCAGTGGTAGGTATTATTAATACTTGGTCTGATATCAATCCCTGCCACAGTCATTTCAAACAACGCGTTGAAGACGTGAAACGCGGTGTATTGCAAGCGGGTGGGTTTCCGATTGAGTTGCCAGCACAGTCGCTGGCCGAGCAATATGTCAAGCCCACCACCATGCTGTATCGCAACTTGTTGGCGATGGACGTCGAAGAGCTGTTGCGCTGTCATCCGATTGACGGTGCGGTGCTGATGGGGGGCTGTGATAAGACCACTCCTGCGTTGCTGATGGGCGCAACGAGTGCCGGCTTGCCAATGATCTACGTGCCTGCAGGCCCGATGTTACGTGGCAACTGGCAAGGTAAAACGCTTGGCTCTGGCTCTGATGCCTGGAAGTTTTGGGATGATCGCCGTGCAGGACTGATTAATCAAACCCAATGGCTTGAAATTGAAGGCGGTATTGCCCGCAGCCATGGCACGTGTATGACCATGGGTACGGCCAGCACCATGACAGCTATCGCTGAGGCGCTTGGCATGACTTTGCCAGGTTTCTCCTCCATCCCGGCGCCTGATTCAAACCATATGCGCATGAGCGCTGAGTCGGGCCGTCGCATTGTCGATATGATCTGGGAAGACCTGACGCCACACAAAATTCAAACCCATGCCGCCTTTGAAAATGCGATAGTGGTTGCGATGGCGATGGGTTGCTCGACCAATGCGATTATTCATGTGATTGCTCAAGCCAAGCGCGCTGGGCATGACATTAGCCTTGATGATTTTGACCGTTTTAGCCGGATTGTGCCTGTGATCGCCAACGTGCGACCGAGCGGCGAACAGTATCTGATGGAAGACTTCTTCTATGCGGGCGGTTTGCCTGGCCTCATGACGCGTATCCCACAGCATCTGCATCTGGATGCACTGACTGTCACCGGTAAGACTCTAGGTGAAAATATTGCCGGGGCAGGCGTGTACAACGACGACGTGATTCGCCCCGTTGACAATCCAATCTATGCCGAAGGTGCGCTTGCGGTGCTTAAAGGTAATTTGGCACCCGATGGCTGCGTGATCAAGCCTAGCGCTTGTCCCGCGCATTTGCATCGCCATACAGGCCCCGCTTTGGTGTTCGATGACTACCCATCGATGAAGGCCGTGATCGACAGCGATGATCTTGAAGTGACTGCCGACCATGTGTTGATTCTGCGTAATGCTGGCCCGCAAGGTGGGCCAGGGATGCCTGAGTGGGGTATGTTACCCATGCCTAAAAAACTACTCAAGCAAGGTGTTCGCGATATGTTGCGCATGTCAGACGCGCGCATGAGTGGCACAAGTTATGGCGCCTGCGTGTTGCATATTTCGCCCGAGTCGTATGTCGGTGGCCCATTAGCGCTGGTTAAAAATGGCGACATGATTTCGGTCGATGTACCGGCCCGTACGATTAACCTCGAGATCTCTGACGAAGAGATGGCGGCGCGTAAAGCCGCCTGGAAAGCACCTGCACCACGCTACGAGCGTGGTTACGGTTGGATGTTCTCGAAGCATATTCAACAAGCGAATGAGGGCTGTGATTTTGATTTCTTGCGCACTGATTTTGGTGCACCCGTGTCTGAACCCGATATCTATTAAACGAGATCCTCGGCGATTACTCTTAACCCGATATTTGTGAGGCAAGATCTTCGACTTGTACTTTTAACCCGATATTTGTGAAGCAAGATCTTCGACAGGGACTCTGAACCCGATATCTATTAACGAGATCCTCGGCGATTACTCTACTCTTAACCCGATGTTTTTGAAGCAAGATCTTCGACAGGTACTCTTAACCCGATTGTTAATAGGCGAGATTTACTATGAGCACACTTAAGCCAGACACCCGCGAAAGACTGATGGGCATCAGCACCGCCACGCTAGCAACTTGCCTCTTTAAGCGTGGCCTGCGCAATCAGTTTATTCAGGGCGTGCAGCGTTTATCAAAGTCCACCAAAAATATGGTGGGTGAGGCCTATACGCTTCGGTATATTCCTGCCCGCGAAGATCTCAACACCATGGAGGTCTTTAAAAACCGTAGTCATCCGCAGCGTAAAGGCATTAATGAGTGCCCAGCAGGTGCCGTGTTTGTGATTGATAGCCGCAAAGACGCACGCGCGGCTTCAGCCGGTGGTATCTTGGTTGGGCGTTTGATGGCTCGCGGGGTAGCTGGTGTTGTCACCGACGGTGGCTTTCGTGACTCGGCTGAAATCGCCGAGCTTGGGATCCCCGCCTATCATCAGCGCCCCTCAGCGCCAACCAATCTAACCTTACATCACGCGATCGATGTCAATGTGCCAATCGCTTGCGGCGACGCTCCGGTGTTTCCGGGTGACGTGATCGTTGGTGACGCCGATGGCGTGATTGTGTTGCCGGCACACTTGGCCGATGAGTTGGCAGCCGAGGCGTTTGAAATGACGATTTTTGAAGACTTTGCAACAGAAGAGGTCAGGGGTGGGCGTTCGATTATGGGCTTGTATCCCAATACCGACCCGCAAACCACGGTTGATTTTCAAGCGTGGCGTAAAAAGAACGGCCGTTGAAGAGCGTTGCTGTGTTTGCCGCCTGCTCTTCCTCTGAAAGTGGGGTAGAGCTGAAGCAGCTTGGCGCTTTTTCTACTTTGCTGTGTTTGCTCAATGCTGGGCTGGTGTCAATGAGGCACAGCCTGAGACTTAAGAAAGAAGGATAGGTGGGGTGAACGACGGGGCTCGAACCCGCGACAACCAGAATCACAATCTGGGACTCTACCAACTGAGCTACGTCCACCACAGAGCGAAGATTTTAGCATGTTTGTTCTCAGTTTGCCCCCTCTGCGGGGCCTCATGTTTTTACTGTAAGCCTATTCAATGACCGAATTGCACCCCCTTCTCTCAGAATACTGGCCGCACGTCTTGTTTGTGGTGTCGGGGGTAGCAGGCACAGCCGCTGCGGTGCACGCAGCCATGACTAAGCAAGATGTGCGTGCTGCAGTCGCCTGGGTCGGTGTGGCATTGTTTTCGCCTATTTTCGGCGCGATGCTGTACTTGGTTGCCGGCATCAATCGTGTTCGCAAGCAGCGAATCACGCAGCCGCGAGCCGGTACGATTTACGCTGAAGACGTGATTGAACGGGTACTGGTTCAAGATGTCAGCGCTGCGGCAGGTGCGCAATTTTCGACCCTTAAAGTATTGGGTGATCGCGTCAGTCATTTCAAGGTGTTGAACTTCAATGAGATTCAGACGCTGCGTGGTGGCGACCAAACGTATCCCGCGATGTTGGCAGCGATTCGTCGTGCCACCCAGTCAATTGCCCTGCAAAGTTATATTTTTGATCACGACGTATTGGGTGCCGAGTTTGCTCAAGCGCTGATCGAGGCGCAGGCGCGCGGTGTGCAGGTCAGAGTGTTAATTGATGCGGTTGGGTCGAAGTATTCGCGCCCACCAATTATTAATATGTTGCTCAAAGGTAGTGTGAAAGCCGCGCTTTTTATGCGCCCCTTGTTTGGCTTGCGTCTTGCGTATGCCAATTTGCGTAGCCATCGTAAATTGCTAGTGATCGATGGCGTGCATGGTTTTACGGGCGGCATGAATATTCGAGCAGGATTTTTGACCGCGGTAGCCAAAGCAGACGTCACACAAGATACGCATTTTGAACTCAAGGGCCCAATTGTGCATCAGTTGATTATCAGCTTTGCACATGACTGGCAGTTCACCACACAAGAAAAGCTCAAAGGTCCTCAGTGGTTTGTCCCGGCTTTCAGCCAACTCACCGAGCAAGGGATCCCGATGCGTTGTGTCCCCTCGGGCCCGGACAGCACCTTGGGTAGTACGCACAACATGTTATTGGGCGCTTTGTCGGTCGCGCAGCAACATGTGCGTATTCAGTCACCTTATTTTTTGCCCGACCTCGTGTTGATTGCGGCGTTGTCAACGGCCGCACGTAGAGGGATTGTGGTGGATATTGTTGTGCCGGGGGCTAACAATTTGAAGCTGGTGAATGCGGCCATGATGGCGCAGCTTGATCAGTTGATTTTGACTGGATGCCGGATATGGCAAGCGCAAGGTAATTTTGATCACTCTAAATTGTGCACAGTAGACGGAGGTTGGTCTTACGTTGGTTCGTCAAACATTGACCCGCGCAGCCTACGCTTGAATTTTGAGCTTGACCTTGAGGTGTACGACCGCGGTTTTGCTGCAGAGCTTGAAACCCAAATCGACACCGTCATCGCACAGGCCGAGCGCATTACGATTCGTACGTTGCGACGCCAGCCGTTTTGGTTGCGGCTGCGTAACAAGGTGGCGTGGTTAGCCTCACCTTATTTGTAGAGGTTTGTCTGGTCGCGCTTAAGGCTTGCTGAACAGGGCCTTCACTGAACCCAGGCGCGACAGTATTGATCGCTATGCGCGTTGCGACTGATTTTCCGACCGTCTGGTTGATGATCAGTTCGACCGATAGGCCCAGTTTTTTGCCAAGCTCAAGCCAGATTGTTGGAAAACCGTCGAAACCGTCGCCCCCATTTAAACCGTTGCCCCACTTAAACCGGCGACGCCACTTATAATGAGCCTTGCGGATAGGGTTATGTCTTTAATGACGGGGCAGTATCCGATGCGGTATGTTTGAGCGTTGAGCATTGAGCATTAAGTTTAGTCAGTCGTTCAATTTGTCAGTCTTTAACTTTTCAATAACATTAAGCAAACATCATGCAGACTCTCTCTTTAAAGTTTTCTGTCGCGTCTCGTGCGCTCTTTGTGGCGCTTTCGCTGAGCGTGGTGTGCGCAAGCAGCTTGGCACAGACTAAACCGCCAGGCGCGTTTGCGACCGTCAACGGCGTTCCCGTGCCGCAGTCTTTGATTGATACAAATGTGAAGGTCAATGTTGCTCAGGGGCAAAAGGATTCGCCCGAGTTACGTCGGGTGATTCAAGACGAACTGGTCAATCGCGAAATTCTTGCGCAAGAGTCGGCCAGGCTCGGCCTCGATAAAACCAATGAGGCGCAAGCCCAGTGGGCGCAAGTGCGTCAGACCTTTTTGGTTGAACTTTTGCTCAATGATTACATGGCACGCAACCCCATCCCCGAGGCAGCACTCAAGACTGAGTACGAGCGGCAGATGGCCCAGATGAAAGACCAGCAGCAGTATCGCCTGAGCCTAATCGTGACCTCAACCGAAGAGCAAGCCAAGGCGGTTTTGGCGCGGCTGCGCAAGGGCGAAGCGTTTGCAAAACTTGCTACCGAGACGTCTCTTGATCCCAGCAAAAAAGATGGCGGTAATGTTGGTTGGGTGGTACCGGCCCAGATTTTGCCGGCAATCTCAAACGTGATGGTGAACCTAGCAAAAGGCGCATTAGCGGCTGCGCCGATTCAAACCCCAGCAGGCTGGAATATCCTCAAGCTTGAAGAAATCCGCCCGTTTAAAGCGCCGACCTTTGACGAGGCCAAAAATGATATCCGGCAAATGCTGGTGCAAAAGCAGCGCTTTGACTACGTGAAAAAACTGCGCGAAAACGCCAAGGTTGTGCAGTAACGGTGGCAGGTTCGGGTCGGCGAGCTCTGAACGGCTAGCTCTGGGCCAGTCGTACCCCTGTTGTTTTGCTGGCGAGAGTGGTGCCTAGCGCCCGTCAAGGGGTAAAGTGTGTGAGTTTGGTGCTGCCGACTGGAGTCGAACCAGTGACCCACGCCTTAGAAGGGCGTTGCTCTATCCAACTGAGCTACGGCAACACGCGCCGAGAGTTTAACCGAAGGCGCGGATGAGCTTGAGCAAAATGCGCAGGGTTTGTAGCGTATTTCGCAGAAAGTCTCGGTGTTCAGGGCGGTGGTTCTAACGACTCCGAACCCGTTTTTGATAAAGAGCTATGTCGCAACTGTTTGTGGTGCATCCTGATAACCCTCAGCCCCGCTTGGTCAAGCAGGCGGCGCAACTCTTACAAGAGGGCGGTTTGGTGGCGGTACCCACTGACTCGAGTTATGCTGTGGTTGCTCGCCTAGACGATAAGGGGGCGGCAGACGCTTTGCGTATGTTGCGTGGGCTTGATGATCGCCATCATCTGACCATTCTCTGTCGCGATCTGGCTGAAATTAGTCAATTTGCGCGCGTCGATAATGCTCAGTATCGGCTGCTTAAGCTGGCCACCCCAGGGCCCTGGACCTTTATCCTTGAGGCCTCACGCGAGGTACCTCGGAGGGTGTCGCATCGGTCGCGGAAAACGATCGGGATTCGAGTGCCTGCGCATCGGGTTACGCTTGCGTTACTCGAATATGCGCAATCCCCGCTCTTGTCGACCACCTTGATCCCTCAAGGCGATGAGCTCGCCCTCAATGACCCCACCGAGATTCGCGAGCGCTATCAACACGTGTTGGCGGCCGTGATCGACGCGGGCGCCTGTGCACTCGAGGCGACCACGATCATTGACCTAACCACCTCACCCCCCGAGGTGGTGCGGCGAGGCCGTGGCGATCCAAGTGTGCTGGGACTCGATTAACAATTTTGCGGGATCATTTGCGCGACGCCGAATAAGCGTAGTTTTGATCCGCTGGCATTGGCGCTTGCTGTTCATTTAACGGTATCGTTGAGGTGAGGCTCGATTGAGTGGTCATAAACCTCTACAATCGCACCATGGAAGATCTCATTCAAACGCTGACCCTTTATGCCTTACCTGTGCTTTTGGCGATCACCTTGCACGAAGCTGCGCACGGCTACGTTGCCAAACTCTTTGGTGACCCAACGGCCTCGCTGGCCGGACGTGTCAGCTTAAACCCCATTCGCCACATTGATCCGATTGGCACAATTGCGGTGCCGGTTGGCATTTTGGCCATGTCCAGCCTCTTTGGCGGTGGTTTTTTGTTTGGCTGGGCCAAACCTGTGCCGGTCGATTTTGGTCGCTTGCGGCGCCCCAAGCAAGACATGCTGTGGGTGGCTCTGGCCGGGCCCGCTGCCAATCTATTTATGGCGATTTTATGGACGATCAGCCTGCGTTTGTTATTCGAGGCAGGCGAGCGAAGTGGCTTTTGGTTTGAAATGGCGCGGGTGGGTATCCATATCAACTTAGTGCTTATGGCCTTGAATTTATTGCCTATTTTGCCCTTAGACGGGGGGCGCGTGTTGTTTAGTCTGCTACCAAATCGCCTAGCCTGGCAATATGGCCGTATTGAGCCCTACGGCATGTTGATTGTGATTGGGTTGCTGGCGACTGGGGTGCTGAGCGCAGTCCTGAATCCATTGGTCGCGTTAGGCGAGCAAGTTATGCGTCTTTTTTTATAGATCGCCCCGCAATCCGGTAAACTATTGCTCTAACTTCCTATAGGTGCTTTTGCGCCTTGACTCGCCTTCTGGATCCATTCATGGCCACGATCTCGACTTCTAAAGTACCCCAATTCATGGGCAGCATGGTTGCCTTGGTTACGCCGATGCACCCTGATGGCAGCCTCGACTATAAAAGCTTCAAAGCACTGATTGACTGGCATGCCCAAGAGGGCACCGATGCGCTTGTGATTGTCGGTACCTCTGGCGAGTCGCCGACAGTCAATGTAGACGAGCACGCTGAGCTCATTCGCGTTGCGGTCGAACACTCTGCAGGTCGAATCCCTGTGATTGCCGGTGTGGGGGCCAACTCAACAAGTGAGGCAATCCATCTTGCTGAGCACGCTCGTAGCGTAGGCGCGCATGCCGGGTTATCGGTGGTGCCTTACTACAACAGGCCCTCCCAAGAGGGCATGTACCAACATTTCAAAGCCGTGCAAGAGGCGGTTGATCTGCCTACGATTTTGTACAACGTGCCGGGACGCACGGTAGCTGATCTGGCGCACGACACCGTGCTGCGTCTGGCGCAGGTGCCAGGCGTGATCGGGATTAAAGACGCGACGGGTGATATTGGTCGTGGTGCGTTACTGATTCGTGATTTGCCCTCTGACTTTTTGGTGCTAAGTGGCGACGATGCGACTGCGGCTGCGTTGATTTTGCTAGGTGGTCGCGGCAATATCTCTGTCACCGCCAATATTGCACCACGTGCCATGCACGAGCTGTGTAGTGCCGCACTGAAAGGCGATGTGTCGACCGTCAAGCGCTTAAATAATCTATTGGGCCCTTTGAACAAGTTATTGTTCGTTGAAGGCAACCCTGTTCCAGTCAAGTGGGCGTTGGCTCAGATGGGACGCATTCCTTCTGGGATTCGCCTGCCTCTGGTTCAACTTAGCGCTCAATTTCAGGCTCCCTTGCGAGCTGCAATGTCAGAGGCGGGGTTGCTGTAAATGAAAAGTTTGTTTAACAAAAAGTGCGGTGCAGTGTCCGCCCTAATTGCTACGTTGTTGTTGCTAAGTGGTTGCAACAGTTTGCAGTCTGTCATGAGCGGCGATGACGCGATTGATTACAAGAGCGTGGTTCGTACCGACCCACTCAGCATCCCTCCTGACCTGACACAGGCTGCAAACGATCCGCGCTATCGATCGCCTGCAACGGGCACTACAACCTTCTCTCAGTTTCAGCAGGCACAAACTGGCGGTCGGAGCGCGCCCAATTCGGCTCAGTCTGGCGTGCTTCCAACCCGCAGTGACATGCGTGTGATGCGCGATGGTGAGTTGCGTTGGTTGTCTATTGATATGGCGCCAGAAAAAGTGTTTTCGATGACGACCGATTTTTGGACCGACGCTGGGTTTTCGCTTGATGTCACTGACCCAAAGGCAGGTTTGATTGTGACGAACTGGGCTGAAAATCGCGCAAAAATCCCAGAGAGCTGGCTGCGGCAAGCTTTGGGCTCTTTGCTTGACAGCCTGTATGACAGCGGCACACGCGACAAGTTTCGCACGCGTATCGAACGTGCAGGCTCGCGCACAGAGGTCTATATTTCGCACCGCCACATGGAAGAAATCTCGCGGATTAATGCCGCTGACGTCGATGTGAAGTGGACGAATGCTAAAGAAGATCCAGGCTTAAACGCAGCGATGTTGGCTAGGCTGATGGTGTACTTGGGTGAAGACGTTGATGGCGCACGTAAAAAAATGGCGCAAACAACTCCTGGCGCACAAGAGCCTAAAGTG
>Ga0209550_10006685_pt1 | contig 10735 bp, 9 predicted proteins | sample LauGreSuBDMM15SN_2_FD_187567 | JGI IMG/M metagenome (GOLD analysis project Ga0209550, IMG submission 187567) | Freshwater lake microbial communities from Lake Michigan, USA - Su13.BD.MM15.SN (SPAdes) (version 5) | ecosystem: Environmental > Aquatic > Freshwater > Lake | place: Lake Michigan, USA... | reverse complement strand
CGTGATCGGCGCAGGCGTAGTGGGTTTGGCAATTGCCCGAGAAATGGCATTGCAAGGAAAAGAGACCATTTTGCTCGAGCGCGAGCCTGCCTTTGGCACCATCAGCAGTGCCCGCAACAGCGAAGTCATTCATGCCGGTATTTACTACCCTAAAAACTCATTAAAGGCGAGCTTGTGCGTTGCCGGCAACCGCATGCTCTACGAATATTGCCGGAGTCACCAGGTAGGCACCCAGCAATACGGCAAATTGATTGTGGCTGCAGACGATAGCCAGTTAGATGATCTGCGAGCGCTGCAGCACCGCGCGCAAGAAAACGACGTGCCGGGCATTTCGATGATTAGTAGCAAAGAAGCAATTGCCTTAGAGCCACAGTTGCAATGCGCAGCTGCACTGCATTCGAAATCCACTGGCATCGTCGACAGCCATGCTTATATGTTGTCCCTCTTGGGCGGCTTTGAGGACGCGGGGGGCATGGTTGCTTATCAGTCGCCCTTGCTTCGCGCCACTGCACTTGCTGGCGGTGGATTTAGGCTAGACATTGGCGGAGAGGAAGCAATGCAAATTGAGACTGCGCTCTTGATTAATTGCGCTGGCATGAGTGCGCCCAAGGTGGCTGCTGCAATTGAAGGGCTCGATCCCGTGCATATTCCACGCGCTTACTTTGCAAAAGGCAATTACTTTTCTTTGAGCGGTAAATCGCCATTTCGGCATTTGATTTATCCCATACCCGAGCCTGGCGGACTGGGTGTTCACTTGACCCTCGATATGGCCGGCCAAGCCAAGTTTGGCCCCGATGTGGAGTGGCTAGATATTGAAGCTGAGACCGAAGTCGATTACTCGGTCGATCCCCGCCGCGGCGATGGTTTTTATGCTGCCGTACGGCGCTACTGGCCTGGCCTGAAAGACGGCACACTCATGCCAGATTATTCGGGGGTTCGTGCCAAGATTGTGCCGCCAGGTACCCCCGCAGGCGATTTTGTGTTTGATTGCCAGACCACCCATGGTCTCGCAGGCCTTTACAACCTCTACGGTTTTGAGTCGCCTGGCTTGACATCGTCTTTGGCGATTGCCAAGCACCTGGATGGCCTGATGCGAGCCGAATAAGTCTGGGAGGCGAACTTTAGGCTAAGTGCTTGAACTTCCTTATAATTGAGGGCAGATTTAAAGGAAGCTTGGCAGAGCGGTTGAATGCACCAGTCTTGAAAACTGGCGAGGATGAAAGTCCTCCGTGAGTTCGAATCTCACAGCTTCCGCCAAGACAACAGGCATTGCAAAAATAGGTCGAAATAGGACGGCCTTATCAGCAAAAACCAGACCAAAAGCCACCTTCTGAACTGACCCCCAAAAGTTGGACGTTATGTCCAACCAAGGGGGTTTTGTTTTATGAGCAATTAACTTCAGTATTCAGATGCTTAAATTCTTAAAAAGTTGTAAATTAGCCCTTATCGGTTGGGTTCAGATCATTTAAGCATTTAGATAAAAGGGTTTCAAATGCACTATTCCAGATATTTTGCTTGGCTATCAACATTCATCCTCGCGATAGCCTTCGCCCCCTTCAATCTTTATCTTGCAATTATTTTTGCAGTTTTATTTCTGATTGGTCTTGCTGACATCATTCAAACTCAGCGCTCAATATTACGTAACTACCCCTTGCTGGGACATTTGCGGTTTATGCTTGAATACATACGCCCAGAAATTCGCCAGTATTTTTTTGAGAATGATGAGGAGAAATTACCCTTCTCCCGAAATCAAAGGGCTATGGTTTATAGCCGATCGAAAGAAGATAACGATAAGCGGGCTTTTGGATCAATTAAGTCGATGTACAGCAATGAAGGGGAGTGGTTAGGACACTCTAATTCCCCATGCCACCCAGATCCAAGTACATTTCGTATTAAGGTTGGCGGCCCAAGTTGCCTTCAACCCTATTCTTTATCTATATTCAATATCTCTGCAATGAGTTTCGGATCGCTCTCAGCAAATGCTATTCGAGCGCTCAATCAAGGTGCAAAGCTTGGTGGCTTTGCACATGATACTGGCGAAGGGTCAATCTCCTCCTACCATCGGGAGTTTGGTGGCGATATTATTTGGGAAATCGGCTCTGGTTATTTTGGTTGTCGTAACGATCAAGGGAGATTTTCAGAGGAAAGGTTTTCTGCTCAGGTATCTGACCCTCAAATCAAGATGGTGGAAATTAAGCTATCGCAGGGTGCAAAGCCGGGCCATGGCGGAGTTTTACCGGGCACCAAAGTGACTGCTGAGATTGCAGCCGCCAGAGGAGTGCCGATTGGAGAGGACTGCGTTTCACCCGCCCATCATGCTGAATTTTCCTCTCCAGTGGAGTTAATGCAATTTATTGCACGTTTGCGCACCTTGAGTGGTGGAAAGCCCATTGGTTTCAAATTATGCGTTGGTCAGCCCTGGGAGTTTTTTGGTATTGCTAAAGCGATGCTAGAAACCGGCATTTGCCCAGACTTTATTGTTGTTGATGGAAGTGAGGGCGGCACTGGTGCTGCGCCGGTTGAGTTTACTGACCATGTGGGCATGCCACTGCGTGAGGGTCTGAGATTGGTACACAACACTTTAGTTGGTATCAACAAACGGAAGGAGATTTCGATTGGAGCCTCCGGAAAAATTATTTCTGGGTATGACATTATTCGTGCGATAGCTCTAGGTGCAGATTGGTGTAATTCAGCAAGGGGTTTTATGTTCGCTCTGGGCTGTATCCAGTCCCGAAGCTGCCATACCGATCATTGCCCTACTGGGGTTGCAACCCAAGACATGACCCGCCAGAGAGCCTTAGTTGTTCCTACAAAAGCGGAACGGGTATATTCATTCCATAAAAATACGGTGGCATCGTTGGCTGATCTTATTGGCGCTGCCGGAATAATGCATCCTAATGACATTACATCGGATTACCTGATGTGCAGGGACGGCTCTGGTAAGGCTACGCCTTTATCTACCCAATTACCCACTTTAAAACCCGGTGTTTTACTACAAGCCCTCGATTCTTCAATGAAAGATACATTGCCTCAAGAGTATGGCTTGTATTGGGATCCCGCTCTAACCAATAAATTTGGCTTGGTCTAAGTCAGGGGCATGCCGTGTTGAGTTATTTGGGTTGATGTTAGCTAAGGCCCTCTGTTGATGGAGGTCTTAGTCTCTGCACATATAAAGATTAGTAATCGGAAAGCGGTCATTGACGGTGGTGCGCGACTCCACAAACACCGCGCGTCGCTTGCCTTTTTTCTTGCACTCGGCTTCAGCAACCGCTTGGGTTTCGCTTTCTTTCGCAGTCTTCACCGTATGTACCCCAACGAGTCCATCCGATTGGGTATACGCGCGCAGATCGTAAGCGGAGGTGCCGCAGCCAGCAAGAATCGCTGACAAGAGGCCAATAAATACAGGGTATTGAATGCGCATGGATTTCTTTGCCTTATAAAAAAGTTGCTTGCAAGTCATTAAGGTAACGTAGGCCCAGTGCAGTGGGTCGCAATACGGCAGGATTTTCATCGAGCAAGCCTTTTTTGGTGGCCGCTTCGAGTGCCGATGCGATTACGTGAAGCGGTAAACCGGTGCGTTCGCTAAAGCTACTAGTACCAACCCCTTGGCTTAAGCGCAACGCATTGAGCATGAACTCAAAGGGGAGATCGCTGGGCGCAACGGTCTTGGATTCGATCAAGGCATTGCCGCGCGTTTCCATCTGCTGCATATAGGTTTCTGGATGGCGCTCACGCACCTGACGGGTAATTTGATCGGGCAGGGAAATCTTGCCGTGGGCACCGGCACCAATGCCAATGTAATCACCAAAGCGCCAGTAGTTTAGGTTGTGTTTGCATTCCCGCTGGGGCTTGCAATAGGCAGAGACCTCATAGCGTTCATAACCAGCGGCATCGAGCATTGCTAGATTCTGTTCAAACATCGCATCGCTGATGTCCTCGCTTGGTAGCGTGGGTGGGTGCGCAGCAAATAAGGTATTGGGTTCGAGTGTGAGGTGGTACATCGACAAGTGTGGGGTACCAAATGACAGCGCGATAGTAATGTCTGCTGCTGCGTCAGCCAAACTTTGTTCTGGTAAGGCATACATTAAATCGAGGTTGATTGACTCAATGTAGCGGGATGCAATGTCGATGGCACGCTTTGCTTCGTCACCGCTGTGAATGCGGCCCAAGGCCTTGAGGTGCAGATCATTAAAGCTCTGAATGCCGAGCGAGACGCGATTAATGCCGCAGTCAGCAAAACCGGCTAATTTATCGGCCTCAACCGATCCCGGATTGGCCTCCATGGTGATTTCAGTATCGGCCTCGAGTGGTAGGAGGCTACGCACCGATGAGAGAAGTTGATTCATTCCTCTGACTGAGAGCAAGCTAGGCGTGCCACCACCAATAAAAATGGTGTGGACCTTGCGGCCCCAAACGCGTGGCAGTTCGGTTTGCAAATCCAGCAAGAGTGCTTTGATGTAGCGATCTTCATCAAAGCCGGTGGATTTGACTTGATGGGAATTAAAATCGCAGTAAGGGCATTTCTTTTCGCACCACGGAAAATGAATGTAGAGCGAAAGCGGTGGCAGAGCGCTTAACTGCACCCGATCATGGGATTTCATGGACTGAGAATAGCCAGCAATTGACGTAAGGCTTGGCCGCGGTGGCTAATGTTATTTTTTTCCGCAGGACCTAATTCAGCCGCAGTTTTACCAAGCGCTGGAATAAAAAAATGCGGGTCATAGCCAAAGCCGGCATTACCGCGAGGCACATCAATGAACTCGCCATGCCATTGGGTTTGAACAATGACTGGCTCTGGATCCAAGGCATGCCGAATAAACACCAAAGCGCAGACGTAATGCGCGCGGCGATCCGTAATGCCGCGCAGCTCAGCAATCACTGTTGCATTGTTCTTGGCGTCACTGGAATCTGAACCGGCATAGCGCGCTGAACGCACTCCCGGTTTGCCACTAAGCGCAGCGATGCAGATGCCAGAGTCATCTGCCAGTGCCGGCAAATTACTTTCTTTGCTCGCATGCCGCGCTTTTGTAAGTGCATTTTCTACAAAAGTAAAGTAGGGCTCTTCGGCAGCAGCAATCCCTAAATCGCCCTGCGGTATGATGGCAATGCCGAGGGGCGCAAAGAGAGCGGTGAATTCCCGTACCTTACCAGCGCTGTTGGACGCTAAAACCAGTTTTTGCATCGAAGGAATGGCGACGGGATTATGCAAATGCTGCCCGCTGTAATTTACTGAGTTCATGAATGCCGTGTTCAGCTAAGTCAAGTAGCTCGGCCAATTCCGCGCGGGAGAAAGCAGGTCCCTCAGCAGTACCTTGCAATTCAATCATGCCACCGCTACCCGTCATCACCACATTCATATCGGTGTCGCACGTTGAGTCTTCGGCGTAATCCAAATCCAGTACCGGAGTACCTTGGTAAATGCCAACTGAAATAGCGGCTACGCTATCGATGATCGGGTCTTTTGCAATCAGGCCTTTTTCGAGCAAGGTATTGACGGCATCACGGGCTGCAACATAGGCACCGGTAATTGCCGCAGTACGCGTACCACCGTCTGCTTGCAAGACATCGCAATCCAAATGAATGGTGCGCTCGCCCAATAGACTGAGATTAAATACACTGCGCATGGCTCGGCCAATCAGGCGTTGGATTTCTTGGGTGCGTCCACTTTGCTTGCCTCTGGCTGCTTCCCGATCGCTACGGGTGTGGGTTGAGCGTGGCAACATGCCGTACTCTGCAGTAACCCAGCCCTCTCCAGATCCTTTTTTGTGGGGTGGAACCCGCTCTAAAATGCTGGCCGTGCAAAGCACCTTGGTATCGCCAAAGTCAATCAGCACTGATCCCTCGGCGTGCTTAGTGAAGCCGCGCGTAATTGTGACGGGGCGGAGTTGCTTTGGGCTGCGCTGACTAGGCCGCTGAATCGGGGAGGAAGGTGTGCTCATAGTGAATTTGATCCTAATTAGGGGGAAAGGCAATTTACAATGTTTACATGATATCGAGCATGACCGGTTATGGCAGTGCATCCCGCCCCGTTTCCCTGGGCTCAGGGGTGGTTGCGGATTTGCAGGTCGAATGCCGGGCGGTCAATAGTCGCTTCTTGGATTTGGGCTTTCGCTTGCCAGACGAGTGCCGGGGAGCTGAGCCCCTGCTGCGCGACATGGCCACTCAGGCCTTGGCCCGCGGCAAAGTGGAGTTTCGGGCGGCATGGCGCATTAATGCCCATTCCAGCGGGGTTGCTCCATCTAAAGCAACAAGCACCCTCAATCACGAACGCCTGGCAGCCCTGCAGGCACTTCAAACCGAGGTACTAAAAATATTTCCGCAGGCCGGTGACTTACGTATGACTGATGTCTTGCGTTGGCCGGGGGTGGTGAACGAGCCTAGAGGCGAAGAGGAGGGCTGGATTGGCGCAACCGCTGAGGCTGCAAAGGCAGCCCTTGATGCCATGATGGCGAGCCGCGTTGCGGAAGGCGTCGCTTTAGTGGGGGTTTTGCATACTATTACCCTGCAAATGCAGGCCATTATTGTGAGCCTAGAGCCGCGCATCCCTGAATACGTTCAGCAATACCAAGACAAGCTCACTGCCCGCTTGGTCGAAGCCCTCGCTAGCCAAGTGAATCAAACGACTTCAAACAACAGCGCCGTTCCGGCCGAAGTGCTAGACCGCATTCGGCAGGAAGTGGTGCTATATGCCGTCAAAATCGATGTGGCTGAGGAATTTGCGCGCCTAAAGACCCATCTGCAAGCTGTTGCTACTGCGCTAAAAGGCAAAGGACCGGTTGGTAAGCGTTTGGACTTCTTGATGCAAGAACTCAATCGGGAGGCTAATACCCTGAGTTCGAAGTCGGTATCCGATGAATGTACTGCGGCTGCAGTAGAGCTAAAGCTCCTGATTGAACAAATGCGCGAGCAAGTGCAGAATTTAGAATAAACCGATGACCCTATCTCCCCAAACCTACCAAGGCAGCATGCTGATGATTGTCGCCCCTTCAGGCGCCGGTAAATCGTCTTTGGTGCAGGCCTTGCTGCAAGCCGATGCCAGTCTAAAACTGTCCTTGTCTACCACCACTCGCCAACCGCGTAGTGGAGAGGTCGACGGTAAAGACTACCGCTTTGTTAGTAATGATGCCTTCATTGCGCAGCGCGCCAGTAGTGACTTTTTGGAGTGGGCAGAAGTCCATGGTCATTTTTATGGCACCTCTCGCTCCTGGATTGAGCAGCAAATGCAAGCGGGCAATGACGTCATTTTAGAAATCGACTGGCAGGGCGCGCAGCAAATTCGGCAGCTGATTCCCGCGGCCCAGTGGATCTTTATTTTTCCGCCATCGATTGATGCGCTCGAGTTGCGTCTGCGTAAGCGCGGTCAGGATGATGAAGCCACAATCCAGCGCCGCCTGGCTGCTGCTCACGTCGAGCTTCAACATGCTGCAGAAGCCAATTTCATTGTGATCAATGATGTTTTTGAGCAGGCCTTGCTCGATTTGCAGCAAATCATCGCTACCAGTCGCCTTCGATCTGGGCCGATGATGGCTCGCAACCCTGCTCTTTTAAGACGCCTTGGGGTTTAATCAGTTATCCTATGGGTATTGATCCCCATTTAAAGTGAGTAGCGCATGGCTCGTATTACTGTAGAAGATTGCCTCAAAACCATTCCAAACCGATTTGAGCTGGTGTTGGCAGCGACTTACCGCGCGCGCCAGCTGGTTCAAGGTCACGCCCCTCGGGTCGATGCCAAAGATAAAGCAACTGTAGTGGCTTTGCGCGAAGTTGCTGCTGGCGTCACCGATCGGGATATGCTGACCAAAGTCCCTCTTTAATCAAGAGGCCCGTTGTGGCGCAGCCGCTGACCACATCGGGATCCATTGGGGCACGCTCGCCCAGCGAAGTTCTTACCAGCGCTAGCCTCCATTCTTCAAAGACCGCTGAGCCAGGACTCTTTGGCGCCTCTCCAAGTAGTTCCTTAAGCGGCTCAGCCGTTCTTGAATCGCTCTTGGCCCAATCCAGTCGGCATTTATTCGGCCCAACATCGCAGCCAATCCTGCCGCCCAAGCAGCAAGTCGTATCCATTGGCGCATTAACAGCAAAGCTCCATTACCTTAAGCCAGATGAGCTTGCCTTAGTCAAGAAAGCCTTTCAGTTTTCTGATTCGGCGCACTTAGGGCAATACCGTCAAAGTGGCGAGCCCTACATTACCCACCCCGTTGCGGTTGCCGAATTGTGCGCTAGCTGGCGTTTGGATGCGTCATCGATCATGGCGGCACTCTTACACGATGTGATTGAAGATACCGGCTGCACTCAAGATGATTTAGTAGCGCAGTTTGGTCCCAAGGTTGCTGAATTGGTTGAGGGCTTAACAAAACTCGACAAGCTCGAGTTTCAGAGTCATGCCGAAGCACAGGCCGAGAGCTTCCGTAAGATGTTTATGGCGATGGCACGCGATGTACGGGTGATTCTGGTTAAGCTCGCCGATCGTACCCACAACATGCAAACCTTGGATGCCGTTCCAATTGAAAAGCGCCGCCGGGTTGCTTCAGAGACCCTCGAGATTTATGCGCCGATTGCGCATCGTCTGGGATTAAACGTCATTTACCGCGAGCTTCAAGACTTGAGTTTTCGCTACTCGATGCCGATGCGCTTTCGGGTCATTGAGGATGCAGTTAAGCGTGCCCGTGGCAATCGCAAAGAGATGGTCGAGAAGATTCTGCAAACCACGCGCGTGAGCTTTGCAAAAGTGGGCATTGCAGTTGATCTGCAGGGCCGAGAAAAAACCCTGTTTTCGATTTACATGAAGATGCGTCACAAGCACGTGAGCTTTTCTCAAGTGCTCGATGTCTATGCCTTCCGTGTCACGGTTCAGTCGATAGATGAGTGCTACCGCGCATTGGGCATTTTGCATGCTTTGTATAAACCCATGCCAGGCAAGTTTAAGGACTATATTTCCATTCCAAAACTCAATGGCTATCAATCCCTGCACACGACTTTAGTGGGTCCATCCGGCGTACCGGTGGAGTTTCAGATTCGTACAGGCGACATGCATGCCGTGGCAGAGGCCGGGGTAGCAGCACACTGGGCCTACAAAGAAGGCTCTCCCGAAATGAGTGAAGTGCAAAATCGGGCACACCAATGGTTGCAGTCTTTGATTGATATTCAGGATAGTAGTGGCGATTCGCAAGAATTTTTAGAGCACGTCAAGATCGATCTGTTCCCAGATGCAGTCTATGTGTTTACTCCCAAGGGGCAAATTCGGGCTTTACCGCGCGGCGCGACGGCGCTTGATTTTGCTTACTCGGTTCATAGCGATATTGGCAATTCCTGCGTTGCTGTGAAAATTAATAATTTGCAGCTACCGCTACGCAGCGAATTGAAGAATGGCGATATTGTCGAGGTGGTTACTTCGACCAATAACCAACCCAATCCAGGTTGGCTGGCGTTTGTGCGTACCGGTAAAGCCAGGGCATCGATTCGTCATTCGCTAAAGACTAAACATTACGGTGAGTCTTTGCAATTGGGCGAGCGCTTATTAGCGAATGCCTTACGTCAGCAAGGAGTTGATGCTGGGCTTTTATCGAGCGTCATCTGGGAGAAGTTGTTGCACTGGACTGGCGATAAAACCCGCGAAGAGGCATGCGTCAATATTGCCTTGGGTCGTCGCTCCCACCAAGAGCTAGCCATTCGTTTGAAAATTCTGCTGGATGAAGAGGGCGGTGATGAGCAGATGCGTTTAGGTTCGGGTGACTGGGCGTTACACCACGAGCCCCATTCGCACCAAAAGCAGGCTATTTTGGTCGATGGTCGAGAAGGCATGTCTACTAGCTTTCAGAGCTGTTGTCATCCCATTCCAGGCGATGCCATTATTGGTTATTTGGGTAAAGGCGAAGGCCTGCAGATTCACGTTAATGACTGCAAAACCGCTTTGCGCATGCTATCCAAAGACAGCGATAAGTGGGTTGAGGTTGAGTGGAGCAAAGATATTCACCGCGAATTTGAGGTGAACTTAGCAGTCGATACCCACCAAGGGAAGGGTGTATTGGCTCGGGTCGCGAGTAGCATTACCTCTGCTGATTGCAACATCATGAATGTCTCGATGGAAGACCGGCATAAAGAAGACGCCGTCATCATTCGCTTTACTTTGCAAGTGGCCGATCGCTTGCATCTGTCTAAAGTGATGCGTAGTTTGCGTAGTAATCCTGATGTGATGCGGGTAGTACGTACCGGCGCTTAAGCGCGGTAATCAACATCCAGGATTTCGATTTCAGCAGGTCCTGTTGGCGTTTGAATGCGTACGCAATCCCCAATCCGCGCTTTAATTAGCGCCTTGGCAATCGGCGATACCCAGCTGACATATCCCTTTTCTAAATCAACCTCATCAACGCCAACGATCGTGATGTTTTCTTCTTTTTCAAGATCGGGTCCGCTGGTAGAGCAGTAGGTTACAGTCGCTCCAAAAAAGACCTGATCGGCGTCCTGCTCACCGGATATTCGGGCGGCATTATCGACAAGCGCGGCACACTCAAGTCGCTTGTTTAAAAACCGAATGCGCCGATCAATCTCCCGCAAGCGCTTCTTGCCATAGATGTAGTCGCCGTTTTCAGAGCGATCACCATTGGAAGCGGCCCAGTGGACAATCTCGACGATTTTGGGACGCTCTACGTCCAAAAGCTGTAAAAGCTCCACTTGAAGACGCTTGTGACCGGCCGGCGTGATGTAGTTCTTTTCTTCCATGGCATAATTATGGCTG
>Ga0209550_10006683_pt1 | contig 10736 bp, 12 predicted proteins | sample LauGreSuBDMM15SN_2_FD_187567 | JGI IMG/M metagenome (GOLD analysis project Ga0209550, IMG submission 187567) | Freshwater lake microbial communities from Lake Michigan, USA - Su13.BD.MM15.SN (SPAdes) (version 5) | ecosystem: Environmental > Aquatic > Freshwater > Lake | place: Lake Michigan... | reverse complement strand
TTGGGATGACATGGGTATCGCAGTACCTGCCTTCCTAACAATCATATTGATGCCATTTACTTACAACATCTCTGTGGGAATAGGAGCTGGATTTATCACTCACGTAGTGATCAGGCTCGCACAGGGGCGCAGAAAAGAACTACATCCTTTGATGCTAGTCGTGGCTGGACTGTTTGTGGTCTACTTCCTTTCATCACCAATAAATATTTGGGTTTGATAGAAAGTAAACAAAGAGAAAGGCCCTCGGTTCACCGGGGGCCTTTCTCTTTACCAAGAAATGGTTTCCAATTTATTTCTCTCTAGGATCGCATTGCACCGCGAAAATGGCTTCGATCCAAAAAACCCTCGATATGCTGATAGTGGACTTGGATGAGCAGATTCAATGCGCCTTTCGGCTGAGAAATAAGGAGCTAACTCCCCCCGCACTTTTACCCCACAAGATCGCCACAACCTCCTTCTTTCCTAACTCCTTTGCGACCACATCTGTTATCTCTTGCCATCCGATATCAGAGTGCGCAAGGGATGAACCCGTTTGAGTGGTTAATACACGATTGAGAAGCATTACCCCTTGATCAAACCAATCAGACAGATCCCCCTTCTTCCTGCTGATCCCACAATCATCCGACAACTCTGTAAAAATGTTCCTAAGTGATGGCGGCAATGGCGTGACCGAATCATTTACAGAAAATGCTAAACCATGTGCATGACCCGATGTTGGATATGGATCTTGCCCAAAGATCACTACTGAAGTTGAATCGATAGACCGCGTTAATGACCTGAAAATGTTTGAGGGATCTGGGCTGATATCGTCACCGAGTGACCGCTCGATCTTCGCTATTAAACCGCTGTAAGATTGCAGAACATCTTTCCAATCAGGATGTGGCTGATTAAATAGATGCGCGGGCAAAGTATCGACCAGACTCCGGTGTGACTGTGATTGCAGTTCCAAAAACTGCAGATACGTGATCAGATGTGACGACCTGGTCGATAGGACCGGACACGGCAATCAGACCTTCCTTAAGTAATAGTGCATGTGTTGTACCTTCAGGAATCTCCTCTATATGGTGAGTTACCAAAATTGTTGCAGGAGCTGCCGGATCTGCTGAAAAATTCGCAAATCGACGCAATAGATCCTCACGGCCTCCAAGATCTAATCCAGCTGCCGGCTCATCAAGCAATAAAAGTTCGGGGTCTGTCATCAATGCGCGCGAAATCTGAACCCGTTTTTTCTCACCTTCACTCAGCGTTCCATAGATCCGCTCACCAAGCTCTCTTACTCCAAAAGTCGTCAGCAACGCCATTGCTCGGGACTCATCCCAAAGATCGTAATCCTCATTCCATCGACCTAGAATCCCATAAGCAGCGGTAAGAACAACATCCTTTACCATTTCTTCATAAGGAATATCTTCGGCGATAACAGAACCGCAGAGTCCGATACGCGTTCTTAATTCGAACAGATCCACCATTCCCATTTGTTTATCTAAGACTCGAACTACACCTTGGGTAGGAAACATCTTCGTTGCAAGTATCTGCAGCAGAGTAGATTTACCCGCTCCGTTTGGGCCTAAAACAACCCATCGCTCACCCTGGGTAATGGCAAAGTTAAGCGGACCCAAAATAACTCTTTCGCCCCTACGAACTGAGACATCACTAAGGCTTAAAACAGTGGTACTCATAGATGCAAAAGATAGTGGTTATATAAGGGAACAGGGGTTAAAGCCTCGCCTTTAGGCGGAGTGATTCACGATAACCTTGCCCTCTTATGACAGAAAATACCCCACATCCAGAGCAGTTCACCGGTCTCATCCTTTTAACTGGCGTTGATGCACCCGGTATTGCATCTTCACTTTTTGAAACTCTCGCTCCGTTTGCTGTGCATGTCATCGATATTGAACAGGTTGTTATCAGTGATCGACTGATTTTGACCGTTCTGATCGGAGCAAACCCTGCTCATCAAAGCGCGATCGAAGAGGACCTTGCTCTTTGCGCTACGGCGTTGGATGTAGACATTGCGACACTCTTTGGTAGGACTGAGATTACATCTATGCCACAGGATTTAGTTCACTTACTTGTTAGTGCTCCAAAGCTGCACCCACAGGAACTTGCCTTAACCACGCAAGCGATCACTAACTCTGGCGCAAATATCCAGAGCTTCACTCGAAATTCCGACAATCCAGTATCTATCGAAATAACTCTCTCTGGTGCATCTTTGAAGGAGATTAAATCAGCAATCACGTCCCTCGTCTTTGAGAATAAAACGACGATTTCAGTAAGCGCTCATTAGATACATGGACTTTGTAAAACGACTGGTGCAACTAGATGTTGACTCAACCTTCATTCAACAAGAGGCTATCGAACTACTAGCGATCAAAGCTGGTGTTTTAGACCAGGTTTCTGCCATTACTGAATCAGCGATGCGCGGAGAATTAGATTTTGAACAGAGTTTACGTACCCGAGTGCGTCTGCTTAAAGGATTGCCAGAATCTGCCATCACTGATGTCCAACATGAAATCGTTCTAACCGATGGGGCGCGCGATCTGGTCAACACCCTTCACGCCAAAGGACACAGCGTCGCACTAGTTTCGGGTGGTTTCATTGACATCATTAAACCGATGATTGAGTCTTTGTCGATAAGACATTACAAGGCAAACACACTAGAAATAGTCGATGGGTTCTTAACCGGACAACTTTTAGGCCCAATAATTGATCGAGCCGCAAAGGGTGCTGCACTCTATGAATTCGCAGAAGCATGCGGAGTTAAACTCGAAAATACGGTAGCGATTGGTGATGGCGCCAATGATCTGGACATGATGGCGGCTGCAGGATTGAGTATCGCTTTTAATGCTAAGCCCATAGTTGTTGAAGCTGCAGATTTAGCGATCAACGAACCTTCTTTATGTTCAGTTGTTGACTTGATCGGATTGCAGTAGATCTACAAACGGCACGCGTGAATATCGGTCACTAAGATTCCGCGGGCTCCAAGTGCCCACAATTCATCCATGACTTGATTGGTTTCCTTTCGCAATACCATGGCGCGTACCGCGACCCAATCCTGCTTCTGTAGCGGTGAAATTGTAGGAGACTCTAGGCCAGGTGTTATCGCACAAGCTTTGTCAACTAGATTCTTCGGAATGTCGTAATCGAGCAAAACATAACGTCGTGCAGTAACTACTCCTTGTAAGCGGCGTATAAGAATCTCTAATTCAGGAGCAAGCGGCGTATCTCTTCGCTTGATTACGATTGCTTCACTAGTCAGAATCGGTTCTCCAAATATTTTTAAGCCTGCCTGGCGCAACGTATTTCCAGTACTCACTACGTCCGCAATCACATCAGCCACACCTAAGCGAACACTACTTTCAACTGCCCCATCTAATCGTACGATCTGCGCCTTAATACCAAGTGCGGCAAGACTATGCTCGACTAGACCTGGATAAGCAGTTGCTACGCGCTTACCGGAAATATCCTGTACCGACCAGTCTTTATCACTAGGTGCTGCAAATCGAAAAGTTGAGCTGCCAAAGTCTAGGGACAATATTTCATCGGCATCTGCACCAGAATCAATGAGAAGATCTCGTCCAGTAATGCCTGCTTCTAATTCGCCAGAACCTACATACACAGCTATATCGCGTGGACGTAAGTAATAGAACTCAACACTGTTGTCATTGTCTATTAGTACAAGATCGCGACTATCTGTGCGCTGGCGATATCCCGCCTCTTTTAAGATCAGCATTGAACTTTCAGCTAATGAACCCTTGTTGGGTACTGCTATTCGCAACATTGTTTTCTCCTAAAGAAACTTATATACATCATTGATTGATAGGCCACGAGCAAGCATTAGCGTTTGAAGGTGATATATCAGCTGGCTAATTTCTTCAGCCAATGCTCCATCAGATTCGTGCTCGGCAGCTAGCCACACTTCACCCGCTTCTTCAAGGATCTTCTTACCAATACTGTGAATGCCCGCATCAAGAGCATCAACTGTGCTTGAGCCTTCCGGGCGAGCTAAAGCCTTTTCGCTCAGTTCTGACCACAAAGTATCAAAGGTTTTCATGGTCAGAGTTTACTAGAAAGTTACTTACTCCCGTGTGCAGTTGCGAACTCTCTCAATGAGACCACCATGGCCGCTGGATCAGGAGCATTAAAGACCGCGCTGCCCACTACGAATGTATCGGCACCTGCATCTAATGCCATTTCGATGGTCTTCATTGATATTCCACCATCTACTTGAAGCCAGATTGGTCGGCCACCGATTATTTCTCGTGTTCGACGGACCTTGTCCATCATCGATTCCATGAAACTTTGCCCGCCGAAGCCTGGTTCAACGGTCATAATCAAAAACATGTCCACATCATCGATGATCGACTCATAATCAGAAATATCTGTATTCGGCTTAATGCCTAGGCTAGATCGAGCGCCAGCTTTGCGAATGTTCTTCAGGGTTTGAGAAATATCCTTTGTAGCTTCAGCATGAATCGTGACAGAGGCACAACCTAATTCGGCGTATTGAATTGCAATCTCATCCACATTGGCAACCATGAGATGTGCGTCAACGGCCAAGATCGAGGATTTGATAATCGCAGATGCGGCCTGAAAATCAAAAGTAAAATTAGGTACGAAAACATCATCCATAACATCTAGGTGCAACAAGTCAGAAACAGCAGCTATCCGCTTAATCTCTTGATCTAATTGCGAAAAATCTGCGTTCAAAATACTCGGAGTAATCCGTATTTCACGGTTCATGACCAAATCCTAACCAATGTCCTTACGAAAGAGTGCAAGATACATCGCATCGGTGCCGTGTTTGTGAGTCCACAACGACATCGCGCCATCGCGCGTGGCTTGTTGCAGGGAGGAAGGAAGAAATTCGTCCACAACTATCTGTTGTAGTTCAGGATGTTTCTTTTTAATGTCCGCGATTTGGACGCTTGTTTCCGCCAGGTGCGGTGAACATGTGGCATACCCAAGTACCCCACCAGGGTTGAGGGCTTCAATGGCAGATTCAACTAATTCGCGTTGCAACTGAGTCAACGCTCGCAAATCCTGCAAAGTTCTCCGCCAACGAACTTCAGGTCGCCGGCGTAACGCTCCTAATCCTGTACATGGTGCGTCTATCAAAATCGCATCAAATTTCTCGGGCGATGAACCAATGTCGCGTCCATCAGAAACCAATACCCGGTCACCGTGCACAACCTGTTTTACCAACTCAGCCCGCGCACTAGAGATTTCATTGGCGGTAAAGGCTATTCCTCGCTGTCTGGCGATGCTTGATAACAATGCAGCTTTCCCACCAGGCCCGGCGCATAAATCCAACCAACTTGTTCCACCTGCTACCTTTGAAAAAACCTCAGCTACAAGCTGTGAACCTTCATCCTGCACACCAATCTTTCTAGCCTTGATCAAATCAAGTGCACCAGGATTTCCTTTCCAATGAGCACCATAGGAAGAAAATTCTGTCGGCTCTCCCCCAATTTCTGACAGATCTTGCTGTGTAGAAAAGCCGGGCCAGGAGACTAATGTCGGTGTAGCAGCTTCATTATTTATTTTCAATGCTGCTTCAACGTCATTCCAATCCTTTAAAAGATCATAGTAAGCAGAAACAATCCACTCTGGATGTGAGTAGGTAATGGCAAAACGCTCAACGTTATCTACTATCAAATCCAAGGGTAGAAACCATTCCTCCATAGATTTACGAGTAACGCTGCGCAATAAAGCATTGATGAAACTGGCCTTTGACTCACCAATTCTTTTTCGCGCCACCTCTACCGTTGCCGATACCGCTGCGTGATCTGGAATTCTCATTTCATGAATTTGATGAACGCCCAGACGACAGATATCTACAATCCCAGGATCAACCTCTGACCAAGGTCTGTCGCTGATTTGAGCGAGAACCCAATCATGTTTTCCTTGCATTCGAATAGTGCCGTATAAGAGCTCTGTCACTAAAGATCGATCTCGATCATCAAGCTTGCTTGCACTTAGCGCCTGAGGTAATAGTAAATTGGAATAACCCTCGTTACGATTAACTTCTGTCAATAAATCAAAGGCCAATAAGCGGGCAGCATCTGGCTTAGGTGACTTAAAAGTATTCCGACGGGCCTCAACCAAAAATTTCACCACCGGTCAAACGCGCTCCACGAGCCCAATCAATAGCATTCATCTCTTTCTTACCAGCTGGAATAACTCTCAAAAGCTCTAGCGCCTTCGAACCGGTTGAAACGATGACAGAGTTATCAATAAGCGAAACCTGTCCAGGTTTGCCACTAACTTCGGGAAAAACCTCAACTGCACATACCTTGAACGGTTCACCTTTCCAGATTGTCCACGCACCAGGCTCATAAGTGAATGCGCGAATTGCGTCAGATACTTGCTTGGCATCCAAACCAAAATCAATTTTTGCCTCTGCCTTAGTAATTTTTGGCGCTATTGATGCGGCGCCAACTTGTTCGTGAGGACCCTGTTCGCTCTCAATCATTTCAAAGGATCGCCTAACAACTTCAGGGCCGAGCGCAGCCAAGTGTTCTAGCAATTCAAAACTTCTCCATGAAGGGTGGATGTGGATCGATTCCTGAGTAAATATGGGACCAGTATCCATACCTTTATCTAATTGGAAAACAGTTACGCCTGTGATCGTTTCTCCATTGTGTAGCGCTCTTTGTGCCGGTGCTGCTCCCCTATAAGAAGGAAGCAAGGAAAAATGAAGGTTCAAAAAACCTCGCTTAGGCAAAGCAAGAATTGCTTCAGGCAACAAAACACCGTAACCAATTGTTAGCACCAGATCTAGACCTTCAATTTCGCCAATTAACTCAGTTGAAATTTCAGGCTTTATCAGGGGGATCCCATGACTGTGAGCCCACTGACCAACAATGGATTGTTGAAGCAAGCGACCACGCCCAGCAGGACGATCAGGCTGAGTGATGATTAAGGCAACTTCATGCTCGGATTGTAATAACCAATTTAAGGTTGGTATTGCTACATCCGGAGTAGCGGCTACTCCGATCCGCATTAAGAAATCCGTCCGAAAATTGTGTGCGGTGAGTCCTTAACCTCAATGGAACGGCCTTGCTCTGAAGCAAGATTGAACCACTCTGACTCCCGAATCTCCTTCATTGCTAATTTGCGATCTTCAGGTAGAAGCTTGTCGATGAAAAGAATTCCATTTAAATGATCAGTCTCGTGCTGCAAAGCGCGGGCTAAAAACTCCGAACCCTCGACAGTGATGGGTTCGCCATGCATATTAAATCCCTTAGCAACTGCTCTCAGGGCACGCGGCGTTTGATAACGAATCTCTGGGAACGAGAGACAACCCTCTTCCCCATCTTGCATCTCTTCACTCAAAGTTAAGACCGGGTTAATTAAATGGCCTAGCTCTTCATCTACATCCCACACAAAAACACGCAAGGGCACTCCTATTTGAGGAGCTGCTAAACCTGCGCCGGGGGCATCAATCATCGTCTCTGTTAAATCCTGAACCAAGACACGCAACTCTTTATCGAAATCCACGACTAAAGAAGCAGGGGTTGTTAATACTGGGTCCCCGAAGAATCGTATTTCCTGAATTGACATGGCGTTAGTCTATCAATTGATTACAACGAATATGGTTCAACCCTAAGCGTGAAAAGTTCCTTTTTGGCAATACTTCTTCGTCGTTGAAGTTCGTGCACACTATTAGTCAACGCAGGTGCATCCTTCTTGTCTGCGTGTATCACAATCTTTACTTCACCCTTCGAAATCTCGGTTGGGCCATAGATTCTAGATGATTCAGGTATACGACCCTCGAGAGAAGCTTTCTTTAGTCCATTTACGATCTGTATACCGATCGATTGATCCATAACTAGAACAACTGAAAAAACCGATGGTGGCAGATTAAGTTCAGAGCGCTCACCTAACTCTCGTTTCAAAAGTGGAGCGACATTCCATCGCGAAATGGCCGAAACTATCGGATGTGAATCATCAATAACCAAAAGAACAAATCCCTTAGGGGAAATCAAAGAGGCAGTCTCTAGAAAGAGTTCCCGTGCTCTTTCTTGTGTGCGCAGATCAGTATGGGCAAAGAAGCGCAATCCATCTAAAATCACAACTGCTGCATAGCCACCCTCTACCTGTGGTTGTGCACCTGCCGTAGCAAGGACTAAAGCTGGCTTAGAGTCGATCCGGTCCTTAATAACATCACCTGCTGAAATTACTACCGGGAAATTTGGAAATGCTCGTGAAATCTCCTCAGCAGCCCGTTCTATCCCACGGCCTGCCAAATATTGCTTATCGCGATTACAGAAAGAACACTTCCACTCTTGAAATGCCTTGCCGCAATGAACGCATGAGGGCGCCTTTCCTTTGGCTGTAACCGAGAGTCTTCCGCCGCAATCGCAAGCCGCCACATTTCGACAGTGAGCGCAAAGTAACGCATTTCCATAACCCTTGCGAGGGGCGATAAACAAAACGGGGCCTAACGCTAAAGCCTTCTTAATGTCCCCGAATATTCGACCTGGCAGCAGCGCACCTTCATTTGGCGTGAAGGCCTTCACGTTTATATTCTGCTTTATATTAAAGTACTTCACTTCTCTGGCATCGATCAATTGGGAAACTTCAATCGAAGGAGAAAAGCCCGTAAGTATCAACTTGAGAGATTCGAATTCTGCTCGAATCAGAGCTACGGTTCTTGTGTTCCATCCAGGTGATCGTATTTCGTAATGATCGTAAGAGGACTCCTTGTGAACAAATACCGTCGCTAAGTTCTTAATGGGGGCAAAAATGGCGCTGCGAGTTCCAACGACGATGCTATTAGGGCCATGCATGGCCAGCAAATAATTACGATATCGCTCCTCGCGAGACATAGCCGCCGTCAACTTTAGAGGCGAAAGATCTGCGCTCCTTAATGAAGCGATGACCAGATCCACATCTTTTTCATCAGGAGCCACTATCAACACAGAGCCTGCCTTTTGATGCGCTGTCACAAATGGGACTAATTGATCATGTGCCTGAATAAATGGCGCAAGCATCTGAAACTCAACTGTCGCCTTAGGCCCCCTCTCTGGATCTGATTGTCCAATCACAAAACTTTTATCAACGGATGCGACTCGCGGAGGCATGGCAGAGCGAATCAGATCCCAAGGATTACATGCGTAATGTTGTGCTACTAAATCAATAAACTGCAAACTCTGAGTCGTTGCAATAGCAACAACAGATAACACCTTAGTTATGCTTTTTAACTCTCCAGCTCTTTCAGGTGCTGCGACTCGGTCAACAACGATTCCTTCTGTCTCACGATTTCCAAAAGGGATCTGAACGCGAACACCGACCTGAACAATTCCAGTTAATTTTTCAGGGATTTGATAGTCATAGAGTTGGTCGAGGTGGAAAACACCTGTATCGACGCGCACACGTGCATAGGGCAAAACCAAAGCTCTAGGCCCAGAAGTTGCCGGAGCGACTTCAGCCTTTAATCGAAAAAGCTTCGGCGTAGCCACCGACTACTTAATTGCGTTTTGAAGCGCAGCCACACGATCAGTTCGTTCCCATGCAAACTCAGGGAGTTCACGACCGAAGTGACCGTATGCACTTGTCAGTGAATAGATCGGACGAAGTAAATCAAGATCACGAATAATTGCAGCTGGTCGAAGATCAAATACAGATACAACAGCGTCTTGAATCTTTGCGACCGGAACAGTTTCGGTTCCAAATGTCTCAACGAAGACTCCAACAGGTTGTGCTTTGCCAATTGCGTAAGCAACTTGAACTTCGCAACGACGCGCAAGACCGGCGGCAACAACGTTCTTTGCGACCCAACGCATTGCATATGCTGCTGAACGATCCACTTTCGATGGATCCTTACCACTAAATGCTCCCCCACCATGTCGAGCCATTCCGCCATATGTGTCAACAATAATTTTGCGACCAGTTAAACCCGCATCTCCCATTGGTCCGCCAATAACAAACCGGCCGGTTGGATTAATTAAGGTACGAAGATCGTTCTTTGGAAGATCAATAGTTGCAAGAATTGGATCAATAACATATTCGATGACCTCAGGGGTCAACTTCTTGACTACATCAACCTCTTCAGCATGCTGGCTCGAGATAACTACTGTATTAACCGCTATCGCTCGATCACCGTCATACTCAATCGTCACCTGAGTTTTTCCGTCTGGGCGAAGATAAGGAAGAACACCAGATTTGCGAACTTTTGTTAACTGCTGCGCAAGAGCATGTGCCAACCAAATAGGCAGCGGCATGAGCTCTTTTGTGTCATCACAGGCATAGCCAAACATCAAACCTTGATCGCCGGCGCCTTGAAGATCTAATGGATCAACAGTTGAAGAAACGCGATGTTCATAAGCATCATCGACGCCCTGTGCGATATCTTGTGATTGCTGACCGATAGAGATCGAAACACCACAGCTATTTCCATCAAAACCCTTTTCTGAAGAGTCATAACCGATGTTTAAAACAGTATCGCGAACGATTCCCATAACATCTGCGTATCCATCTGTAGTCACCTCGCCGGCAACATGCACCTGGCCGGTTGTGATGAGAGTTTCAACTGCCACACGGCTCTTTATATCCTGAGACAATAATGAATCCAGAACAGCATCTGAAATTGCATCTGCAATCTTGTCCGGATGACCTTCGGTGACTGACTCTGAGGTGAAAAGGCGCTTTGACATTTTTAACCTAACTGCCGGATGGCTTGATCAAGAAGTAAATTTCCGAGAGCGTCTTTGGAGACTTCCTTGACCGCTATA
>Ga0209550_10006680_pt1 | contig 10737 bp, 9 predicted proteins | sample LauGreSuBDMM15SN_2_FD_187567 | JGI IMG/M metagenome (GOLD analysis project Ga0209550, IMG submission 187567) | Freshwater lake microbial communities from Lake Michigan, USA - Su13.BD.MM15.SN (SPAdes) (version 5) | ecosystem: Environmental > Aquatic > Freshwater > Lake | place: Lake Michigan, USA... | reverse complement strand
TCTCAAATAGGGTCTAACTATGCAAAAGGTATTTACAATGTAATTGTAACTCAAGATGCACAAGTGAAAACACTACGAGTGATTAAACAATAAGTAAATTGGTTTTTTTTAAATAGTTGATTAAGTCCTCCGCAAAATAATTGCGGGGGACTTTTTTATTTTTTATGTGGGGATATTTTATAATATGTGGAATGTCAAATAAACCAAATATAGAAACATATTCTTTCGCAGCTTAGGCATGCAGTTACGTATCATTTTTTTTAGTTTATAATCTCTAAAATAATACATTTGTTTTTTTTATAATAATTTCTATATGAAAATTAAATTTCTCACTTCCTTTTTATTTGTTTTATTGATTCATAGCGCATTTCTGTTTGGTCAAGCTTTGTTGCCTAATACCACGGGCTCTTTTGTATACACTCCAACTGGCCCGCTGAGTTCAAAGCCAATTACCGTATATTATCGTATTCCTAGAGGAGTCATTAGTACGATGCCTATTTTAATGTCTTTTCATGGTGATAATAGAGACGCAAGTAATTATAGAGATTATTGGATTTCCATGGCCAATGCTAATGGATTTATGGTCTTCGCTCCTGAATTTAAGGAAGCAGATTATCCTGGAGGTAACGGCTACCAAATGGGGAATGTATTTGTTGACGGTGACAATCCAAGTACGGCAACATTAAATTCATCAACCCAATGGACTTTTTCAATTATTGATCCTTTGTTTGAAGATATAAAAAGCAAGGTTTCAGGAACACAACATACTTATGATGCTTGGGGCCATTCTGGAGGAGCTCAATTTATACATCGATTTAGGATGTATATGCCAGATAGTAAATTAAATCTGGCCATTTGTTCTAATGCGGGATGGTATACCGTGCCGGACAACTTGGTCGATTTTCCTTATGGAATAAATAAATGCCCCTTATCTAATAATAGTTTAACCATTCCATTTTCTAAAAAGCTAATAGTACATTTAGGTTTAAATGACACGGATAAAAATGCAGCTGGATTAAGGCACAATACTACGGTGGATAATCAACAAGGACTGTATCGATTGGTAAGAGGACGCTACTTTTTTGCTAAAAGCCAAACTGTTGCACAAACGGCGAACGTTCCGTTTAATTGGCAAAAGTATGAGGTGACTGGCGTTGGACATGACGCTCAACTTATGGCTAATGATGCTTTGAAATATTTACTGCAAAGTTACCTGTCTACAAATGATGGATTTGATGAGCAGTTGGGGACATTTTTTTCAGCCAAAGTCTATCCCAACCCATCTGAGGGCAATTTTACCTTGAAGGTAGCGAGTGATAATTTTGGGTTTAAAGTATATGACCTACAAGGAAAATTAATGGAGCAACGCCAAATGATACAAACTCGATCTGTCACGATAGGGGCAAGTTACCCAGCGGGGATTTACCCTATTATAGTAACTCAAGACAAGCAGATTAGTATTCTTAAACTAATTAAAACTTAATAATATCAGTTTTTCAACAATACAACTAAGGCTGTCTTAAAAAGTAAAAATTCACTAAACCTAAAATCATCATCATTTACTGCTTTAAAATGCATTTACAAAGCATTTTTTTTTTTTTTTAAGCCATATAAAATATATTTGTTAGCTGTCATTATAATTAATCATTCCTCATGAAAAAAATTTACACTTTTATTCTATTTACACTTTTATTTATTTCTTCTTGTACTACACAAGATGTAAGCCCATTATCGCCAACTATAGCAGTATTCAATGTTTCTGCCAAAAAAATGGGTAGTGTTCCTTTTCAAATAACAGCGCCAATATCAAATAGTGCTGGGTCATTTACCTACACGAGTAGCAATAGTGCAGTTGCTACCATTAATGGTTCAACAGTTACTATAATAGGTATTGGAACAACAACAATTACGGCCACCCAAGCCGCAGATGCTGGTTTTAGTGCAGGAAGTACCACAACCACTTTTACGGTAACAGACTTAGAACCTCCAACATTTGGAACTTTTATAGTTTCTTCAAAAATGATGGGCAGCGACCCATTTCAATTAGCCCCTCCAACCTCAAATAGTACAGGTGCATTTTCTTATGCTAGCAGTAATACCGCTGTGGCCACTATAAATGGTTCGATTATAACTATTGTAGGTGTTGGAACAACTACCATCACAGCAACTCAAGCTACTTTCGGCACTTTTGCTTCTGGTAGTATTTCTGCTAATTTTGTAGTTACGGCCAATATCCCACCTCCTCTTTTGCAAGATAATTTTGAGTATGCAGTTTCTACTGTTCTTTCGGATATTACTAACTCAGGATGGAGTATACATAGCGGGAATACGTTTCCTATTAAAACTACTAGTACTACTGGTTTGACTTTTGCCAATTATTATGGGAATGGCCTTGGATTAGCAGCCATTTTAGATGCTAATGGGGCTGATAGTAATAAAAAATTTGCAGAACAATCAGAAGGAAATCCGATTTACATTTCATTTGTTGTTAAGATTAAAGCTCCAACAGTTGCTCTTATTCCTATCACAAGCTATTTTTTACACACATCTAGTTTAACTTTTGTTCCAGCCTCATCTTCCACATTTAGAGGTGAAATTTTTGCGCAACCCATCCCAAATGATTTACTTCAATATAATTTTGGTCTAAGCTTTTCTGCCACAACTCCTCAAAGTTCAAACACCCTGAATAAATTAAATTATGATGAAAATTATTTGGTTGTATTAAAATACACTAGTGTTATTGGAGATAATAATGATTCCGTATCGCTTTATGTTTTTTCAGCAAATGATGATTTTAGCACAGAGCCAAGCCAACCTTTTATTGGACCATTATCTTTGTCAAGTGCTGCCGATATTAAGCCTGCTGCTGTGTGTTTAAGACAATATCACGCAGATGAAGACATACTTGTGGACGGCATTAGAGTTTCAACAATTTGGGATTTATTTAAAAATTAACCTAGTTAGAGTAAAATAATGATAAAGCTAAAAAGGATACTAACCTTGGGACTATTGCTATCAGTTGTAGGATATTCAAATGCCCAAGAAATTGTACTTAATAAATATAGATTTGGTGAGGGTTTGAGTTTTTCAGGAAAAAATGGAAATTATGAAATGGGTTTTTCAGGATACGTTCAGCCCTATTTAGAAAGCCGAAAATTCCTCGATAATGGCGATGCTAGTTCCTATAACCGTTTCAGAATGCGAAGGGCCCGTTTGCAGTTATCGGGAAGTTCCGCCCAAGACAAATTAACCTATCGTTTGCAACTTGACCTCACGGGAGGTGGCGAATTTGACGCAGCTCTTGGAAGTGTATTGTATGACGCTTGGATTGGGTATGATGTTTCAAAAAGGTGGAATGTATCTTTTGGTCAAAAAGCAACTCCAACAGACAACCTGGAGTTTTCCATGCGTTCCGTGACCCTTCAATTAGTAGATCGAAGTGCTTTGAGTAGTGCTTTTGGGTGTATTCGTGAATTTGGTTTTTTTGCCGATTCAAAGTATAAGATTTCAAGGTATTCTTATATAAAACCACAATTAGCCATCACTAATGGTGACGGCATAAATGTATTTCACAAAGACCATGGAGGCTTAAAATACGGTGGGCGAATTGATTATTTACCCTTTGGAATGTTTAATAATTTTGGGCAATACCGTCAAGCCGATTTGGTGCGAGAGTTAGCTCCAAAATTTGTCATTGGTGCTACCTATAGCTATAATGTTGGGATTAGTGATAGAAGAGGAAGACAAAGTGAATCCATACTTTACTTAGATAAGAACAACAACGAATTGCTGCCAGATTACGTTAAATATGGGGTGGATTTTCTATTCAAATACAGAGGTTTTTCGATGCTAGGTGAATATGTGAATGCCTCCGCAAGAGTTCCGGGAGAAATCACCCAAAGGGTTCGAGTTGATGGTACAACCTCTACAGTTTTTGATCTAAATGGCATTCAAGACGTAGAAAACTACATCAAAGGCAGAATGATGGTTGGTGAAGGCTACAATCTTCAAGGCGGCTATGTTTTTAAAAACTATATTTCCATAGACGGTCGATTTTCTTACTTGAAACCAGAGGCCAACTCCTTTTTAAACAATGGTCTTTATTACAATCGATCTCATTATTATACTTTCGGGCTAACAAAGTATTTGGGACGTTCTTATGGGGCAAAAATCCAGTTGGATTGTACTTATACCAACGCAAAACCTGGTTCTGTCGACATTAATAGTATTCCAATAAAAGGGAATGAGTTTTTAACTAGGATAATGACGACCTTCTCGTTTTAAACGCTATGAAAAGAAAAATAAAATATATTATTTTTATTCTTACGGTTAGCCTTCCTATTTATGGGCAGTTCAATCCGCAAAATGATGAAATAACCAAGCGGTTTTTTACGGATCCAGTATTAGATATTCATACTCCTTCCTTTGATAAAAAAGGGTTTACCAATTATGAGGATATGATGGGTTATCTCAATAAATTAGTAGTGGCTCATCCAACAGAAATCTCCCTTTCATTTATTGGCGAAAGCCAAAAAAAGAAAATGATTCCGATGGTAGTTTTACATCGAGATAACGGACAAGAAAAAATAAAAGTTTGGTTCCAAGGCGGACTTCATGGAGATGAGCCGGCAGGAACAGAAACCATGCTTTTTCTATTGGATAAAATACTAAACGATCCCACTTACTCTTATTTATTAGATAAAATTACGCTTACCGTTGTGCCAATGGCCAATATTGATGGTTATGAAAAACAAGATCGGTATGCTGCAAATGGTTTGGATTTAAATCGCGATCAGGTAAAGCTGATGGCTCCCGAGAGTAATTATTTGAAGAAAGCTTTTAGTGATTACGGAGCAGAAGTAGCTGTCGATTTCCACGAATACAGACCCTTTAGAAAAGAATTTAGTCTATTAGGTACTCATGGTATTTGCTCGATTTATGATGCCATGTTTATGTTTTCAGGAAACTTAAATCTCCCACAAAATCTAAGGGATTACACTAAAAATGTGTTCGTTGGGAATGCTAAAAAGACTTTAGAATCTAACGATTTACGATTCCGAGACTACATTACAACCGATAAGCAGAACAATGAAATGTATTTCAAACAATGTACCACCGAGGCTCGATCTAGCACCACTTCTTTTGCTTTGACCAATTGTATCTCATCATTGATTGAGATTAGAGGGGTAAACCTTCAAAAAACTTCTTTTAAAAGAAGAATAAATACTACTTTTTTGATAGCAACCTCCTTTCTTAAAACAGCTTATGATGATGCTACTAACATAAAAGAAGTATTAAAAATTTCTAATAATACGAAACCGGAAAATATAGTTGTAGTGGCTAATAAGCCTCTAGAAATACAAACTATTAGTGCAATTGATTTGAAAGACAATACGGAAACATCTTTGGATATTAATGTCAAAAACGCATTAAAATGCACTCCCGAATTAGAAAGAAAAAGACCTTTTGGCTATTTGATTCTTGCAGAGCAAAAGATATTGGCCGACAAACTAAATGTACTTGGACTTACAGTTGAAGAACTTGCTGCGGACAAAAAAGTAAAAGTAGAGGTTTATACTGTAACATCGAGCTATGTTAATCCAGAAGAAGATGAGGGATACAAGGCACAAAAGGTAGAAACGTCGGTATCAACAATAGAAAGATCCTTCCCAAAAGGAACCTATATTGTTTATTTAAACCAAAAAAATGCTAAGATGGCCACCGAAGTATTGGAACCCGAAAGCGAAAATGGATTTATAAAATTCGAAGTCCTAAAAACCATACTAAACAATGAATTACCAATTTATAGATACCTTACTAATGAAAAATTATAACAAAAAAATGAAACTAAAGACAATCGTATCAGCATTGCTATTTCTAATTGGATTTACCACAATTGCCCAAGTTAATATAAAATCCCAATCTAAAGAATTTCAGTTGGGAGATGGCTTGCGCTTTAACGTTAACGATGGCGAATACAAATTCAATATTAGTGGATTTATGCAAGCGACATATAAGTACGAAAAAACAGAGGGTTCAGTTGCTAATAACTATATGAATGCCAACAATACCTATTTGTCAATTTCAGGAAGTATGTTTAATGAAAAGTTATCGTTTTTATTGCAAAATAATTATAGTAATGCCAAGGCGCTTTTAGACGCTTGGGTGGCTTATACGCAAGTTAAAAATTTGAAAATTACTTTTGGGCAGAAACAAACCTTTACTAACAATCGTGAGATGACCTTCTATGAAGATAAATTACAGTTTACCGATAGAGGAATTTTTAGTTCTAAATTTAGCAATACGGGTCGTGAGTTTGGAGTATTCTTTGAAGGTCAATTTGAAAAAGAAAACTTCATTATAAAACCAAAATTTGCCATTACCTCAGGTGATGGTTTGAATTCTTTTGGCGCCACTTCTATTGATGTAGATCAAGGTGGTTTGAAATATGGAGGTCGTATTGATATGCTACCTTTCGGTAATTTTAAAGAAGGAAATGATGGGTATATTGCCGATTTGAAACATGAAGATAAATTAAAAGTATTATTTGGTGCGGCATATAGTTATAATCTTGGCGCTAGCAATAAGGTAGGCGAAGGACATGGAGATTTTGTTTTCTACGACAAAAATCTAAAAGTAAAATCGCCTGATTATAGAAAATTTTATGAAGATATTCTCTTCAAGTACAAGGGGTTTTCATTTCTTGCTGAATATACTAATACAACAGCTTCTAATCTTGGAGGTTCTTTTATAGATTCATCTGCTACAACCCCACTATACATAACAGAAATTAGCCAATATCTAGTATTGGGAAATGGTTATAATATTCAAAGTGGCTATGTAACTAAATCAGGCTATTCTTTGGATTTAAAATATGAAAAATTAAACAAAGAATTCGAAAATAACGCTTCGTTGTTGACAAATCAGGAAGCCTATACCATAGGATTAACGAAATATTTTAAAGGGAATAATTTCAAAATTCAATCATCGGTTTCGTCAAATAATGTAGATAAATTTAATACTACATCTAGTACTATTGAAAAAGTCAACACGATAACTGCACAATTTGCAATTCAAGTCGTTTTTTAAATTTAAATAAAACATAAAATAGTTTCCTTTTGCTTGTTTATTAAAATAAAAGCAGGGTTTCATTCATTCAATAAATTCAATTCATCATGAAAACAGTAAATAAAATAGTTACAAATTTAACTTTTTGGGTTTTAAGCGCAATTATAATAGGTGTTTTGTTGGGGCAATATTATCCTTCACAAGCTATTGAAATGAAGATTGTTGGCGATACTTTTATTGATATTGTTAAGCTTTTCATTGCTCCCATAATATTTTTGACCATTGTCTTAGGGATTAGTAGCATGGGCGATTTGAGCAAAGTAGGTCGGATAGGATTAAAATCTTTAATCTATTTTGAAATTGTATCTTCATTGGCCTTAATTATAGGTGTTTCTGTTGCCTATGTAATTGAACCTGGGAAAATTGACAAAACCGGTTTAAACATACAAGATGCTAGCCAATATACTACTAATACTACTAATAAAGCCACTAGTTTTGATTGGATATCCATTTTTTTAAACAATATTACCCTACAAGTTTTATTAGTAGCTATTATAGTTGGTGTGATTTTAAACTATTCCAAAAAAAGAGAAGTAGTGGTTGCATTTTTATATAAATGCTCAAAAGTTGTATTTACAATGTTAAAGTGGGTTATGTATCTAGCGCCACTAGGAGCTTTTGGAGGTATGGCCTATACAGTTGGCAAATTTGGTTTACATACTTTAATCCCTTTAGGTAAATTGATGATTACATTTTACATCACTATGTTTTTATTCATATTTATAGTTTTAGGAAGTATACTAAAGTATTATAAGATAAACATTTGGCATTTTATCAAATATTTAAAATCGGAACTTCTTATTGTTTTGGGAACCTCATCATCAGAGGCGGCATTACCTAATTTAATGGAAAAACTAGAAAAAATGGGTTGTAGTAAATCTGTTGTGGGGTTAGTAGTTCCCACTGGTTATTCTTTCAATCTCGATGGAACTTCCATTTATTTATCTATGGCTATTATCTTTCTAGCACAACTTTATAATGTTCATCTAAGTTTTGGAGAAATTATGACTATAATTGGACTTTTAATGGTTACCTCTAAAGGGGCTGCTGGAGTTACAGGTAGCGGTTTTATTATTCTAGCCTCTACATTAACAGCCATTCATAAAATTCCATTAGAAGGTCTAGCATTTTTACTTGGTGTAGATAAATTCATGAGCGAAGCTAGAGCCATTACTAATTTTATAGGAAATGGAGTTGCTACGATAGTAATTTCAAAATCAGAAAATGAATTTATCGCTATCGATGAAAATACGAGTTCAGAGTTGGGACCTTTTGAACCCGAAGTGGAAGTGGTGTCTATTCCAATACCAGTGGAATCCGAAAAACCATTTTAATAAAAAACAATCTTTCTACTAGTTGTTTAAATAATTAAAAACATTTTATATCTCACTTATAATAATGTATCTGTGAGAATTAGTCTAATCAGTGGCTAAAAAAACATCCACGTACTAGAAATTGACAAACTTTATGAATTGGGTTAAAAACCATCAACTTTTTATTGGTGGTTTTTTTATCACAAAAAAATCCTAAATAATTTTACGAAATCGTTATAGTTGATTAATTTTGCGCAAAATATTAAGAATAAGCACACAATTTGTTTATTTTAAATATACATGAACAAAAACACAATTATTACTAATAGTTAAACAATATGAAAAACATTAAAATTATTAAGGAGTTACATGATTTAGGAATTACAGGATATCATGATGTTGCCTATAATCCTTCTTATGAAGATTTATATCAAGCAGAAGTATCCCATTTTAGAAAAGGATTTGAAAAAAGGTGCAATAACAGATACTGGTACTGTAGCTGTAAAAACAGGAGTTTTTACTGGACGCTCTCCCAAGGATAGGTATATTGTTCAAGACGAAATCACCAAAGACACTATTTATTGGGATAAAAAAGTAAATTTTCCTATCACAGTTGAAATATGGAATAGTTTAAAAGAGCTGGTTCTAAATCAACTTTCTACCTCTAAAAAATTATATGTGGTAGATGCCTTTTGTGGAACGAATGTTAATACAAGATTAAAAGTTCGTTTTGTGATGGAAGTGGCTTGGCAAGCTCATTTTGTGACCAATATGTTTATCAGGCCGTCTATTTATGAATTGGAAAACTTCGGAGAACCTGATTTTATAGTAATGAATGGTTCTAAAGTAACTAATCCTGACTGGAAAGCACAAGGGTTAAATTCCGAAAATTTTGTTCTATTTAATCTGACTGAGAAAATCCAAATCATCGGAGGAACTTGGTACGGCGGAGAAATGAAAAAGGGAATGTTTGCCATGATGAATTATTATTTACCGCTTCGTGGAATTGCTTCTATGCACTGTTCGGCCAATGTTGGCGAAAATGGAGATGTGGCTGTATTTTTCGGTCTTTCTGGAACAGGGAAAACAACCTTGTCAGCAGATCCAAAAAGATATTTAATTGGGGATGATGAACACGGCTGGGATGATGATGGGGTATTTAATTTTGAAGGGGGTTGTTATGCAAAAGTAATTGACTTAAGTGAAAACAACGAGCCAGACATCTGGAGAGCCATAAAAAGAGATGCTTTATTAGAAAATGTAATTGTTGATGAGTATGGTGAAATTAATTATTACGACCACTCCATAACTGAAAACTCTAGAGTTTCTTATCCCATTCACAATATAAACAAAATTGTTTTACCCTCTAAAGCTGGACATGCAAGCAATATAATATACCTTTCAGCAGATGCTTTTGGTGTATTGCCACCGGTTTCTATCTTAGATGAAGATCAAGCTCAATACCATTTCCTTTGTGGTTATACATCAAAACTAGCAGGGACCGAAAGAGGTATTACGGAACCAGAACCTTCTTTTTCTCCGGCTTTTGGCGAAGCTTTCTTGACATTACATCCCACCATTTATTCTCAAACACTTATTGGAAAAATGAAAAAACACTGCGCAAAAGCCTATTTGGTAAACTCTGGTTGGAACGGAACAGGAAAAAGAATTTCTCTAAAAAACACTAGGGCAATTATCGATGCGATCATTAGTGGTGAAATTGATGCAGCTCAAACTAAAAAAATTCCGTATTTAAATTTGTCCATTCCAATGATTTTGCCAAATGTAAGCAACGGAATTCTTGACCCAAGAGATACCTATAAAGATAAAGAAGAATGGGTGCGTAAAGCCAAAGATTTAGCATCTCGATATATCAAAAATTTTGAACAATACACCAATACTGATGAAGGAAAACGGCTGATCAATGTAGGTCCTTCGTTAACGACGGATTCTGTTAGAGTTCTATAGTTTTTATTACTTTTATCGGACAAAATTTTTAAAAAACAGATGGTTGATTATTTATCCAAGGGTATTTCGCAGAGGACAAAAAAAAGGACAAATTCAAAAAAATTGAATTTGTCCGGGATGGTGCGCGCTATTGATTTAACTTCAAATCACATGTTGGATTTTCTTGAAAATTTTCTTGAGGAGATATCATAAAAAAAACCTCTAAAATTGCTTTAGAGGTTTTTGGTACGACTGTGGGCGATGAGGGGTTCGAACCCCCGACCCCCTCGGTGTAAACGAGGTGCTCTGAACCAGCTGAGCTAATCGCCCCTATTGGGAATGCAAATAT
>Ga0209550_10006679_pt1 | contig 10738 bp, 7 predicted proteins | sample LauGreSuBDMM15SN_2_FD_187567 | JGI IMG/M metagenome (GOLD analysis project Ga0209550, IMG submission 187567) | Freshwater lake microbial communities from Lake Michigan, USA - Su13.BD.MM15.SN (SPAdes) (version 5) | ecosystem: Environmental > Aquatic > Freshwater > Lake | place: Lake Michigan, USA... | reverse complement strand
CCGACACTAATTTGTTTATTGGGACTTTTAACAATACTTCTAAAACGAAAAACATTATTTGTAAAAAATAAACTTTTATGGACTACAATAACTATTTTTATTTGCTTATACATACTAATTGTTGGGACTGCCACATTTGAAAGTATTTATTATCAATGGGACTTAAATCGTTACGACCTTGACAAAGACGGAATGTTTGGTGGTAACGAACTTACCATCGAACAGAATGAAGCAATGCGAAAACTTACAAGCGACACAGGTAGAAATTTTTCATTTATAACAGGATTTATTTTTGCCTTTGTAGTTTCAATGACAATTTTTGTTTGTGGACTTATAGTGAAACGAGTAAAACGAAAGAATGAATAGAAAAACTACTGCCAATATCGGTTTGGTATTATGGCGGATGAAGTGCTTCTATGAAACATTTGTGCAAGGTTCAACAGCAGTAATTCCATTGAACCTTTGTGCTAAAATCCGCCACACGGCCAAGCCGAAAAACGTTAACAGCAAGCATAACAGACGACACAACAATGGACGAATGGTAAGAGCGGGATTCGAACCCGCGGTACGTTAAATCATAGATAACGAGATAAGAAATCTAGCATAGAGTATTACTTTATTGTTCAGCCATTTGGAATTTCGCGCGTTTCCAGCAGCGACCTACAGTAAAGTTACCACCCATTATAAAAACGACACAGTAATAACAAACAGACAATGAAAAAAACGACATTAACACTTCTGGCAACCTGCCTGACTTTTTTGAGTTTCGGACAAGTAACAGACAATCAAAAAATGATTGAACTTGGTAAGACATACAAGGACTTTATGTTTCGCAACGAGCCGACCAAAGAAGTTTTGAAAGAAATTAAATCTGACGTTCCTGAAAATGTGAAAGTTGCGACCGAATTTATAGTTCAAAGCATAACGACAAAAAATCAACTTCTGACGAAATCATATTTGTCAAGACCAGACGACAAAGTATTAAAACAGATTTACATTATCAGAGCAATTAATCTCAACCTTAGAGAAGAAAACCAAATTGACAATAACACGCTCATAGACAGCTTATCAAATAAGTACATACCGACTTATGAATTGGTTGACAATTACTACACCATGGTATTTACAGCAGTTGGAAATAAGAACCAACCATTTGACCTTTCAAAGACCGATTTCAAAATGAAAGAATATAACTTTAAAGACGACACTGAAAAAGGCATTATGTTTTTACGCTGTATGGACTATTGCGGTAAGACAATTTGGGGATTTATGAACGTTGTTAAACCACCAAATACAAGCAAAGCATTTGACAACATTAAGAAGTTTCCTAAGTTCAATGGACAGCCATATTTCCAATACACGGACTTTTATTTTACAGACTTTGAAATGAATATAGTTAAGGACAAAGGAATTCAAAGCTACAAAAGCTACTACCTTGACAAATACTACGAGACACTTTTATCACATTTACTCTGCTTGAACAAAGAAGGTGGTTCAGAAAAAGAGAAAAACGACTTATTACTTGGTTCAATTTTAAAGGAGCGAAATCTTTACAAATACACCAAATACAAAGAGACATTAGAAGACATTTTCAAAGAACAGAAAAGAGAATAACGGGTGGTAACATCGGTTTTGCAAAATGGCGGGTTCAGTGCTTCTATGACAGTTTAGTGCAAGACTCAAGTTAAGTTTTTCAAATGAACATTTGTGCTTAAAAGCCGCCACTTCGCAAAGCCGAGAACCGTTGTAGGTCTTGAAGGCGCCAGCTCAACTATCAGATTATGCAATTGGAGACCTTATTATCAAAGACCTATTTGTTCGCGGACGGGCAAAAGGGTGCCAAGTTGGAACGTGCACTTTTAATCATAAATGAACATTTAGAGCCGAACCAAAGAAGTAATCAGGACAGCGCAAAAGTGAGCGCAAACTGTACTGTTTTGCTCTCTTTTTGACCTCTCCTGAATTGTTAACTAACTGATTTTCAGTAGTTAATTGGTCAATATTTAGAATAAGCGTTTCCTAAACGTTTGATAGCGGTTCGATTCCGCTCGGGGCTGCTACTTAATGATTATCAACGGGTTAGGTTGATTTATTAATCTTCTCAAATGAGGTCTATTTGCTCGGATGGAGCAAAAGTTGGAGCAAACTTTGGGAGCAGCGCTGACAAGAAAGTGACAATTGTACTTTTCTTGGCGTTACTACAGCTGGGGGGAATACAGTGAGGCAAGATGGCTAAGTCCTCCTGTTGAAGTAACATTAAGCTTGGGATTTTCTTACTGTCATGGTTTCAATTGACTGGGGAATGCGGTGATTCAGTAAATTTGAGTAGAATCAAGACAGATTTAATGAAAATTGCACTAATCGACGTGAAACTCTTTTCCCTTGCTGCGGGAATGCTGCTTTCTATTCTGACAACGAATGCTCAGGTACAAATTGGTGCGGATATAATCGGTGATTCTACTTATGACGCGTTGGGCTTTTCGGTAAGCATGCCCGATGCCAACACCCTTGCAGTCGGGGCAGTCTTCACTCAAAATTCAAAAGGATATGTGAAAGTCTACACCTTCAATGATGCTGCTTGGATACAAAAGGGAGTAGATATTGATGGCGAGGCAGCTGGTGATTGGTCAGGCGTTTCTGTAAGTATGCCCGATTCTAATTCCATTGCCATTGGCGCCTATGTGAATGATGGAGGCGGATTTGAAGCAGGCCATGTACGAGTCTACACCTGGAGTGGTACTACATGGTTACAGAAGGGAGTAGATATTGATGGAGAAGCAGTTCAAGACCATTCGGGCTGGGATATTAGTATGCCCGATGCCAATACCGTGGCCATTGGAGCCTACATGAATGGCGGAAACGGATATAGAGCGGGCCATGTTAGAGTCTACACTTGGAGTGGTACTGCTTGGGTACAAAAGGGAGTAGATATTGATAGCGAGGCAGCTGGTGATGCGTCAGGCATATCGGTTAGTATGCCCGATGCCAATACCCTTGCCATAGGAGCAACGAATAATGGCGGAGGCGGAATTGATGCAGGCCATGTTAGAGTTTACACTTGGAGTGGTACTGCTTGGGTACAAAAGGGTGTAGATATTGATGGCGAGGCAGCTGGTGACGTTTCGGGCTGGGATGTTAGTATGCCCGATTCAAATACCCTTGCTATTGCGGCTCGACTTAATTATGGAGGAGGAATTGGTGCGGGACACGTTCGTATCTACAACTGGAGTGGAAGTGCATGGGTACAGAAAGGTGCGGATATTGATGGAGCAGCTGGAGACTATTCAGGCTGGTCGGTAAGTATGCCCGATGCCAACACCCTTGCAGTCGGGGCCCCATTTCACAGTGATACAGGTCATGTTCGGGTCTATATGTGGAGTGGTACTGCATGGATACAAAAGGGAGTAGATATAGATGGCGAAGCCGCTGAAAACTTGTTTGGCTTTTCGGTAAGTATGGCCGATGCTAACACCCTTGCCATTGGGGCTCCATGGAATGATGGAGGCGGAATTGATGCGGGCCATGTTAGAGTTTATACTTTTACTGCTTTAGATGTTTCAGAAAATAGCCGTTCATCACTATTAAAACTCTATCCTAATCCAACATCGAATATTCTTAATGTGGAAGTTGGTAGTGAGTACTTAAACTCGGCATATTCAATCTTTGAAAACACCGGAAGAGTAGTTTTAACGGGCACACTTCACTCTGAGGTCACTAGTATTCAATTGGGTGATTTATCATCAGGGGTCTACACCATTAGCGTGGGAGATTGTATACGCCAGACTTTCAAGGTTAGCAGAGGTTAAACTCTGTGCTTAGTTCGATATTTTCGTGAGTGTCGGTGCACTTCTAGAAATGAGGTGAACATTTTGAACTGAACTGCCATTGTCCATTAGGACAGCGCAAAAGTGAGCGCAAATTGTACTGGATTGTACTGTTTTTGTACTTTCTATGATTTGTAACTAACTGATAATCAGCTGGTAAATGATCAATATATGGAATAAGCGTTTCCTAAACGTTTGATAGCGGTTCGATTCCGCTCGGGGCTGCTGTACCTCCCCCTAATCGTGGTACACGATTAGGGAATTTTCTTTTTGTCGTTGTTTCCGAGTCACCGGAAGAATTAGCATCGATTCGACGGCTCTGGAACCCAAAAGAGTGGTAACGACGACTTACCTATACTGGGTTTTAATAGGTAAGGTATAGCGCATGCGAACGGGTTTACCATTGACCCGTGCTGGATCGGCCATTTTTGGGATGCTCTTGACCATGCGTTGGGCCTCTTGGTCAACGTCGGGGTGCACTCCCCGAATGATTTTTACCTCATTTATGAGCCCGTCTTTTTCGATAATGAACTGAACGTAGATTTTCCCCGTTCGTTCCAACTCCTCTTTGCGGTTTTTTGCGCTGGGCAAAGTGAAGTTCTGCTGGATGTAGCGCATCATTTGGTAGTTGAAGCAGTCAAAACGCTCGTCTTCAGAAGTGAGTTCCTCGCAGCCGGACCAAATTGGGCGTTGTTCTACCGAGTCGATATTAAACGCGGGTAACCCGTCATTCACTTTCTTACGATCGACCTGCGCAAACGCATTCAGTGCGCATGCAAGAGCGAGAAGGCTAATAATTCCTTTCATGGGGGTAGCGATTGTTAAAGATTAAACTTGCGGTGTCGCATAGCAGCGTAGTCAAGAACCAGGTAACGGATGGCCTTTAGGGTACGAGCGCTAATTAGAAATCGCAGGTGGTGTGAATTGCGTTATGGCTTGATTCGGTAGACGGCGATGGATAGGCCTTTTGACGTTCGGTACGGTAAGATGAATCGATCTCCGCCGATCTGCTCTAGTCCTTCGTAGAAATACAATCCGATGTTGTCGCTGGGCTCCGGAAGCACGTAAGGCTTAAAGTTGGCGTCGGGAGCGACCTGCACTAAACGCGGACCGGTGGAACGAACGGGTGTTTTACTGCCTGGTTCAGGAGCGGTAAATCCAGCAGAAACGAGAACGTTGCCCAAGGTTGTGGATTTTAGGTAACCAAAGCCCGAGTTTATTTTATTCACAATCAAGTTTCGTTCGGTGCGGGCGCCCCCTACGACTCCAGAAGGGGTTGTTTCCAGCACCAATAAGTCCGATTGAAAGGGTTCGTTATAGTATCCGCCCTCAAACCCATAAACCACGGCAAGCGTACCTTTTTTGTAAGGGTCAAATTTGAAGTTGGTGGTGGGCATGCGAAAGTACCGGAACGCGAACTCGCGCATGTCGTTTTTCCACGCACGAACCCATTCTGCGGGCAGGTCAAATCGACCGCCACGGATTAAGTCCACGCGCTGTAACGGAATGCGGTAGTGAAAGGCGTGCTCGGGTATGCGCTTATTTGAGGGGGCCAACAGTCCGCCTAGCTCAAAACAGGCCGAATCCGAATAGTACCGAATCCAGGTACCCGAGGCGTCCCGTTTGCGAAGCGCGATGGCCATGCCTTGATAAACGGAGGTCCGCTCTTTGGACACCACATAGTAGTCGATGGCGTCCTGTGTGGTTTTGGAATTTTGGTGCTTAATTGTGGTGAGGCACACGAGCTCGGGAGAGAGGCTAAAATCGAGGAGTCCTACTGAGCCGCCCCCGAAGTTGAGCTTCTCCGAACGTTGGTATATCGGCTTGAGGTTGCCGTCGTAAATCTGCCATTGCAAGGTGGCCCGGTGGTTTTCTTTGTCTTCGAGCTGCATAAATACCAACCCCAAATTTCCCCCAGATTGGGTCATTCGGTAGCTAATTTGGTCCGGATTGGCAACGATGGCTTCGAAGAGTTTTTGAACGTTGATATCTGAACCGCGTTCCTTTTTTGAAATACCCACCACATAAAGTGAAAAGGTGTTCTTTTTGTCGTCGTACTGCGTAAAAATGTAGGCCACTTGTTCGGGAAGAACAGTCATTCCTGCGGGGTAAATTTTTGAACCTAAGGCCTTGTATATCAAATTATTAATTTGTTCAATGGAATCGCAACTCAGTTCGGCTGCGTTAAAACGGCCGTAGAACTTGGTGCTTTCCACGCTCTGGTCGTTTTGACCCCGATTAAAGCTTGTCGATAGCGAAATGTGAACGTTGGTACTGTCGAGCTTTCCGGTATGTACAGCCTGAATAATGTGGCCCTTAGGAATACTCTTAGTAGGAAAGGCAATGCGCTCTTCGAGTACTATGGTCTGCGCGAACGCGTGCGCACTTGCGAAGAGCAGCGCAATGAGAAGAAGTACCTGGTGGTGCAACCTAGGGAAGGTGCGCGATTGAGGAATAGTGATCATTAGCCTTGATTTTATTGGGGTCTTAAGAAAAAGTCGTAACTACTTTACGGCAAATTGGTGCGGATTTTTACCGTGGCGAGCGGTTCCGATACTGCTTGCGCGAAGTCCGATGTAAAAGGCTAATGCGTTGGGGTAGTAAACTCCGTGAATGCCTGCAAAAATGTCGATGCTCCGGTGCTTCGACTTAGCACCTTGACGTGATTGGTTCCACAACGCACCAACTTCAACGCCGGGGGCAAAATTTATTGGGTCCTCTAAGATGTTAGGTGGAAAATCATTGTAGTACCGCACTTGACTTGCCAAAGGAATCAAAACGTCTAAATAGGTGGTACCCATTTCCACTTGAGACGTCTTGCCTTCAGTTCGTCTGAGCTGGTAAACAATACTCTCCGTCGTGACTTTACCAATACCCACACGCAAGGCTTGGTAGCGGTACCCGAGGACTTTACTTAGTGATCCGTCGAGATTATAGCCCCCTCTGGGGTTGGCCTCTTGCGACAGGCCAATTCGCCAAGTTGAGAATTTTTGCCGTTCGCTTTCGTACGTCATCAAGTAATTTATGCGGTCCGTACTTCTGGAAAGATTAATAGTTGCTTGACCCGGTTTAAGCGTGCGCTTGTAGGATTTTGCCCAAACGGCGGACCCATTGAAACCTGCAACGCCGTCAGGGAATTCTAAGGATAAGCCCCTGGCGTATTCGAGATTGCTAAACAAAAACCACTTATTTAGATGCGAATACGAGCTGCGAACCCCGAGGGACAAACGCCGTATGGGGCGCGAGTAGCGCATGGCAGCGTAGAGTGTCGCAGAAAAATAAGGAGAGAAATCTTCAGTTGCCGCGGAGTAGAAGAAGGCCGTGTCGGGACGATTAATGTTGTATGCACGCACCTGACGGAGCGAAAGTTGACCCCAAATTGGTGCTGCGGCGGTCACGAGAAGAACACCTGCGAGGAGACCGGCTGGACGAAAGCATTTGAGATTTACCATGCTGATTTGGCTTGAATAAGGTCAATGATAAGTTGCGGTTCGCCCGATTTCGGAACTACGGCAATGGCCTCGAGAACCAAGGGGCGGCTGCTCTTCGCGAGGAAAAGTTTTGCGCCGGCTGGTGCGTCAATGTCGAGCGTAGATTGCCCACGCACGACCCAACTTTTTTCAACCGAAGCATAAACTCGAATAGACGTAGTGCTTGTGTTTTTGAGCTGGACCCGGACGTCTGTGCTTGAAGCAGCAGTTGATCCCGGTGTTCCAGCAGCGGGGTCGGCGGAACCCGCATTGGTAGCCGACGGCGCCGAAAGCGGAATTGCAGAAAGTCCAAATTTGGCTCGCAACGTTTGAGGCAGATAATCAACTGTGGTGAGTTCCGACGCGGGAACGCGCTCGTTCGCCTTTCGATCCGCTTCGTTGACTTCGGCAATGAGCTTTTGGTACTGTTCCACTTTGTGGGCCGGCAAGCTGTGGCTCGATACTGAAGCAGCAGGCAGGTCCCACGGGTTGGGGTCAAAGAGCCGGTCAACCCCTGCAATTAAGAGCAGCGGAGCTGCACCGACCATATAGGCTGTGCTAAACGGTATGGTGTTTTCGACTTCTTTCAACTTGATTGCCGTGTAAATAGGGATTACCGCCACGGCACCCAGTACGGCCTTGTTGTAAACGGGAAGCCTGCGGCGCAAGTGGACCGTATCCACCACGGTGTTTTCAACTTTGAGGTACCATTCAAATTTGCGCGATCCGTACTTATACACTTTCAGGTATTCATCGGTACTGCCAAGGACTTCATCGTTGTTCCACACGTCCATTGGCACATCGGAATCGATTTGAAGTTGGACGTACTGCTGCGTCTTGAAGTTGGTTGCGCAGGAGCCCAAGAAAACGACAAAGGGTACGAGAAGTAAGGGGCGAATGCTCATGTTCGTTCTAATTGAGGTTGCAAGAAATTAGGGTTCGAGGGTCAAGGATTGAAGCCAAAAATTGGCCACCTTGCGAATTCTCCCGTAACTAGGGTAGTAATCGTTCATCACCGCGTCTACTGCTCGTTGAGATTTCACATCTATTGTGAGTAAAACGAGCCGTCGCGGATAGGATATGGCTGAAATTTGAGAAAGCCGATCTGTCGTAAGTCGGCCCTCCCAATAGCCTACTTCGTCGGTGAAAAGGGAAACCGTGGAGTTCCAATTTGCCATGTGGACGACATCGAAAAAGAAGCGCTCCATAGCCCATATTTGGTTCCTTGATAGAGGGTTAGGCTCCAGTCGGGTTGCCTCGTGAGGAAAAAATTTTCCCGGTATTTCGGGGGTCAATTTTTTAGTGAGGTAGGCTTCTAAGTTACTTCTATTCTTGTTGATTAGCTTGGGATCCGGAAGTTCGGACATTCTTAAATAAATCTGGACCGGTAGTAAGGTTGAGGCGCCAGGGGTGATCGTACGTTTTGCGGCTGTTGGGAGGTCGCTGACGTCAGGGGCTTTGGTAAAATAGTTGCTTTGTGCGGCACGAGCTACGCCTTCGTTGAATGATTGTTTAAACTCGGCGGTATCAGAAATTCCGCAAAGGGCCGGATTGGACCAATCTAGCTCGTTAACTGAGTTCAACTTGGAAGCTTGGTGGGCCAGACTGAGCAACACACGTTCAATCAGTTGACTTTCAGGGAATACTTTTTTAGCTTCGAACGCGTGACGGTACGCCAAAAGCGTAAGGTCTTTTCGCGGAATAGTCCTCATGAACCAATAGAGAGTGGAAAGCTCCCCCTCGTAATCAGAAAAAACGCCTAATTCACGGTCGTACAGTTGGTCGTTCCGCAAGGTCGTCAACGCCCAAAGCGAATGGACTTTGAGGATACTTGGCGCCCCATCTGAAGCAAGTAACTCATCAAATAATACATGCAAGTAATTATGGTTGACAGCCTGTATGTAGCGTTCTTCGTACTGCAGTTGGGCTTGAAGCGTTTTGAATTCGGAGGCACTTTTGAGCACAAACAATTTTCCGCTGCCTAACGTGTAGTTAGACTCTTCCAGTTTTTTTAGGTATTCAACTTGCCTACGGTATGCATTGGGGTGTGAGGAGCGCGAGTCGTCAAGCTTTTCTTTGGGAGTAATCGGCCGCGGTGACTCAATAAAGCTGTTCGCCAGCGGGCCGTAGCAATCGGGAAAAAGCCGTTCAAACGGAATCGGCTCATCGAATAACGGAAGGTAGCTGTAGGCGAGAATGTCAAAAATGGCCGCAACGTCTTCGAGCTGGTAGTCGGATTGCTGCATGAACGACTCGAGGGCTTTCGAGTCGGCTTCCAGTTCTCGGCGGTGGCTGTACCGCGTAGAAAGGCTGGCGAGCTGAACTACATCAGAGTCGTTGGTTCCGAAGGGAGCACGAATTGCGTTTTCACTGTGTTTTTCGCGGAGGTGGATTACTTCGTGGGCAACAATTCCCGCGATTTGTGCCTCAGTGTGGCACCGATTGAACAGGCCGGTCGTGAAGCGCAATTCCCCAGTGATGCTCATGTATGCTCCAGGATCTGGGGTGACTTCTACGGTAACGGTGATGCTATCTCGCAAACCGGGATTGTCGCGAAGCACGTAGTTTTTTATTTCAGTCAGGTACGTCGCGAGCGGATGGTCAAACGACAAGGTGCCGTTTAAAATGGCTGATTGCTTCGCGTACTTGCTATGGAGCCGAGCTTCAAATACCTTGCGGTCGATAAGTGAAGGGGCTAAGTCTAACGCAGCAACCCGCTTGATCCACTCCTGTTCAGTTACCCGAAAAGTCTCGGGTGTGGAATCTTGCGGAAACCAAAAAAATGGACTTAAATTTTGTGCATCAACACGGGAAGCAGTTGCGAGCAGGATTACTAAAAAGTATGTGAAGAAACCTCTTGAGTAGGGATTAAAAAGAGAGGTCATCAATGTGCTAGGTGGTGCAAAATGAATACAAAATCAAGCTAAAATAAAAGGAAGTGCCTCTATGCGTTGTAATCCAAATGAATGGCTTCAATGACTTGAGCCCAACTTGAATAATTTTAGTTAATTAATGACCTTAATAAGTAAAAATTCATCAGTGTATAATCGGTGTACGGCGGTAGTCGATTGTCGTAAATCGTGATTCCGCGCAGGCAGCCTCAGTTCAAGGAGAAAAATTCGAGGCGGTGAGTGCGTGGTTCAAACCCCTAATATGAAACTTCATTATATAAAGTTACGCCAACTCAGAAAAAGTGCCTGCCTGTAAATCAGTAATTTCGGGCGATTCCAACAGCCAACTACAGGGATTCTGTAGCCAATTATTTGCTTTATCGGCTATCAGTGTCGGTTGCAGGAGACCTCGTTGTAAAAGACCTAATTGGTCTCAGACGAGAAAGAGGGAGCAAAGTTGGAATTAACACTTCTAATCAACAGTAATCATTTTAAGCTGAACTACCCTTGTCCATTAGGACAGCGCAAATGCCAGCGCAAATTGTACTGGATT
>Ga0209550_10006677_pt1 | contig 10739 bp, 7 predicted proteins | sample LauGreSuBDMM15SN_2_FD_187567 | JGI IMG/M metagenome (GOLD analysis project Ga0209550, IMG submission 187567) | Freshwater lake microbial communities from Lake Michigan, USA - Su13.BD.MM15.SN (SPAdes) (version 5) | ecosystem: Environmental > Aquatic > Freshwater > Lake | place: Lake Michigan, USA... | reverse complement strand
GCCAGATGGATGGCAGGAGCTCAAGACGGCAGAAGGCAAGGCGTACTACTACCAGAAGGCGACGAAGAAGACGCAGTGGAGGCGGCCCGTGGAGGCTCCAGCGGATAAGGCAGCGGCAACCAGCAAGCCCATCGCCAGTGCAAGCAATCGTCAGGTCAACGCCGCGATCGACTCGGCCACTGGTGCATTAAGAACTCCTCCACTGTACCCTCCTCCACTGTACACCCGCCCCAATGATTCCAGGTTCTCGCACGGGCGTCAACGGGATTCCCGAGGGACGCCCACATCGCGCGGACCGCCGTCCATAAGTGCCCAGGCGAACTTCGACACGCTTGGCATTCCTTTCGCCCTTCGCCTGCGCGGACCTTCATCGTCGCATCTGGGCATGAACAACGCCAATGACGCGCTTGGCGATGCTTTCAACACTGCCGGCCAAGCCCATGGGACTCCTCGATCGCGGAGCCGCTCGCCGGCGCTCACGTCGACCGAGCATGGAAGCTTCGATAGTCTGGATTTCGACGATAACCCGGATGTACGTGCATGGTCGCGTGAAGGACGCGGTTCTCGGCGCTACGACAACGGTCCAGACAATAGCCCCTTTGACAACGGTCGGGCTCCGATTCACAACAGTGAGTTGGATGCGTAGGCGCTTGACCCGGTCGGGCTCCAAGCCCATGGGACTCCTCGATCGCGGAGCCGCTCGCTGGCGCTCATGCCGACCGAGCGCGGATTGAGTGCATGATTGCATGGCCCATGGGGGCAGGTGATCCGCGCGCATCACCACAGCAGGTTGCCTGGATCTGGCTCACAGGGTCATCCTCTTATGTGGAATGTGCGAAGGCAGAGTGGAGAGATCTTTGATCTACGTCGTACGTACGTGACGTGCTGTCGCGTGCTCGTCGCGTGTGTCGTTCTCACGTGTGAGGTCTGTTTCTTTTCTACCACACGGTTGTTTTTTGTCGGGAGCCGGTGCATGGGAGCGGCGGTAGCTCGAGTCTGTTGTGAAGCGAGGGCTGTGGAATTGCTGAGAAACACTAAGAGAGATTGCGAGCGCGGCTTTGACGGAGTTCAACGAAACGTGCCTACGATCGTGCACGACCGTACTGTCCAAGTACCTGTAGTCGTGCTGCTCTCGAGGTCCGAAGAGCAACGCTGCCACCAAGTCTGATGGGACTCTTTTGCTTTTGGCTCAAATGCCTGACCCCCTCGAGTAGATGGCGCCGTAAGGCAGAGGAAGAGAAGCGCAAGAAGGAGGCGGAGGAGCAGCACAAGGCAGCACAGATGCCGTCGTACGAGGAGCAGATGGTGCGGGCCGCCATCGTCGTGCGCACCTCCCCCACGCGCCGCTGACGCCCCTCGCTCCGCCGCCGTCATTCTCCGCGTGCCCGCGCCGCAGGATGGCTACACACCGGCCGACTTCGAGCGTGTTCGAGGGCTTGCTACGGCGCGCGGCCCGTGCGCCAAGTACAATGGCTACGCCGAGGTCAAGGCCTTCTTCGCGAGCTGCCGGGTGCGCCCGATTCGCGTGCAATCAGAGGTACTCAGAGGTCATCAGAGGCCACTCAGAGGCCACTCGGCGAGGGCCCTTCAGGAGGAGAGGGATGCTATCCGACGACTTGACAGCACACAGATTTCGGAGGGCGGCACGTGGTTCTTGGTGGATGCAGCATGGCTCAAGCATTGGAGAGACTACTGCTGGGACGGCATTCGGCCCGACCCCCCCGGCCCAATTTGCAACAGTCGCCTTCTCCGTTCAGACGGCCGACCTCATCCAAATCTCATGAGAGCAACAGATTATCGCGGGGTCGACGAGGCCGTGTGGCGATTCTTTCATGGAAAGTATGGTGGTGGGCCAGCCATTTGCCGTTCGAAGCTGGACATCTACGCGCCACCAATCCCTCCGCCCGCCGAGGCCATCAGAGGCACTCAGTGGCCATCAGTTGCCGCTAAGAGGCCCTCTCATCAAGGCAGTCCGCCACATCAAGCAAACATGTCCACCATAGCACTGGCGTATCCTATGTCCGGTGACGCGCCACCCACCACGCAATCATCAATCGACGACATCCGCGCCATTCTCTCGGAGACGTGCCCGCACGCCGTTTCTGCGGAGGTTGAGGAGGCCAACAAGAACAGCCCGGCGGACAATGCGCAGCAAGACGCTCAGCTTGCTGCAGCTATCGCTGCGAGCCTCGGCTTATCCTCCCTGTTCACACCACCTACCCCGTCTTGGGCGGCGGACACGGCGTTTAAGGGCCGGGTGAGCAAGGCCGAGAGTGAGAGGTCGTCGCGCGGGCACCTACAGGATCTCTCCCGAGGGACGCCCACCGAACGTAGGGCCATCACCTTCAATCCCGCAGCAAGCATGCGTCAGGCCAACGCGGCGATCGACTCGGTCAACGCGGCGATCGACTCGGGCGCCGTGGCGGGCGTCACGGCGCGGCCGCGTCTCGACGACGTTCTCGAGCATGTGAAGATGCTTCGTCGCCTCGCTGCTCTCCAAGCCCGTTGGCCATCAGTGGACGCGTCTTTTAAGTACGTCAACAGCTTCTTCCGTGTGCTTGCGAAGCAGGTGTATGGGGACGAACAGCTGCACAGTCTCACGCGCCATGAGACCATTCGAATCATGCATGAGCACCGCGAAGAGTTTGAGAAGTTTGTGCACGGGGACTTTGACTCGTATGTCGGCCACTTGTCCAGAGAGGGCACGCACGTCAAGGAACCAATCAGAATACTCGACGGAATACTCAATGGGCTTCTGAGCCTTGCGCAGATGAAGGCCGGTGCCGTCGTGGCTACCGCTTCTGCATCGACGCCCATCAACGACACCGAGCTGCGTCGTCGCCTCGCTGCTGTCCGACTGCGTCGTCGTCTCGCTGCTGTCCGAGACAACGGCTGGCAACCAGTGGACATGGTCGGTGACGGCAACAGCTTCTTCCGTGTGCTTGCGAAGCAGGTCTATGGGGACGAACAGCTGCACGGTCGCGCGCGCCAAGAGACCATTCGATACATGCGTGAGCACCGCGAAGAGTTCGAGCAGTTTGTGCCCGGCGACTTTGACTCGTATGTCAACCACATGTCAAGAGAGGGCACGTACGTCGAGGGCACAGACGTCGAAATCAAGGCGGCGGCCGACGCCTTCAAAATGTGCGTCACGGCGGTATACGGCCGGTCCACAAATCATGATAGAACTTCCACGCCGTCCCTCCTGCTGCCGCCGCCCCTAGCGCCGGGCCGGTCCACAAATCATGATAGAACTTCCGCGCCGCTGATGAGCGACTTGGAGACACGCGGCGTATACATGGCTCACTACCAAGCGAAACAGCACTCCGTCGTTCTGGGGCGAATGGATCCAGCGCCTCTTCGGCCAAAGGGAGCAAGCGGCGGGTGCGCTGGTGGGGAGCCTTGCGTGGGACGGAAGAGCTTCCGCGAGGGTGAGTACAAGGCTGGCAAGAAGGAGGGGCGCGGCATCTTCCGGTCCGCCGACGGCGCCGTCTACCTCCCTCGGGCGTCTCGGGCATCTGGCTTGCCGCGTGCCGACGTGACTAGCGCGATGGCTCAGGCCCCCCAGCGTCTCCCACCACCGAAACGTCGTGTTCCAGCGACGGCAGGGCCACCGCCGCAGATGCCGTCGTACGAGGAGCAGATGGCGTGGGCCCTGCAGCAGTCGACACTCGATGTCCAAGCGGAAGCGCCGACAGAAGCTCAGAAGGCCGCCTTCTTTGCGAAGGTTGGAGGCTCGCTTGAGCAAGTGCGGTCTGCCACTCGACTGGACTGGTCTCGTAAGGGGTTGACGGCTGGCGACTGCAAGGTCGTCGCTCATCTCATTGCCGCCAAGTTGCCGGTGTTGACCACCCTCATCCTCTGGAAGAACAACATCGGGGATGAGGGAGCCAAGGCGATCGCGGAGGCGCTGAAGGTCAACACGGTCCTGACCGTCCTGTACTTGGGCGAGAACAACATCGGCGACGACGGTGCCAAGGCGATCGCAGAGGCGCTGAAGGTCAACGCCGTCAAGACCACCGTCCTCCTTGGAGACAACAACATCGGGGATGAGGGTGCCATCGCGATCGCGGAAGTGCTGAAGGACATCGCAGTAGTGTGCTGAAAAAATTACCGAAAGCGAGCACGTGCTCAGGATCACGCGAATTGCCGCGGGTGCAGGACTTGTCACAGGACTTGGTCATGACGTGCGACATGTGGGCGCGCGTGCAGCGTCACTCGCGGCGCTTCCGCGTGCAAATGCCATGTGGGACGATGGCGTCCACGGCGTGCTGCTGTGTTCTCTGCTCTTGAGTTCTTGTGTGTTCGCTTCATTGTCTCGATTTTTATGCTGCATTCGTACTAGTACAGTATGGCTTATGCTTATGGGTCCGTCGCAGCGTGGGACCTGTATATTGTGAATACAATTGTCGCGTGTATTTGGCGAGTTTTATCTTCAACAGGCATAATGTTGGCGAGGGGCGCGACGACACAAACAATATCGGTCTCCCCCTCCGGCACCGGATGGTCATCGGCCACGAAAATACGCGCCCTCGTGAGCGCACGTCGGTCGCCACGCGGCCGTCGCCGAAGGGGATGCAGGGCGACTTACCGCTCGCCTACGGCGTTCCTTCAGCCAGCACCGGCTTTCTCAAAAAGCTGGAGCAGGAAAAAGCAGGGCCCTCTGGAGCAGCACCCGCACCGGCAGAAGATTTAGTCGCGAGGAGACGCCGCGCCGACTCTCAGTCACTCGGTGACTTCATCTCCTTTGACGAGCTCTCGTATGAGGCGCCTGCTGCCGAACCCGCCGAACCGACGCGCAGGCCGGCTGCGCAGCGTGCCGAGCTCTGGAGCACTGCACGGCGCTATGATGGCCCGTCAGCGCTGCTGCGACTGCACGAAGAGCTCCTCGACTTTGCGCATGCCTTCAAGCCGACGCGTGCCGAGACCACGGCGCGCAGCGATCTCGTCTCGCGCGTGCGCGACGTGGTCTCGTCCGTGTGGCCCGCAGCTGAGATCCGCTGCTTCGGCTCGTACGACACGGGCCTGTGGCTGCCCGAGTCGGACATCGACCTCGTCTGCCTGAACACGGGCGTCCCCAGCAGCCAGAAGCTCAAGGGCCGCGCGCTGCATCGGCTGGGCGAGGCGCTGCGACGGGCGCCGTGGCGGGCGACGCAGCTCGAGGTGGTGGACAAGGCGCGCGTGCCCATCGTCAAGTTTGTCGACGGCGCCACCGGCGTAGCGGTCGACATTTGCCTTGAGGAGCTCACAGGGCTGCAGTCGTCGGCGCTTGCTCGAAAGGCGTTGGCCAAGTTCCCACAGTACGGACCGCTCGTGCTAGTGCTCAAGCGATGGTTGAATGCGCGCGGGCTGCACGACACGTACCACGGTGGTGTGGGCTCATACTTGCTCCAGCTGCTCGTGATCGCTTCGCTGCAGCACCCGCCAGCAGAGCGAAAACCCTCCTTGCGCGGCAACCTGGGCAGCTGCGTGCTGCACTTCCTCGAGCTGTTCGGGCTCCGCCTGAACTACGAGGCTGTCGGCATCTCGGTCGCTGATGGCGGCGCCTTTTTCTCCAAGGCGGAGCGGCGCGTGGGCAACACCGACCGTCCTGGGCTCATCTGCGTGCTCAATCCGCTCGACACGACGCATGACGTCGGGGCCAACTCGTATAACATCGGATGCGTTCGACGCGCGTGGAGTCACTGCTACGTGGCGCTCGTTGCGGCGCTCGACGACCGCCAGGTCGTGCCGGGCGCCTCGGGGCGGCGGCTGCAGGTCCTGAACGCACTGGTGGACTGCGAGGCCGAGATGAGTGCTCGCTTTGTGCAGCATGCGCTGGACGGTGTGAATTCACAACAGCATGCGCTGGGCGGTTCAAATTTGCTTGGCGGTGCGGAGACGCTCTCTGCCGAAGTGGGCGTGACGCTTGCCGATGCGGCGGCTGGTAAGCGAAAGCGCGGCGCGCCAGAAGCCGATGCGCCGGTGGTCGACGGCGGTGGAAAGCGACGCCAACGAAGCTCTTCGTCGGCCGATGTGACGTACTACGCGGCAGGTAATGACGAGGAGGACGAGGACGAGGTGGACGAGGACGACGACGACGACGGCGAGGAGGAGGAGGAGGACAGCGACGAGAGCGAGGAGGGCGGCGAGGAGGAGGAGGGAAGCGACGACGAACAGGCTCGCTCGGGCAGCTACAGCCGTCGTGCTGAAGAGAAAGCTCTCTTGCGTGGCGTCGGTCGGGGCAGGTGGGACAAGGACACCACGGCATGGTCCGACGATGGAGAGGACGACGAGGACGAGGACGAGGACGAGGACGAGGATGGCTCCTCCGTGCGCGAGACGGTGCAGTGGAGATCTCATCCTATCTCGGCCAATATCTCGGCCAAGGAGCTGCGTGCGATGCCTCCCAAGCAGCGTAAGCAGGCACTCCGAGCGCGCAAGCTTGCCAATCGCGCTCTCGCCAGCTTGCACTCAAAAAGACAAGGAGCGGGGCGCCAGAAGGCGAAAGGTCGTCCATCGGATTCGCGGTACGCACCGTACAAGCTCCGCGACGATTCGCTTCGTGCTGATGCGAAAGTCCATCAGCCGAAGCGAAAGCGCGAAAAGGACAAGAAGAAACACCGCAGCGGCGGCGAGGAGTATATGATGTAGCGAAAAATGCCCGTGACAGCGCTGTGAACGAAAAGACTTCGTCGCACGATGGTGGAGAGCGACCAGACCACTCCGATCATGCACGTGGCGCACGTGCTCGCCGACACGCCGCTTTACAACGCGCACGTGCAGCGCATGGCCCGAAGCTGTGCACGCCACACCCCAGGGCCCATAGCCTACCACCTCATCGGAGAGTCCAGCCTGCACGGGAGCACGTTTGTGACCAGCATGACACGGACCTTTGCGCAACTGGGTGTTGTGCAGTGGTACTTCGTCGCGCCTCCGCATGCTGCGCGCCGACCATCGCACCACAGCTCTGTGCTGCTCAAGCTCATGTTGCCAGACATCTTGCCTGCGGCCGTGACGACGGTGCTCTACCTTGACGTTGACGTGGCGTGTGTCGGTTCGCTCCGGTCTGTCCTTGCCTTCTACGACGCGGCACGCGGCGCCGCGCCGAGAACCACGGCCAGGCCTATGGGCATGGTGCATGCGTTCGGCGGGCCCGATCCTGAGTTCAACTCGGGCGTGATCGCCTTCTACCTGCCGGAACTGCGCCGGATGAACTGGACTGCGGTCGTGCGGCACGTGCTTGGCCATTCAAGCATCCTGGACACATACAAAGCTCCGTGCCACAGCAACACCGTCATCCGCCGGTGGCAGTCGTGCTCGGGTTGGGCGGATCAGGACATCTTCTGCGGGCTTAACCGGCGCAATGGCGGCCAGCTGATCGCGCGGCTGCCATGTACGACCAATGTGCAACTGGTCCAGTCCCAGGAGCTCACGCGCTGCCTCAGCGACACCACGCCGCCTATTGTGTTGCACACGCATCGCTCGATCTGGAAGCAGCGCCTCATCAACGACTCTGCAGAGGCGGCGCATGAGTACCAGTACTATCGAGGCTCCACAAGCGCCAGCAGCTTGTCAGCTGCGGCTCGCAGAGGGAGAGGCAAACGCGCAGGTCGTCGTCGTGGCAGCCGTTCTCAATCTCATGCACATTCAGGGCCTCTTGTGTCTCCTTCGGAGTTGCAGGCTGCCCGGCTCTTTTGGGCCGCGGCCGAGGGCGAAGATCTTCAATAGTCTTAGATCCATGACGCATGAGAATTGAATGACCGGCGAAATACACACGACTTTACAACGCAACGCGTGCGCGACCACCGGACGGGAGCACTCAGCAGGAGCCAGGACTCTTTAATTCCGTTCGTGGTGCATACGTTTTGAAGTCCATAGAGCGTAGTCGCGATGTCCTCACGCCATATATGATATGATAGGAAGGGCGCACGGCCGCCCGCGCTCACGCACACCTTCCATCGCGCCACGTCGAGCCGTCATCACATTAGAGAGAGGAGAGCATGGCCAGGGTCCAGACCGCCATTGAGCCACGAGTGTGTCCATGAGGAGTCCAAGTAGAGTCATGCCGGTAGATGAAGGGGCCGCGCGCTCTGAGCTGGGTCAGTGAGAGAGCGAACGCGCCAGTGCACGGTCGGCAAGAGCGGGCGGCTGCAGCAGGGGTAAACTGCCACTGCCACTGCCGGTCTCGAGTCGCATCGATCTTGGAGTGGCAGCGGCGGCGGCCATGCCAACGGCAACCCCCGCGGAGATGGCCGAAGGTGGCGGCTCGGGGGCGCCAGGCGACGTGAGGCTACGCATGTCGATCCATCTGGTCAAGAACCCGGAAAGGTCTCCGCCTTCACACGTAGCCATCCCGAGCGAGGCGCAGGCAGAGAGCAGCCCCCCCGACGCGCTGCAACCCGACGGAGAGCATCCGGCGCCAGCGTTGCCGTCGCCATTCTCGCCGTCGCCGCCGTCGCGGGCGGTGCATAGCTTCCGAGCGAGACCGCCATCGGCCGCGAACGCAGAAGGGACCAGGCGAAGCCCTGCGGCGGCGGCAGGTCGCCACTGGACTCCGCCGTTGTGCGACGGCGGATGGCCGGCGGCGGGGGCGAAGGAGGCGGAGCCCCCATTTGAATGGCAGCACGCCTCTTCGATGGCCGTGACGGCGGCCGCCGTCGCGCTGCGTCCGCGTCGGCTGCCCGCGCTGCCGCTGCCGCTGATTTTCGCGCCAGCGGTAGTTGCGCCTCGCTGGACAGCACCCGAGACAGCGCGCCAGCTGGCCGGTGCCGGGCCCGCAGCCGCACTCGCCGGGTAGGCCGCGGCGCGCACGTTCGCCTTGGCCTTGCCCAAAGCCACGCATGTACCGGCCGTTACATGCATGCTGGCGGACGTTACATGCATGCCCAAAGCCACGCTGCGCACGCCATGCATGCGGAGGCTCACTTGCATGTAACGGCCGCCGTCGGTTGGCGCCGCCTTGGGCACTTCCGCCTCGGCGCAGCAGCCGTCGAACCGCTCGCCATCGGGGGGGGGCGTCATCGGCAGCGAGGAGCGGGTATCGAGGGGCGGAGGCGAGAAGGAAGACGACGTGGAGACTCCGGCCGAGATGGCTTGGGGCGGCACTGTCCACGTCGCCTCACTGCTGCTCTCGCTCTCGCCCCGCCGACAGCTCGAGCGGCGCTTGTAAGCCCCTCCGCTGCCCCCGCTGCCCCCACTCGCCCCCTCCTCCTCCTCCTCGTCCTCGGCCTCGTGCACCGCCCGCCGCAGCAGCGGATCCGCGCCGCACATCCAGAGGGCCTCGAGAGGGCCGCGCGTCACCGGCGAGGCGGCGACTGAGAAGAGAGGCTGCGCACGCGGCGAGCCGTTGGATCGCGCGCCGTAGTGAGCACTTGCATGCAGGTCATCCGCAGCCCGTGGCGAGGCGAGCGGCCATGGGGATGCTTCCCGCGCATCGCGCGCGCGCTTGCAGGAGACGATCCGGAGCAAGTCGTCCACGTCAAAGGCAAACGGTCCCGTCGGGGAGAGGGGCGAGTCATCCGACGCGCGCGCGGCCGCGCCGCTCGCGAGGGCGCCGCCGCCCGCGCCCACACCGCCACTACTGCCGGCGCCCATCACAGCGCCTCGGGGTCCAGCACCGCCAGCGCCCGCGACGGCGCCCATCGTACTCTCGGGGGGCGGCATGAGGCGTCGGTCGGCGTCGGCCGTTCTGAGGGCGGTGGCGCCGTCGCGGGCGCCACGAGGTGTGTGGGCCGTGCTGGAGGGCCGTGAGTCCAACGGCTCGCCCTCCATGATGAGGACTTCATCCATGTCGCTGCCGCCGTCCATGTCCGCCGCCGCGGCGCTGTGATGGGCGCCGCTCGGCGCGCTGTGATGGGCGCCGCTGGGCGCGTCGGCGGATGCTGCCCTAGTGCCCGATGCTGCCGCGGCGGCGGCGAGGTCGCCAGGCTCGGTGCTGGCACGCATAAGGATGCTCGAGATCTGGCGACAGCTCGGGCGCGATGCGCCGTCGCCGTGCGTCATCGCCTCGCGAAGTGCCCACGGCAGCGGCTCATCGAGAGGGGTGGGTGGTCCGCCCTCTGCCGTCGCAAACGCGCCGCACAGCTCCATCGAGTCCGCCTCGAGCTCGTCCGGCTCCATCTCCAGCTCGTCCTCCTCCTCCCCGAGGTCGGCATCCTCCTCGGCCTCGGCTTCGGCTTCGCCCTCGGCCCCGCCCTCGTCCTTCACCACCGGCGCCTTTCGCGAGCGCTTCTTCTTCTCCGCCCCGCCGGCGCCGCCGCCGCTGTCGCCGTCCGCGCCCTCGCCTTTTTTGCGCTTCGCACCGCCGCCGGCGCCGCCGCATGCCTTCTTGGTGCTCTCGCCTCGCTCCTTGGCCTCTTTGGCCTCTTTCGCCGCATTGGCGCGCTGTAGCGAGCGCAGGAGCGAGTTCTCGACTAGGTGGTCGCAAAACTCCTGCAGCCACTGCACCTGCGCTGTGATCGACTCGATGCTCTGCTCCGACAGCGGCAACTGGGCGCGGTTCCAGAGCTCATCGAGGCTCGCCGTCGGTTGCGACGCGCAGTCGTTGGACGACGTGCCGCCGCTCGCCGCCGTCGTGCCGGAACCGACCGGGGCCGCAGCTGTGTCGGTGCTGCTGGTGCTGCTGGTGCTGCTGGTGCTGCTGGTGCTGCTGGTGCTAGTGCTGCCGGCTCCCGGAGCTGCTGGTGGTGGGGCTGCAGCGGCGGCGGCGGCGGCGGCGGCGCCGCCGCCGCCGCCGCCGCCGCTGCAGCCCCACCACC
>Ga0209550_10006675_pt1 | contig 10741 bp, 1 predicted proteins | sample LauGreSuBDMM15SN_2_FD_187567 | JGI IMG/M metagenome (GOLD analysis project Ga0209550, IMG submission 187567) | Freshwater lake microbial communities from Lake Michigan, USA - Su13.BD.MM15.SN (SPAdes) (version 5) | ecosystem: Environmental > Aquatic > Freshwater > Lake | place: Lake Michigan, USA... | reverse complement strand
TTAGCCGCGCTGTGACGGAAGTAGATGAAACGCTTATCCATCAAATACCCTTGGCAAAAGACTGAGCCGGGGCAGGGGTTCTTTGTTCCCTGCCTCGACACCAACGCCACCCGCACCGAAGGTTTAAACCAAGCGCTCAAGCACAGGATATTCAACGCCAAGGCCAGCCCGTGTATACAGGATGGTCTTATTGGGGTGCTGTTTTATCGAGCACGTTCCTCATAGTATCGGCAATCTTGATACGCAGTCTTTGCAGTTTGTCAAGCGTGGCTCGCTTCTCATCAGGGGTCATAGCGGATGCTTTGACTGCGTTCATTGCTTGCGTGATTTTTAACAACTGTGTTTTAGCGTTACCAGCAATTGATGCCGATGCTATCTCGTTGACGTTCTCTTGCAAGAACACTTTGGCTTCAGACATCTCACCCTTTTTAACCATATCGTCAAAAGTAAGCTTGACCTCCATGATGTGTTCTATACGTTCTTGTGTTGCGTTGATAATACCGCCGGCATCGTTGGGCTGGAACATTGAGCCAATGACTGGCGTATCAGACAAACGCTTGGTTGCTTCTTGTGGCCCAAGGTTTTCAGGCATTGCAAAACTAAACGCCTGCGCTGCGGCCAAGCCCATTGTCCCTGTATAACCACGGATCAAATTGTCAATCTTAAGTGGTGAGTAACCAACCGCTGCGCCAATTTCTTTGGCAAGCTCGGAAGTTTTATCACGGAAGCGTTGTTGTGGCAAAAGCTTTTGCTCACGTTCAGTCTCAAGTTCCCGTTGACCAAAGAACGAGTAATTTGTGGCGTTCTCAAACAAGGGCTTGACTAACGCAGGCACCAGCATGGATGAGCCGCCGGGAATAGTTTGGATGGCAATAGTTTTAAATGCTTTCCACGCTTCTTCACCGCCGTTTTTATTTGCCATGATATTGACCATCGCTTCTGGAATGCCTTTGAGGATGTAGCCAATCTCAAACGGGACAGGAAACTTGATAGGCTCATCCAATCCGGGGATGCGGATAAAGAAGTTGCCGTACTTCTCATCAGGACGTGCGTTCTTGTATGCCTCATCATCTTGCATCATCAGGGTATACGCAACAGCCGTTGCCATAACAAGAGAACCTCGACGCAGTAACTTACCCTGAATATCCAGACGCTTACTCATCGGCATCTGACCGCTAATAGCTCTCCACAACACATCCAAACCTTGCACTTGGGAGTTAAAAAACGGAATCATCGTAGCTGCAATGTGCATGGATGGCGACAGCCCCCGCTTGTTGAAGTTCATTGACTCCAGCGCCATGACTGTGGATTCCATCTGCGAGAAACCTTGCCTGATGTACGAGTCGTACTGAGCGCGGCGAGTAGCGGCATCTGCCTCCATTGAAATAGCTTCGGCCTTGGCCACAAACTGAGACAGCCCCATGCGCCCACCCATCAAGTCTTTCAGTATGCGAGCCAAATCTTGGTTTGTACCTGTGTAAACCTGACCGCCAGTAATACCTCGTGTTTCCAGTTTCTTCTTTGTTGCACTACTGCCCAAAGCTCTAAGCGCACCGAGAGGGCCAGCAAAGTCAGCGCCAGCCAACAACGGAGCAGCAACCGAGTCACGCAATATCTGCCTAACGGGGTACAAAGGACTTAACATAACCCCCTTACGCACAACACCAGAAGCAAAGCCCATTGCTCGAACCAGTGCGCTGGTGTTAACAGGAATACCTTCCATACCCTTGACCAGTAAGTCAGCGGGGATACCTACAGCGTCGGTAGCAACACGAACAAACTTTTCTTCGCCTTTGTCTTTAAACCGCACAATGTCTGGCGAGGCTGTATCTTTACCCAAGAATTGCGCTAATTCCAAACCAACCAACTCAAACATGGCGTTCTTTGAGGCCAAGTTACGCAAGCCCACATCCATAATCATGGAGGTGTTTTGTATAGAGCTTGTAGCAAAGTCAAGGATCTTGTCTTCGCCGCCAATCAATTCACGCAACTGGGGCTGGTCTGTAAGGTTACCAATCTTGTACACGCCTTCTTTGCCGATTACCAACTCGGCATTGCCGTTTTGTTCGCGGTAGTAGGGTATGTAGTCGTTAGTAGCGGCAAGCTCATCGGCCACGCTGGGTGGCAGCACGCCTGTGTCTTTCAAGAAGTTCATCAAGTCTTTGTTGTACTTGTTGTACTCAGTACGCGCTTCCTCAAACACATCCCGCAACGCTTTGTTGCTTTCAATGTTACGCACAGATTGTTTAATTGAGTTTGCGTCAACGCTAAAGTTTAACTTGTCGTAGCCCACGCGTTCACCGCGTTTGCCAAGCAAGTACAGCGTAAACAACTGATTAGCAGCTTCGCCGTTCATGCCGGGGGCCTTGGCCAAAGTACGCACCACATTGGCAAGATTAGCGCCACTGACGCTCTCAACAATGTACTCAGTACGCCCATCAGGGCGCTTGTAGGCTACACGCTGGGGCACGCCGTTGCCAACGGCTTGCTGAACATAAGACATACGTTGGTCAGATGCCAACAGGTAGTGCATCATTTGCATACCTTTGAGTGGCTCTAGCATATCCTTGGCCACTTTGTGCAAAGGTGCTAGCCTGTCCAAGAACTGGGTACGGAAACCCAAGCCAAGGTTGGCGTTGATCTGTTGCCCAATTGTTTTGGGTTTGGCAATAAGCTGGCTTGCCACACTAAGTTCGTTCTCAAACCCCACCGCTTGTGCGCGTGCATACACTGGGCGCTCAGCCGTGCGCTCAACCATTTCCTCAATGGGGGGTGTGTCAGCAATACGCTTGGGTGCATTAAGAGAAGCTTGTCCAAGCACAAGCGCGTCTTTGCCTTCAAACTCAAGCACAGTGTTATTTAAGTCAACCAGTTGTTTAAGCAACGCTTGTTTATTTTTTTCAACACTTTCAAACTGCTTTGAGGCACTTGCATTAAAGTTTTCAACAAACTCAAACGGATCGCCATTGTCTCTAGCTATGTAAATGGCTTCGTTTGTTTCTGCATCACCGTCTTCAATTATTTGATCAAAAATCTTTTTGCCAAATGTTTTTTTGGCCGCAGTTTCAAACTGTGAAATAAACATTTTTCCAAAATCTGTTATTTGTTCAGCAGTTTCTTCACTTATGGCGTCTTCATACATACCGTCAAACAACTGTTGCATGTCTGCTGAAATGCCTGCATCTTTTCCAAATTTGTCTATTTGGTCTTTAATTTTTTCTTGAAATGCGTCCGCAAAATTAAAATCTTTTGTGACTTTAAAATAAAGTGTGTCCGGCAAATCAATGTTTAACGCCGACTGCGCATTTTTATATAAGACCACATTACCAACATGTTTAGCACCTTCTATGCTAATTTGAGTGCTGCCGCCCCACTTACTTTGTACTTTTTCAATAAACGTATTTGGATTTACAACAATGCGGGGCTTGTTTTTATCCCCTGTATTAAAAGCGGTAATATCTTTAATTGTTTTTACTTTAGGTAAACGAAGCTCACCTTCAAAAACGCCAATATAGTTAGCCGCAAGTAGGTTGGGAAGTTCAACAACCTTGTCTGAAGCAGCTAATGTTAGATTGTCAACAAACTGTATTTGGTCTAATGTAAATTCGTATTTTTTGTCACCAAAAGTAACATTAAACTTTCCTTTGCTCATTCCGTAGTCGCCAAGCGTAAGACTAGAGTAAAGCAAACGCCCTTGTTCATACGCGTTATCAGCAAGCACTCTGTATTTTTTTGCAAAAAAATCAATAACAGAAGCAGGAGCCTCTGGGCGTATACGTGTATGCCCATCAACGGTTTCAAAAGAAAGCATTTTTTGAAATGCGTATTTGTCCGGTTTACCTTGGTTATCAAACAAATCAAAAAAGCTACCGTATGCATCTTTGTCTGACAGTTCTGCTTCACCTTTAGCTACTTGGATAAGCTTTTCTTTGGTGTCAAACTCATCCAAATAGTCTAAACCGTTTTTAAAGTTTTGCTTTCTAAGAAATTCTTCAGCAATTTCTTGCTGTTCTTTGTTCAGTGCTTGGTTGGGGCTGTTGCCGCGCACTTCAGCAACACTGTCCGCGCCATCCATACGCACGGCAACTTCTGGTCTGCCTTGTTTGTAGTAGACATAGAAGTCTCCGTTTTTAAGTTGACCCCGCGCAGTGTTTTCACCTGCCGTACACCAACCTGTGCCTGCGCAACCTTTGCTTAGTTTGATTGCCAAGTCTTCGTTTTTATTTGGTTCTGTTTCAAGCTTGCGGTAATGCGCCTCTAAGAAATCAATGGTGGGGTCAATATTCCCTTTTGTTTCCAACAAAGGTTCACCAGCCGTTTCGCGACGTAAGTTTTCGTTTTCAATAATAGATCTTTGATTTGAAGTCATCCTTAAATTTCGAGTACCCGGTAAACGTGGCTCACCACGACGCGCAGGTACTGCCAGCACAGCTTCCTGAATTGTTTCGCGGCCTGCTTTTTCTTCATAACGGCCTTGGTCAAACTTTTGCCAACCGTCTTTGCGCTCGTTTTCTTTGGCAGCGCGGTCAGCACTTGTTTGCATACCATCAAGGAACGCTTGCTTTAAGTTTTTACCAGCACGCAACTCGCGTATAACTGCGTCCGCAGCATCGAGGCTAACAACGGCGACGTTGTGGCGGTTATTATCGGCAATTTCTGCAAGTTTTAAACGCCCTGTCTTATCAGACAGCACAGCATACTTAGCGGCAGCTTTTGCAACCAACGCATTTTCAGCCAGTGTGTATGAATTGTTGCGCCGCATTAATTTAATCAAAGACGTTAAATCGTCTTCACGTTGTCTGCGAATTTCTTCTGCTTCACTCACACGTAGACGGTCATTGTCTAAAGCCTTTAGCGCCGCAAATACTGTTGGATCTGCTTGTACGTAATGCAATGGATTGTTTACATCAAAAAATTTACCATCAGGCATTTTTGTCTGTGCTTTGTAATCAAGCGAATCTTCTGTTGGTGCGGCAATGTATTTGTCAGGATTGCGTTCCATATCCTTTAAGTAGTCTTTGGCAATACGCTCAACGTCTTCAGGCGTGCGGTCTTTTACTTTGATGTCCGAACCAAACTGGTCGGCAAACTGTTTCATCGAGTTACTACCGTCGTGCAGTGCGGCAATGTCTTTCTGCGACAAGCGTCTGCTTACAGGCCGTTCCTCAACGCCAAACTCTGTGCTGGAAGGAACCATCAACGCGTCAACAGACTGAAGCGCCGCGCCCAGCATAGTTTCGGGATGCTCAATACCCAACATGCGCAAGACAATGCTCTTGAAACCTTGCCAAGCATCAGACAGTTTCCATTTCTTTTCCCGCATTTGCTCTTGCAAGTTGCGGTTGGACATGACTTCAGCCACAAACTCGGACAAGCTGCCCTTAGCGCTGGCGCTGGTAATGCGGGGGTCGTTCTTAATAGCGTTGTGCAACGCCATGAGTTCGCGTTTGGCAATCAGTTGGGTGCGTGACAACCGGCTTTCAGGCAACTGAATGACGCGCTCTGTAGCAGCGTGGATGCCTTCGTGCAGAAACACTTCTTGGGATAAACCACCGTTACGGCTCAAGCCAATAACTTTGCTGGTAGCCATACCAAGCACTTCTTTGCCGTCTTTGTCCGTCAGCTTATCTTTAATGGCAATGTCAGTATCGTCAAGCAAAGTGGCTAAGCGTTGAGCCACAACGCGGTTTATTTTGCTGGCGTTCTTGTCGTTGGCAATATCAGCGTAGGCCGCAGTAATGTCATTTTCTTCAATGGACGCAAGTTGCGTATCTGTAAGGTTAGGGCTTTCAACTTCAACGCCACGGGCAAAACGCTCAGATTCTTTTTCAGTCGCTTTAGATTGGCTTAATGCTTGTTCCTGCGCTGATCTACTCACCTCTGCTTCGGCAGCTTTCTCAACACCAACAACTTTCTTTTGGCGCTTTTGAATATTAGCAAGCTTTTGCTTTTGTAATTGCTCTTTACCTTGCAAATCTTTAAAGGCATCGGTTAAGCGCCCTGCTACTTTGTGCTTGTTGTTATCTTTAAGATAGTTAATGCGCCGTTGTATTTCAGTTAGTTTTGTTTTGGCGTTTACAAGGTTATCGGTAATTTTTTCGCCAGCTTCAACAACACGCGCAGTTTTATACGGCTGTGTAACTTTTGAGCCGTAGACTTCTTTTACAACAGGCGTTTGTTTAATAGGGACAAGAGACGCTGCTTTTTCACCGCGACGTTTTCTGCGTTTAGCTTCATCAACTGCATCTTGAGCCGCAACGCGATCAGCGTTTTCACGAGCCGCACGCTCTTCTTCTGGGGTTAACAGTTCTTTAACAGCCACAGGCGCGTCTGTATATACAGAATCCAAGCGTCTCTCTGCGTCAGCAATTTTGTCTTTTAATTCTTCAATACGTTCTGTGTTGTCTTTTCTCTCAGCTTTTTCAAGTTCGTTTTTAAGGCTACCAAGTTCACTACGAATTTTTTGAACGGCCACTTTCATTTGTGTTGTGTCTTTTTCTACACGAGTGCCGGGCAAACCCATACCTTCACGACCACGCTGCGCGGCAGTTTCATACTCTTCCGTGGGTGTTTCTTTTAATTCTTCAGGAACAGTGTCAGTTTTAGTTTTTTCTTCAGCCTCTCGTGCAGCACGTTCTTTTGCAACTTGGCGCTTAAGTTCGTTGTATTTTTCTGTTAAGCGCTCAACTTGTTGGGTAGCTTTATTTGCTGCACGGTCAATTGAACCACGCATCAACGCGCCTTTTTGGTACTTAACCATCAGGTCATCTAACGCATTACGCGCACCATCAACAAGCGACGCAGAATTTTTAACTGCGTCATTCAACATTTTTATTTCAGCGTTAAACGCTTCAGGGTTTTGAACTGCGCGAGCTATGTCTTCAAAATCACCTACGTCTTTTCTGTTGGCCCCTTCTATTTTTCTTGCTTCGGTAAGCATTTGCAACAAGGAAGTGCGATCTTCCGCGCTTAACCCTTTGATAGCACGTTGAATGCTGCGCAATGATTCGAGGCGTGGGGGGATAGACTGCAAAGCAGTTTCAAGTTCTACAATCTTGCGAACAGCCGGTGCATACCAAGTCGGTTGTTGTTTTTCTTTTGCGGCTGACTCCGTAAGAGTTTCTTTTTTTACCAACGCTTTATTAAGCGCGGTAGTTGCCGCACGCATTTCTTTTTGTAAAGAGGGCACGTATTTTTTAACTTGATCTAACGCAGCTTTGTTTTCTTCTTTTTGTTTAGCCAGCGCATCGCGCATTCCTTGAATGTCTTTGGAGTCCAACATCTTCTGGAAGTTTGCAGGTGTTGCACGAACAGTCTGAACGCTGGCTTCAGTAAATAGTTCTTTCTGCGGCTGCGCTTCATATTTCTTTTCACCACGGGCAACGGCGGCTGTATCTTCTGCGGACAACGGCTTAGCCGCACTGCGCCCCGATACTTCCCGACCCTTCATCATTTCATCAAGGTCGCGCACAGCCATTGGGTCAGGCAGACTGCCTTCCAACACACGTTGTGCCTGCTCACGGGCAAGAGATGCAAACTCTGGATCGGTTGAAGTTTCTAAGTTATTTTGTAGGCGGGTTAAGAACGCAACAGTAGCAGCATCAATTTTGGCTGAGCGAGCGCCGCCCTTACTTTCTTCAAACAGTTTGGCAATGTCTTCCATGCTGCCAACTTTGGCCGTAGGCTTGCTTTCTACTGTGGGTGTTGCTCGGGTTCTACGTTCAACTTGACTCAGAACCGTAGCAATAAACTTTGACGCAGCGGCACGGTCGTCTTCAGGAATGCGCGGTGTCCCTTTAAGCGTTAGCTCACTGGGCGCTCCAATACGTGGGCCTGTTTCACGTGGAACTTCTACTTCTTCCCCTTTGTAGTTGGTGTACTTCTGGGGCTGTTTAGCAAATGTTGCCAGTTTTTCTTGAGTTTCTGTGCCTGCTTGTAAGTTAAAGCGCTTGGCTGCATTCAGTAGATTCTGATTGGTGTTGTCTCGCACTTGTTGTTGCAAGACTTGCACGGCTTCAATAGGAGCACCAAAAGTATTCCAGCGTTTTTCTAATTCATTTAAAGCTTCCAATGAGCGAGCACGCGCTTCTGCACGTTCCCAATCTGCCATAGGCGGCAAACTAAAAACTGCACGACGAGCTTCAATTTCACTGGCGTGTGCGGCAACAAAAGTTTCTTTGGCATCACTGATACGTTTTTCAAAAACACCGGGCAAGCTAAGCGTTGCGCTTCTGCGAGTTTGACTTGGGTTTAATGGGTTGCGAGTGTTAAGAATCTTAACTAACCCCAACATAGTGGAACGCTGCTGGTCAGCAAACTGGTCAGCTTCGGCTTGTTTAGCGCGAGACTCTGGAGTTACGTTAGGCAACCCTTCTGATTTTTGACCTGTTCCGGTTTGTTCAACCGGTTCTTTTAAAGTTTTACGGTAGTCGTTTAGCTCTGCCTGTAATCGTTCAGCTACAAGTTTGTTGTTGGTCATGCGCGCAATTGCCAATTGCAATTGCAAATCTTTTTGTTTTCCTCGGCTAACACCCATACCTTCATAGACTTGCCCCGGAACTATCCGACCTTGGTCGCGGGGGAGCGCCTCAACTAACTGGTTAAGCAACGGATCATTCTCACCCATCAGTGCGGGTTCTTCGCCTTCAGGCAGTTCTTCCTGCTTTACTTGGCGGAGTTCAGCCTTGTATTCTTCAGGTGTAAGCTTGGCAATACGTGCTTTTTCTGCAAGTTCTTTTGCCTCAATTCTTTCTCGTTCACCACGTTCCCATGCTTGCGCTTGGTATGCTGGAGTTTCTCTAGCTGCGCCAAGAAGTTCTTGGTTTGCCTGTGAGCCGGACTGCCCCAACAAACCTCTGCCGCGTTCTTCTCTTGCAGCTTGCGCATCTGCGGCGGCTTTGGCCGCAGCTTGATCTTGTAGCTTGAGCGTGCTAAGTAACGTTCTTTTGACTTTATGGCTTTGTGTAGCAGTAAGGCTAGGAATTGATTGGCTAGACAAAGCAATTTGCCGCGCTAAAACGGGATTGACCATCAAGTAATTTACGTACGTGCTTGTGTCTGGAGCCAGTTCCCTGTTCCTGACTAACGCCAACTGTTGGGTGGTGTAGTTATCAACCTCTCCAGAAATAAACGAGGGTTGTGTCTGATAACCCAGTTCTTCAAGCTGTGTGTTAAGTTCTACCTGAGCATCAGGGTCATATTCGTTTTTAGGTGTTTTACCGCGACCTTGCATCTGCTCTGCCGCAAACTCTTCTGGGGACAGCGCGGCAATACGGTCTTTCTCGGCTTGTTCTTCAGCTTGCTTGATAGCCAAAGCCTGCTGTTGTGCCATGAACTCTTTTTGTTCTTTGGCAAGCTGCTTGTCCATTGCCGCTTGTTTCTTGGGCGCAATGGCTTCTTTGAGGATTTGCGCCTCGGGCGTACCAGCCGCAGTTTCCAGCGCTTGATCTTCTTGCAAGGTAGGCTCGGGGATGGCTGCGGCTTCGGGGATAGCGGTGGGTTGTTGGCCTTGTTGTGCAGGCGGCGCTCTGCGTCCCAACGCCAAATCTAACAACCCTTGCGCTAATGCGCCAACAGCACCGCCGTAAGCGGCAGACTCACCAACCTGCTCAATAATTTCTTGCTCAGGTTTGTATATACCTTTGCTAATAAGGTTCTGTGCTGCCTGCGACGCGGCTTCTTGTGCGGCTTCCTCGCCGCCAGCCATCAACGCACGTTTTACAAATGCAGCAGCGCCTGCGGCTATAGGCTCCCCAATACGTCTAAGGATGCGAGTAGGCGCAAACATTTCTGAGGCACCAACCACGGAACCCAGCGCAGTAGCGGTGGTTTGTTGTTCTTCAGTTGCGCCTTCAGCGGCAGATTTCTCTACTTGTGTGCCAGCGCCAGCTCCAATACCAAGGCCGTAACCAGCCAAACGTCCTGCTACACCAAACGGCCCCGTGGCAAGAAACGGAACTATTGAACCCGTAGCTTCACCAAACTTACGCGGTATTGTGTTCTCATACCCCGGCGCAGCGGCAAATGGGGCTTTGGCTGAAGCCGCAATTTCTTTAATATATTGTTGTGTGGCTCTTTCCTGCTCTTCTGGAAGAAGCGCCGATATACCAATACCGGCTTGCTCAACTAAACCAATACCGCCGGGAATCAGTCCTTTAAAAAACTCTTTAGTTTGCCCACCAATTGTCGGTTGTTTCTGCGCAGGTGTGGGAGGAGCTTCCTCCAGTTGTGCCTCAATCAGCGCCTGTGCTTGCTCAGGCGTTGTTCCTTCGGGGACTTCAAATCTTGCGATCCGACCGTCCGGCAATTGGAAGCGTGCTATTGGCATTTTTTAAGCGGGGTTTTCAAACCCAAGGAATTTTGCTCCCCCCGCAGGGGTGTTGGAACTCATTATAGGGTTAAGTCCAAGCTGTAGGTATAGTGCTTTTCTAACCCGCGCTTCTTCTTTGGCGGTGGCATTAGGGTCGTTTGTTGTTGCAATCAGTCCCGGGCTAGAAGAAAGCCATTTTTCCATGTGTTGTTGCACAAGTGTTTCAGCTTGCAACACTTCGTTCTTTTCTTTGGCACCGCGCTCGATTGCGTCTGCATACGAGCCGTAGTACTTGGCTTGCATTTTTTTCAATTCGCTGTCGGACACGCTTGCTGCTTGGGCCTGCCTAGATTTTTGTTCAGCCAGTTGTGCATCCAAAGCGCCAAGTCCGGCTTTGCCTACGTTTACCGCAGCGTACTGTGACTCCCCTGC
>Ga0209550_10006670_pt1 | contig 10750 bp, 5 predicted proteins | sample LauGreSuBDMM15SN_2_FD_187567 | JGI IMG/M metagenome (GOLD analysis project Ga0209550, IMG submission 187567) | Freshwater lake microbial communities from Lake Michigan, USA - Su13.BD.MM15.SN (SPAdes) (version 5) | ecosystem: Environmental > Aquatic > Freshwater > Lake | place: Lake Michigan, USA... | reverse complement strand
GCTAAATCTTTGGTCGCCTGTGGCCCTACAAGCCATCCATATATTGCAGGTTAGCAGCGGGCACTGACATGGGTGGGGGTATTCGATTGAAGGGGGGTGGGGAGTGTGTTTATTGGGTTGCTAGTGACTCTTAAACGGCATCACTCGTAATTAGATTGAATTAACTTTTCTACGCGCCATTCTTGTGGCTCAAGCAGCGCGAAGAAATCACGCTCGTCAATAATTTCGATATCCAAACCAGATTCTTTAAGTGCCTCTGCTTCTCTTTGCTTGCTACTTTTCGTTTCTCCAGCCTTGAGTTTCGATAAATCTTGTTCTCCTAGAACTAGATAATTGGTCTTTTTTGTCAACCCATCTTTTGGGATAGCACCAACAACTGCAACCAATTTCCAAGCCTCTGGTCTAGGAATAGAAATAGCGCCTGTGAAAACAACCACCTGGCCGTACAGTGAATGAGAAGGATCTGCATCAGTATTCACCGCGATCTCACGTAATGATTGTGTCTTTTCACCAGGAGAGTGATGACTCTTAGTCGAATAGTTCTTAGAACGGCAGGTATACCAACCGTCTTCAAATAACTCACCAATTTCTAAATTTAGAGAATTTAATAGTTGCTGAAGCGTGGCACTATTCTGCTTGATCGCGAGGGCTAAGACTATCTCTGCACAAATTCGTGAGTCGAAAAGAGCATCATGATGTTGGCCTGAATCCCAATCAACTTTCGTAGCCCTAGCTACGTCAGGAAGTCTATGTCTGCCAATATCGAAAAGACTCTTACTGGCAACATAAGTACATGCATACTCGAGTTCTGGCCAGAGATGGTTTGATGCCGTGAGGGCTGCCCGCAACACAGACATATCAAAACTGGCATTGTGTGCCACAACTGGCAGGCCATCGATAAAAGAATGAAAGTCTGGCCAAAGCTCTATAAAACGCTTTTTCTTTGCAACATCTTTAGGATGAATTCCATGTATTGCAATGTTTCTTGGTTCAAATAAATCATATCCTTCTGGCGGTCTGAATGACTCATATTTAGAATCTATAATTTTTCCATCTATAACTTTGGTCATTCCAAGTGAACAGGCCGAAGCACGACTGGAATTCGCAGTTTCAAAATCTAGAGCAACAAAGGACAGCGCCATCTCTTTGTCTCAACTGTCCAATTTACTGAGCCAGCAATTGGGAAGTATCGCAATTTGAGCCGCCTGATCAACAACATATAACCTATTACTGCGTTCAACTTCATCACGGTGCCACATATCGACCAAAAGTTTAATTGCCCGGGCTGCAGTGAGAACGTTTTTCATCCCCATGGGCGTCCCAGAAATTCCACCCAACTTTCCAACTGATTCCAAAAAGTCTTGGCTTTTATTCAAATCAACTTGGATTGGCCACTGATAGAAATCGGGTGCGACAAGCTTCTTTTTAACGATCTTGGGCAAGGCCTTCCGATCGGTTGGATTGATCGACATGTATTGTGCATATTCCAAATCACTTTGGCGAACATATTCTTCAAAAGAGCCCAACGCGCTCTGTGCATCTACCCGCGCTTCATCAATAAAATCTTGGATGATTACTTCCTGACCGAGGAATTTGATCAGTTTTGCAACCGTCATAGATCTATCGCCGATTGGAATTAGAAGGCGATCTGCCAGAATCTGGTCCAGAATTTCTTCTTCTCCTTCTGAAATGATCCAAGCACCGGAAAGTTCACATGACTCGGGAGTAACGGAAATCGCTTCAATAGCTATTTCCCCCGTCACAAGAACTTCGGCTATTGCCACACTTCCATAGGTTCGAATTCCCGACATGCTACAAGCCTACTTTAGTGATCTGACATTTATGGGCCCTCAGATGACATCTCTTGGCCTGGGCCCCCGATAAAAAGTATTCCCGGGGTACTCAACCTCATCTTTGCCAAGCGCCACCAAGACACAACTGCACTCCGTAGGTACTGAGTACGATCAAGTTTCGACTTGGTCCAGATTCTCTTCCCAAGCTGAAGATGCTAGGTTGAGTTTTTCGTCCTTATCAAGATCCGCCGCTTCCTTCACCATTTTGTAATCAACTCCAATTGCTTCAAAGTGTTTCCCGCCAAATACAACCTTCCAGACTTCGCTCTCACGAAATAACTCATCAAGATTTGTTGTGCCTTTGGTTTCTCGCACTAAATATAGTTTTGGAAGATTATTGGCATCACGACGAACTATTGCCCAATCAGGGTTGTACCCTCCTACGGGCGTATCGATTTTGAACCACGAAGGTAGCTTAAGGAATAGATCAATATCCTCGCGAGCATCAAGACCTTCTGCAAATTTGCGTTCAATAACTGAATCTACGGGAATTCGATCATAAATACTCTTAGTGACTTTGATTAAACTATCTTCATAGGATTCGGCGAAATGAGTATTGAAGAATTCCATTCGCCAAGAAGAATCTGGACCACGCCCTCGTTTTGAGTACTTAATACCGTCATGATCTTTCAGGGTTGTCGCTAGTGCCCCAAAAAGTGCCGATCTAACCTGAGAAACGAATTCAGCTGGATTGTTTACTGCTTCTTGGAGTCTTCCACTCTCCATTATAACTCTACAAATTGTAGATCTAGAAACTGGTACTTCATTCGATAAATCTTTGAGGATATCCGGGAACTTGATCTTTATAGACATTCCTTTTGCCTCTTTAGTACGAGCGCTACCACCAATAACACCCTTCTTGAGTGCAATTTCGCTTACACCTTGTTTTGACACACGCAATTTCAGATCGGTGATTTTTTCAAACTTGCATAATCGCGCTACCGCCACTTTAACCAAATCTTCCGTTTTATAATCTAGATGGTAATTCGTGCGATCGGCAATCTGATCCCATAACTCAAGGAATCCAGGTATCGACTCAAAATCAGTTTTAGGTGTTAAAACAACTCGATCACGCTTGTTTTTAATCAATTCGGCGAACTCTAGACCGGCATCATCCTGCAATTCTTTTTGAAGACCTGATGCGTATTTTTCAAAAGTTTCTGTTGCAATCACGGTCAAGTGGTTAACTTCTTCGATTCTACATCGCTCTCCGTTGGCCATGACCGGAAGCCGAAGTCCTCTTCCAATCTGTTGCCGACGCTTCACCTCTGAATGAGTTTCTTGCAAGTTACAAATAGTAAACACATTTGGGTTGTCCCAGCCTTCGGCAAGTGCGGAATGGCTGAAAATGAACCTGACAGGTTCGCTTAGAGAAATTAAGCGCTCCTTGTCGCGCATTATGAGATCGAACGCTTCCTCATCCTCTTTATTACTCTTTCCCTCTTTTGAGTCTTTCACAACTTGTTTATTAGTTGCGAAATAGCCCTTGTGTGAGTTTCGCGCGGTAGGCATTATCAAATTACGGTACTTACTTAAAGAGGCAACACCCTCATACTCTTCTTCAAACCAGACTTTAAATTTACTATCTGAAGGGGCATAGCTCGAAACTCGATCAATAAAAAATAATGTCAAGGGTTTTGTCGGTGAAATTACGCCAATGCTTGCGTGTTGCTTAAGTCTCAATTCGGTATCAAAATGATCTTCAATCGTGGCACGGATTTGCGCTCGTTGCCATGATTCTGTCTCAATACCCGTGTTAGAGCCTTTCCTCAGAATCCGGCCATTCGAAAATACAATACGAGGTTCAGCATCTTCGGTTCCAACATGAATATCTTCAATAACCCAACCTTCGTATACTCCTAATCTAGACTCTTCAAAAAGATCAGTGTTACGACGTGCAGTAATCTGTTTTCGCGATACGCTTTTATTAATTATAAGAGTTGCTGTTACACCAGTGGCGCTTCCAGTAATTGATTTGACCTCAACATACGGAGTGTTTCTGTTTTCGTCTGCTGAAATTGAAAGTACATCAATTCGCTTAACAAGGCGCATTTCATAAGCATCGATAGGGGTGAGCCTGTAGATAAGTTGGTGAAGGTTCTTATGCGTGGCCGAGTACCTTAAACGAAATATTGGATTTAAGTCTTCTATAGCCTTCGTGGCTAATTCTGTTCCAAGTTTTTGGGGTTCATCCATTATCACAATGGGAGAGACCGACTTTATAAAATCCATCGGAGCGCGTCCGTTTAGGTTATCACTTTCTTGACGGATTATCGTATTATCGCGATTAAATGCGGCGATGTTCATTATAAGAATTTGAAGATGCGGTGATGTTGCAAATTGTCTTAACTTGTTTATATTTTTAGAATCGTAAACAAAACTGTCATATTGAATACCTGAGTAAACTTCTTTGAAGTGCTCTTTTGTCAAACGTATTGTTGATAACACGCCTTCCCGTATCGCTATAGATGGAACCACAATTACAAATTTACTCCATCCATATTTTAGATAGAGTTCAATAATTGTTCGCAAATAAACGTAGGTTTTACCAGTACCTGTCTCCATCTCAATTGAAAAATCGGCCGGCTTTTCATTCTCCTCAATTGGTTTCCGCATATCGAGAGGAATGATGTCAACAGTATCGCCATTCGGCGATATGCGAGTTCGGCTCTGCACTCTCTTAATATTATCAACCAAATCTTCACGCAAAATATTGTAACTATTTGAGAAAATCATTTCATGAAAAAGCTCTCCGCTATGTTCAGATATATCCTGAATCGTGTGCGAATTATCAATGTACGCGGTTTGGATGTGACCTTGGAAGAGAGCAACTGTGGCATCAATTGCTTCAAGTTGGTAATCTTGATTTTTCTCAAACTTAATTGAAGGACTCAAGACTATATCGTTTTCATAGTTTTGTTTGCTTGCTTTAGCGTAAAAAAAGTATTTGCTTTTACGGAATCACGATTTGCAAATGCATCTTCAAGAAAAATAAAAGAATCAACATCATATGCAAGCAGTCTATTAATTATTTCGTCCGTAACATCATCCGAAATCAATATACATGTACGCTCCGAAGTGATTACATCCCGCCCATCGATTTTACTTCGGTGCCACTCAGCCCCTAATGAAACTCCGGATCGAATAAATGCGTCTGTGGCAATTTCTTCAATATTAATCTCGCTGGATAGCGTCATTGGCAGAAGTAATGGCAAATTTGGGGAATCTGAAGCCGTTTGAGTATGGAACGGCGATTTTGCAACTTTAAAGACTCGGAGACCCTTTTCATAAGCTCCCTCGATTTTCTTCATAGCACGAAGAATTCGTTGCTCGGTTATTTGGGAGACATTTTTATACCCTGCTTCAAAAGCTACCGATTTCTCATTTGTGGGCTCAGGGATATTGACCATGATGAACTGTCGAGATCCAAGATCTTCAGCATTTTCAAGCATTACGGCATGCCCAGTCGATCCTGAACCAGCGAAAAAATCGAGCACGATGCCTGAATCGCGCATCGCAAGTTTTATCAGATGTCTAATTAGCTTTGTTGGTTTTGCTGTGTCGAATACAACCTTTCCATCGAATAGATCTTGAATTTCACGAGTACCCAATGTAGCCGATCCAACCATCTCACTTGTCAGCCATGTCGATGGCACTTCTCCGAAAGACTGATTTTCTCTCAGATAAGATTTGTATTTTGGCTTTCCAGATCCGTTAGCTCCCCAAGAAATTCGATTCTCTGAATTTAACCTTTGAAATTCGCTTTCCAGCGTTCGCCAGTGGCGGCCGTTAGGTGGCATGCAAATCTCACCCGTATTTGGGTTTTGGATTGGATAGGTTAAATTTGGCCGAACATTAGGCGCATCGAACGGATCCTCTTTATAGGGGCCGCGGCCATCGTTATCATCTTTTGTATATCGATTAGCATCAGTTTCTTTGGGTTGGACAGCAAAGCTTGGTGAATTGTGCCATTTATCAGCGTTGCTTGCTTTTAATCTTCGCTGCTCCTGACGACGGTTGCGGGCGTAACACACCAAATATTCGTGGCTCGTAGAAAGATCCGTGTCATTTTGCACCGATGGGCGTGCCTGCCAAACTAATTCTGCAACAAAGTTTTCAGGGCCGAAAATCTCATCCATTATCATCCGAAGATGATGAACTTCCCGCTCATCAATCGAACAAATGATTGCACCATTGTCAGACAGCAGATTTCTTGCCAAAACTAGCCGTGGGAACATCATTGACAACCACTTACTATGCCGACGTCCCGTGGTGTCTGCATTTGCGGTGAGGCGATTCCCGTTGTCATCAATTTGCCCAGTGACTGAGAGATAATGTGCCAAAGAATCTCGAAAATCATCGTTGTAAACAAAATCGTTGCCTGTGTTATACGGTGGGTCGATATAAATCAATTTGACCTTATCGTTATAAGCTTTTTGAAGAAGTTTCAATACTTCTAAATTATCTCCATGTATGAGCACATTTTCGGCTCGATCAAAATTCACAGAAGCTTCCAAATCAGGCGATAAGGACGCATAGCTTGGACTCTGGAGCGCATCCAATGCATCCGCTTTACCTGCCCACATCATTCCGAATCTTTCTTTGCCTTCGATTGTCCCAGCCACTGGTACTCCGGCAGCCTCAGAAATGCGCTGGGCATCTAACACGCCATCAGCAATCACGCCAGGGAGTAGTTCCATTAAAGCAGTGAGAACTTCAGCGCTCTGAGGTGCCGTTTCTATTGGTAAGCGTTCTGGTTGATCGGGCAATCTGTTTCCCTCCATTAAATTCACAAAAAGTACAAGTCAGCAGCACCTTATTTTAATGAATACCAACCGATAGTAGGGGCTAGAACTACTAATATCTACCCATAATTTGAAATCTATAGCAGGATTGTCCCCATGACGAAAGAGTCCCTGGAGAATCCGGTAATTCCTACCCTTACTGGCCATGCCGCAGAAGCTGTTGCTCATCGCAGTGGGCATTTGCAAATCATCGCTAGCGCTGGCTCTGGGAAGACAGAAACCGTGTCTCAAAGGATAGCCACACTTGTAGCAGAAGGCGTCGAGCCAGGTGAAATAGTTGCATTTACCTTTACCGAAAAGGCAGCCGAAGAGCTCAAGTCCAGAATTCGTGCTCGAGTTCAGGCGTTTGCAGGTGATGCTGCAGCAGACAAATTAGGAAATATGTATGTAGGCACCATCCACGGATTCTGTTTCCAGTTACTCACCAAGTATGTGGGCAAATATGAGTCTTACGATGTCATGGACGAAAATCAGTTAGCTGCATTCGTTCAGCGTCAGAGCACGTTATTGAAAGTTAAAGAACTAGATCCTGATGCCCGACAATTTAAGGGCATGTCTCGATTCAGAGAAAATCTAGACGTGATCGAAAATGAGATGCTTGGAACTGAGGTACTTCCCGACAACTTAAAGTTTAGTGTCGAAAAATTCTACTCATTAATGGACGAATACAGGTTATTAACTTTTGGGCAACAAATAGCAAAAGCTGTTGAAGCACTTGAGGATCCGTATGTGCATGCAAAAGTTGCCCAGGATATCAAGCACCTAATTGTGGATGAATATCAAGATGTCAATCCAGCACAAGAGCGGCTCATTGAATTACTGGCTAAGCCAAAAGGATCGGCGGATTTAGTTGTTGTTGGTGACGACGATCAAGCAATTTATCAATGGCGAGGATCCACTGTAGAAAACATCACTACGTTTGCAGATAGGTATGAAGGCGTTACTCAGTTCCAGCTATTGGCGAATCGACGCTCAAGGCCGCCTATTGTTGAGATTGCGGACAATTTCGCAAAGTCAATCCCAAATCGGTTGCCAAAAGAGATGAGTGCAGCTCGAGAACATAATGGCCCCGCGTTGGACATCATCTCCGATTATGACAATGAAGAGATGGAAGTAATCGAACTCGCGCAATCGATCAAGAAATTAGTGTCACTGGGCTTTGAATACAGAAAAATTGCCGTGCTTGTCCGTGGGAGAAGTGCTTACCCAGCCATTATGAAGGCGTTTGAGCAATTTGGGATACCAGTACAAGCTGGCGGGAGAACTGGCTTGTTCGACCAACCTGATGCCGATTTTTTGGGAAGATGCTTCTGTTGGCTTGTCGACTTTGAATGGAAAAAGAGGTTTGAATTTACAAGAGAGAAGGTCACACTCCATGACCTAGAAATTCTTGCGAAAGGAATCTATGGCCTGGATTCAAAAAATTGGAAAAAGGTTGAAAAATATCTAGAAGACATGAAGGCCAGCGTCGGTATTGATTCACGAAAACTTTCTTTTGTTACCAATGTGTACGAGTTGACAGCACTGTTAGGCATTGCCGATTGGGATGTCAAGGACTTGGTTCTTGCGTCAAGACTTGGCTCTATCGCTCGCTTTCAGGGCTTTATCGCTGACTACGAATCAGTTCAAAAACGCTCACGTCAGAATATCGAAAATGAGCAGGAGCAAATCGGCGCTAACGATCAAAAAGACTATTATTTCAAGAATTTGGCATCGCTCATGATCAATGTCGCAGTAGATAATTACTTGGATTTTGAAGGTGAAGATGATGTCAAAACCAATTCCGTAGAATTGATGACAGTTCATGCATCAAAGGGATTGGAGTGGGACGCAGTATTTTTACCTTCATTGACGAAGAAAAGATTTCCAAGCAGTCGCTCTGGAACATCAAAAGATTGGTTAGTACCTACAGAGCTATTTGATCGGTTTAGATATGAAGGCTCAGATGCTGATGAGCGCAGACTGTTTTATGTTGCGATGACGCGTGCTAGAGAATGGCTCTCCCTTTCAGCGCATGCGAAGGTGAAAAGAGGAAATGTACAACCATCGCCTTACATTCAACATGTGGAGGCCGAATATAATGAAAAACTGGGATATCCAAAGCAGTGGACTTTGCCCGAAAGAGACGTTGACGAGCAAGATTTACAAATTTCTTACAGCGAGATTGCGGCATATCTTGAGTGTGGTCATAGTTATTGGCTAAGAAACCTGATCGGATTCCCGCCAGCAATTATTGAAGAAATCGGTTATGGAAAGGCTATTCACCACTTAATGCGGGTAATTGCCGAACAAACAACCGAGAGAGGAAAGCCGCTAAAACCAATAGATATAGACCGTATTTTGGCTACTGATTTCTTTCTTCCTTTTGCTAATAAAGCAATCGCAACAAGATTTAGGGAAAGTGCACGCAAGTTAGTTCTCAAGTATATGAAAGACCACTCTGACGACATGTCACGTATCTGGGAGGTAGAGCGTCCATTCGAATTAGCCCTTCCTGGAGTAGTTGTATTTGGCCGAGCAGATGTCATTTTAGATAGACATGAAGGCAAGACAGATAGTCTTGCGATCGTTGACTACAAGACAAGTACAGATGGACGCGAACTTGATCTTCAACTTCAGATTTATACCATCGCAGGCCAGCGAGAAGGTTTAGATGTCCAAGGAGCATTCATTCATGATTTAGGAAGTGCCAATCGTGCCTCAGTCGATACATCTCCTGCTGCATTACAAGAAGCCATAACTGTTGTCACTGAAGCGGCAAAGGGTATAAAAGAACGAAAATTTGAGGCGCAGCCAACTGTTCCTAAATGCGGAAGATGCGATGTCCGGGCAATTTGCCGGGCAGCCGCAAAATCCTAATTCAAGGCAAAAATACGATCGGCGCTTGCGAGTGCTTTCCAAAAAACTGAATGAGCTGCATGTCCCCTTCCGGAAATGTCCGGCTGTCCGGGCGCCTGCGCCGCTTCAGGTATGAAGTGGGTAAGTGTTTTTCCAACATGATCACGGGTCACAATTATGAGTGCGACTTGGTGACGAGATGCCATTACACATAAGCGGCCCGTTTCTAAATCAAAGTCACTTGGGTCTGTCACACTCGAAAGTGGATGAACCACAATCATGATTGGCCGCTGTAAGCCCTGCCAGCGTTCGGGTGTATCAACTGAAAGTTCCAAATACTCAGGATTTAGAATTCTCTTGATCTCACCATTCATCGATCTATGCGTCGCACAAATCCCAATATCTGCAGCTGTAAGCTTCTTTTTCTTTCCATCTCCAAGATCAAAGTTAGTTCCAGAGGTCATCAGTGCATCAACGATCCCAGACACTGCTTCTGCTAGTTCAGTATCAATTTCGATGGCAGGACCATCAAGCGGGGTCGTAAGTGTTGCAATTGATGGTTGGCCAGAGTTTAGCGCTGACAGTAAATTTGTAATGGCAGAACTCGCTTCAGGCTTATCGAATGTTATGTCGCGCTCACCTGGCTTTGCATATGCGTGAAACTCAAAATCATAAAAGGGCATTACAAACTCTACGGATTCAAAGGGTAAGCGCCTACAAGAAGGGAGAGCACCGACAAAAGCTTCCTTAATCAAGTCTGGATCGCTCAGTACAACTTCAGGAGCGGGGCGGTGAGGTGGTCGTGGTGCAGTCTGCCAACGTCGGATGTCAATCGTAACTACCGGAGGAATTTGTCCTGGATCCCCAATTAAATAGTACTTCTGGCTTAGATTTGCGCATTGCATTAAATCGGCCCAGGACATCTGCCACGCTTCATCAACTGCTAATAAATCAAATGGTGCTGGATCGCGAAGGGTTGTCCACTTTGCACTCGTTGAAATGTAAATTCCAGGGCTTCTTGGGAGGCTTGCTGCATCAGTCTCCCAAAGTATAGATAGAGGAAAATTCACTGGCCTAACGCTGTTACTGCTTCCTAAACGGATGGCGGGTAAATGCTCAAAATCTTTAGCCCAACGTGTCGCAATATCATCCGCTTGTCGATTTGTTTGAGCAGCAAGTGCCACGCACATTCCAGACTTCACCAGGCGTGCGACAACGGCAAGCAGCATATGAGTTTTACCAGAACCTGGCGGC
>Ga0209550_10006668_pt1 | contig 10750 bp, 6 predicted proteins | sample LauGreSuBDMM15SN_2_FD_187567 | JGI IMG/M metagenome (GOLD analysis project Ga0209550, IMG submission 187567) | Freshwater lake microbial communities from Lake Michigan, USA - Su13.BD.MM15.SN (SPAdes) (version 5) | ecosystem: Environmental > Aquatic > Freshwater > Lake | place: Lake Michigan, USA... | reverse complement strand
CAACAGCCGCCGCCATCCGCCACCGGATGCACGTGGTCTGCCTGCCAAAACGAGCCCTCTTTCACCTTGGAGCGTCCGCGACGGTTGACGGAGAGGCTGGCAAATCCCCGGAAGGGACCCCCGGCCACGCTTGCCTCAAGCGCGGACTGGAGGCTATGCGAGCCTGCGGCGAGCGCCTCGCGTAGCGCGCGGCGCGCAATCGCGTAGGCAGCGCCGGCATCCACGCCGCAGAGCGCACAGATGCGACCGTCACGGATGGCCAAAGCCTTTCGAACGTGCGACCCAGAGGTTCTGAGCAAATGGAAGTGCACGCACTCGTCCGAGCAGAAAGTGCGGCGCGGCGGAGGAATGGCGGCGTCGCACAGTCGGCACGCCTCCAAGGAACCGCGCACGCGCCCGGCGCGTGCGTAGTCGAAACGTGGGAGCTTCGCCGATCCTCCACGAGCCGCCGAGTACGCCTTCTCACTCGCTGCGGCCGAATGCTGCGCACGGATGAGCCGCAAGGACAAGCCCTCCTTGGAGCGCGCGCCGGGTCTGAGACCGAAGGCGAGCAACTGTTGGCGCAAAGCACTGGCTGTCGACGACTTGGCCAGCGCGGCAGCGGACGCACTCAGCTCGGATGATGCGGGAGTTTCGACCGCGGTGCCAGCATCACCGGCGCGTCGTCTCCAACCAGCACCCTTCGTGCGCTTTCGTTTGTTCGACGGCGCCTTCGCACGTGCTGACGGCGGGGCGGCGTAGGCCGGCACGCTGAAAGTAGCGACGGGAGCGTCATCGTCGTCGTCAGATATGAGCGAGACAACTTCGTGCGGCGGGACGTCCATCTCGCCGGCCCCTCTCCTGTGAAGAGTCTGTGAAGTGTGTGTCCTCAGAAAACACTTCGAAGCCGCTTAGACCGTAAGGCCGGCCTTAGAAGCCGCTCATTCTCTCTATCCCTATCGCTTGCCTGGTCGGCCACCGTGCTGCCTCGGAGTGGTCTGCATACAGCGAGCGCCGCGTGGAGCGCCCTCGGCTGCTTTGGTGGCGCCGCACTCTGGCGGCGGTGGTGGCAAGCCGAGCTGTACATGAATCTCACTCAGCGATAACCCGGCGGCGAGCAGTTCGTCAACCAGGCCTGGGCTAAGGCCCGACGTGGAGACAGGCTTTGGAGCCCGCGCAGAACGGCCTGCTGCTGCTGCTGCTGCTGCTGCTGCTGCTGCTGGGGCTCGTGGTGCTGCTGGCGCTTCGGGTACTTGAGGCTGTCTGGTCGGCACTGACAGCATTGACAGTGGTGGTGCTATGGCTGCTGGTTCTTTCACTGGCGCTGCCACACGCACATTCGGCACGGTCTCTAACGGACCGCCGCCGCACTCTGCAAATTTGGGTGCGTTGGTAGCGTTGGCATTGGCGTCAGTTTCGCGTCGCAACTTCTGCAGATGCCAAGCATCTGCCAGGTGCTTCACATGTCCTCCGAGCCACTCAACGGTTAGCGGGTCGAGCAGTAACATGCCACCGGCGAGTCTCGCTCCCGATTTGATGCGCAGCTTGGCGCCCGGCAGCAGTTGCGCCTCAGCCACATCGCCCAACGATCGGAATTCAAAGGCGCCACGCTGCGAGACGCCATCAGTGAGTTGCAACCGCAGGAGGCGATGGTGCCCGCTCGATGCTGGCATTCGCGCCGGCGCACCAGCATCGATCACGCTAACGATTTGCAGCAGCAGCGGTGCAGAGACGAGTCCGTCACGCTCGAGCGCAGAGAGTCGACTGCAGCCCTCAGCCTGCTGCGTGAGCTGCGTGAGGTCGGCATCGAGAATGTCCGACATCGACAAGTTCTGCCGTTACGGAATGATACACATGCGACAGACTTTCGCGCTCCTACTTGGTTTCGGTAATTAGTGGTGGTAAATGATAATGTGAATTCAGGAGCGTCGTCGCGGGCCATTTTTATGGCGACTGGCGCCTCGGCGTCGTCGCCGGCCGCTGCCGTGCTTGGCGTCAGCAGAAGTACCCTTGCCACCAGCCGCCGTCACCAGGTCGTCATCTGGCAGGCGGCTGGTGGTGTCGGCCATGACTTGGCGTTCATGTACCGACCGGTGATGGACACGCTCGTGGCTGGCTTTACGCATCTGCCAGCGGCTGTCAGCGCTGCGATAGGCACGCTCAACGTGGTCTCTGGCAGCGGCGTAGCAGCCAAGTCGCCCGAGTACAAGAAGATGATGCGCCTCGCGCGCGACTTGGGCCCGCGTGACCTTTTCCTGTTCATTGGCCCGATCGGCTCCGAGAGCGTGCCGTGGGACGCGATGCGCGATCGTGGCGTTCGCACCGTATACTATCAGACCGAGCCTGTGAACGGCTGCGCTCTCTCCAAGGCACGGCCCGACGAGGTGTGGGACTTCAGCTGGCATAACCTGGACGCGTGCAAGCCGTACCCGAAGCCGTGGCTCACGCAGCCCTTTCAGATGCGCTACGTGCCGATGGGGTACATAAAGCCGCCGGCTGAGGCAAGGGTACGTGGGTACGTGCCACCCGACGACGCGCCTGAGCTCTTCTTCTTTGGCTATCCGTTCTACAAGAGTGGGCGCAAGCGGTGCTACGAGCGGCTGCAGCGCGCGCTTGGCGCGCGCCTGAACGCCACGTGGATGCTTTGGAGCCCAATGGCCTTTGAGCGCTGGTGGCGGGCGAGTGGGCGCTGGGCGGCACACCTCAACCTGCACAAGGCCTGCGAGAGCGCTCGCAACCCGGTCGTCTTCCGCACGTCGATCCTGCTCAGCCGCGGCGCGACTGTCATCTCGGAGCGCGCGAACCACAAGGACGAGCGTGAGTACGCGGGCCTCGTGCACTTTGGCGCCGTGGACGAAATTCCACACCTGCTGAATCGTCTGTGGATCGCCCCGCAGCCCGCAACGCCCTTTGGCGCGCGGCGCGTGCGCTCCGTTCAGTTGCGCCCCGAGCTTGCCAGCGTGTACGCCGAGCGTTTTGCGCCGCAGCGCATCTTCGAGCGCGCGGGCGTGTACGCTGCGCTAATCGGCCATGCGAACGCTAGCCGCTCCGTGGCGGCGCAGGAGCAATTAGGCTTGCAATTAGGCTTCGGACGCAGCTCCACAGCGCTCGCCACAGCGCTAGTGGGCGCCGCTGCCGCCGCTGCCGCCGCCGCGACCGACGACGCCATCTTGCTCGGCCGGCGCATCAACCACTACCCTGCCGCCGCCGCCGCTTCCCGCGCGAATGCCGTGGAGGCCGTTGAGACGGACGGACGGCCAGACGGCAGACGAGACGTGGCTGCCGGACGTCGACGTAGCGGCCGCGGGGCGCGATTGGGCCGCCGTGGAAGCGGAGGCGGAGGCAGTCGGCGTGGCGGCGAGCGTGGCGACAGCGTGGGTGCGGACTCGGGGGTGGACTCGGGAGCCCACTATGCGCTGCTGCTCCACGGGAGGCTCGGGACCATAGGCGTCGCCCCGTCCATCTCACTCGTCATGCAGGCCAGTTTGTTGAAGGACGACGACTTTGCAAGGGCCATTGGTACATGTGCGGCCTCGCATCTCGAGCACATCGTGCAGGCCAACGGTCGGCCCACCGAGGGCGGCGGTGTGGATGTATTCGTGCACACCTGGAACCCGGATCTTGGATGGCTCGTGGATGCTCAATATGCTCCCCACCTGCGCGCGTCGCTCCATGAGCCGGTCGAGTTCGTCGAAAAGGAGAAGGCCCGCTCGCAGGCGCTCTCCATCGGGCGCGCCGCCGCGCTCATGCGCGCTCACGAGAGCGCGCGCCGTCGGCCCTATTCCTTCTGCCTCGTGCTGCGCGCGGATTTGCTCGTAGGCGCGCCCATCATGCTCAAGTCATTTGAATGGGACCGCGTGTGGTTCACGGAACATTGCTGCATGAACGAGGCGAATACAGACGAGCTCCGTGCGCGCGTGCGCGCCCAGTGCACGGGCGAGAGCGACCCGCAGATCACGTGGCACAAGCGCGTGCTCGGCCAGTGCCGTGCGTCCCAATACGGCGGGCAGTGGGGACTAGAAAAGAAGCCCGACGACTTTTATTACTTCCTCATGGACTGGTGGTTCGCGGCGCGCCCGGCGGTCGTGGCCACATGGGTCGAGATCAGCAGCCAGTGGGAGTGGTACAAAGAACGGATGAGACGGATGCTCATCTGGCGCTACTTTTCGCACTACATATGGGCCTTCCACGTGCACGATGTGCTCAACCGCACTGTCGACGTGCGCTTCCGCGCGGGCGTGCGTGTCAACCTAATCCGGAATGCGTACCCGCGGCTGCACTTCCGAGCCGGCCGGCTCGTGCCGCTCGGCGAGTACGTTACCGACGCGACAGGTAAGTGCGCCACCATGGTCACGCTTGCCAATGTGAGCATCGATAGCGACGGACTGCTACGCATGCCTGTCGACCCCACGAGCCCATTTGGCGCTGGGTACGCGCCGCGCTTCCTGCCGATGGCCGAGCAGTGTGCGTCCGCGCGACTTGCGGAGCCGATCATCTGCTGTGGCGCGCCCCCGCGCCGCTGCGGCACGCACGTGTGCTCGCCCTCGTACGCCGACGCCAACCGACGCTTTTTGCAAGCGGGCGAGGCGTATGGCAGGGCCGTCCGCAAAGGGCTTGTGGCGCGGCCACTGCTGGGGAGCACGTCTATGAACTAGGTGCACGGCTTTCGTAGCGTAGCGACTGCTCCGCTCCCTCTCACACAGGAGGCTGGGGTGGGGCTGTGCGCGCTGCGCGAATTTATGGGGAAAAGCAAAAGGGGACGGGACTTACTTGTACGTACAGCCGTCGAGTGTCGTGCACATCTGTAGTCAGCCATGCGGCGGGGCTCCGGACATCACGACCCCGGACCCGATCATTGCGCGTATCGGCTAGTAGGAATCATGCTAAGTAGGATAACAGGAATGCCGTAGCCCCTAGCCGCCCGGCCGTCCGCGATCGCGATGATCGCGCGGGTACCTTACAATGCCGTGCGGCGTCCGGCGATGAACCCGATTATGGACCGCGATCATAGGATGCGGACGGCCCCCAGTATTCCTCATCATGAAATCATCTGGAAGACCGGGACTCGAGCACTAGGTGTCCTCGTCTTCCCACCACTCGGCCTCGGGTCGCCACAGCGACACGCCATCCTCGTACCGCACAAAATGCTCGCGAACACGATCTTGCCAGAATTGGAAGTCCATGATTTCACCCGCCATTTCTCTCTGAAGGTCCTGTCGCCAGCTCCACACTCGTTTGCCGACGGCTGGGTCGAGAGGCTGCTTGCCCCGTCGGCTGCTTGTTCGACCGCCGAAGTACGGCACGAGCGCCGTGGCGAGCGCGTTCGCAGGTGCGGGTGCGGCCACGGTCGCGGTGGCAGACGACTCAGCAGAGGGCGTCGGCACGGGCTGCTTGCGCGAAGAAGGCGGCGGAGCGTCGGTGCAGGGCGGCGCGCTGCTCGGAGGTGGGCATACGGCCGCACGAGCCTGCTGCTCGTCGTACAGGCGCCACGCAGCTGGAAGAGAAATGGCCTTGCGCCCGTCGGGCGAACGATAGCCCTTGAGCTTGCCGTAATCCATCACCTTAGTCCAACCAGGTGGTGGCTTGGTACGCACCGCCATGTCCGCAGCAGCTCGCTCTGCGGACTTTGTCGCACCGCTTGGGCCCGCACCGCTTGGGTGCGATGGCGCGCTGGAGCTCGCCGCAGCCGCATCTTCCGCTGCAGTCCCCGCTGCCACCGCCGCCTCCGCAAGCCGCTTCGATGCTGGCCACTCGGCAAGGCCAGCTTCGGCCGCGGAGCGCTTCTCGACTGGGGCATGCGTGGCCTGGGTTGCCGCCGCGGCCTCTAATGGCGAGGCCGGAGCCGGTGCGGTGTCCATTGGCTGGCAGCTGGGCTCACCGCAAGTGCAGACTAGGTGGGCGTGCCTGCAGACGCAGACGGGGCACTTCCCCTTGCCTGCGAATTTGATGTATGACCGCCATTCGGCCACAGGAATCGGCATCTTGTAGATGCAGTTGCACGGCGTGATCACGTTCACGTTGCACCTGCGTGTTGCTGATGCATACGACTCAGCCGGAATATCCTCCGTGAAACTGACATCAGCCCTAAACCAGCCGTTGTCTTTGCGAATTGCGCGCACGCGGGCGTGTGGCATGTTCCGTGGGGGACGATCGCGAAGTGACGGGCGCTCCTTCCGGGCGCGAAAAAGTCAAGTCAAGTCAAGTCAAGTTGACTTGACTTGACTTGACTTGACTTGACGGGCGCGAAACTCGTACGTGCATCGGGTACCGTAATCTTTTTACCCGAGCCGGGACAAACACGGGACACGGGCACACGGATCACACGGTCGGATTGCAGATTGGGACATTGGGTACCGGTAGCGGTACGTTTGTTCCCCGATGCGCGATTCAGGGGGAGACGTACCTACCTATTACCTATTGGCAATAGCCTATTCGGAGCGCGCCGGCTCGTCGCGTCCTCTTCGTTAACGCTTGAGACGTTTACGAAAATTTACGTTGCCCGGCCGGCGTGGAGCGAAGTGCGAACAGGCTTGTGCGAAGGCTTGTGCGAAGGCTTGTGCGAAGGTTTAACCTAACTCCTAAGGCATTGTCCTAAGGTTTATTATCAGCCGTTCTTGGTTATATCACGTTATGATTATACGGGCCGCCGGCGGCGTGTGACTTGGGCTTTTGGTGCTGTGAATTCCGGGATCAATTTCCTAGAATCATTCCCCACCTCTGTGCTCTCTCTTCTTCAGCGCCCCGCGGACCGCTGCCAGGTGCCAGCCGCAGCGCCCCTCCATCCCACCTCCCGGAGGTCCGACCTCGGGCCGCACACCGCACTCGCCGCACCAGGCGCAAGGCGCGGGGGGGCGAGATAGACACACACAGCCGTTGCGACACCCACACACGTGGGTCGTGGGCAGTGTATCGAGCACCTAGGAGCTGCGCTGGTGCCTGCCCAGCCTGGTGCCACCTCAGCATACTAGTAGTTCCTCTTGAGCACCATGCCCAGCAATCCTGCTCGTACTGGGAGCACACGCTGGTCGCTCCGCCATCGGGGTCAGGGGGTAGGTCTGACCTACCCCCTTCATCGGGGCCTCACTCGAGGGCCGGAGCCTCGCTCGGAGCCTCGGGCGGCGGAGCAGCGGCCTCGCTGGGAGGCTCGAGCAAGGCCTGCTGCTTGGCCTCGAAAGTCGCCTTGAGCGCAGCAGCCGCTTCCAAATACTCGAGCTCGAGGGCCTTGAACTTCGACTCGAGCTCCGGGTCCATGATGGCGGGCGCTGGGGGTAGCGCAGGGGCGGCGGGCAGGGGCGGCGCGACCGGGCGCGCAGGTGGCGGCGCGGCGGCGCCGAACCGAGCGGAGACAGGCAGGCTCTCGCTGCGTGCGCGTGGGGTCGTACCCTCACCAACGGGTGCGCTGTCGCCGCCGCGGGGGGTGCCGAGGCCCAGGAAGGTAGCGGCCTCGTTGCGCTTTGCGATGACTGCCGGGGGGATGGGCTTCGCCTTCTCGGGCATAATGTCGCCGTACTCCTTCCCCGCCTTGATGCGCCGGTCGATGTCGTTGTTACGCACCATCTTCTTGTTGAGAGTAAACGACTGGCGCGACTCGAGCCGCCAGATGATCTTGAGCAGCGTGATGTTCGTATCGAACATGTCGCCAATGGCATGCAGCGTCGCGTCGCCGAAGGCTGTCTTCGGCTGATTTTTTTGGTTCAGAATGTTCAACTGGATGAGCATTTGGTTCACGGCGATGGCGTTGGCAAGTGCCGTGCCGCCTTCGTCCTTGATCCTGTTGTTCTGCACATCGAGGTGGACGAGGGTGTTGTTCGTTTTGAGCGCCTCGGCGATGGCCGCTGCCTCTTTGTCGCCGATGTTGCAATCTTCCATTATGAGCTCCAGGCAGTGGGTGTTAGTTGCGAGTGCCGCTGCGAGCTTCATGATCAATTCGCTACCGCTTGGCATCTGCAGCACAGCGCTCTTGGTGAGGTTGCACTTGGTGAAGGAGGGGTCATTGTCGCTGAGCCTTTGGATCGCCTCGGTCGGCGTCAGCATCTTCAGCTTGAAAGCCATAGCTGATGACTTTGCGCGTACCCCGACACACTCCGCGGCACTTTGACTATGGAAGGCGGCGACTCCTGTGAATGGTATTTATTCGCTGTGAATTGGTGTCGAGATATGGCAATACTGGATGAATACTTGATGCACGATGAGACAGAAGAAAAAGACACATAGCTGGCAGGGGAGAGGTTCCCCCACACGTCGAAACGAACATGCAAACCGTAGAAAGAAATCTGGGAGCAAAGATGATGATGCCGCGCGGCGGAGCCACGCGCTTATCTGTAGCGACGGAGCGAGACCACCATGTTGCGCTTCCAGGAGGCGCGCTTCGACGGGCGGATCTTGCTCGCACCGTGGTTGCGCACGCGCAGGCCACGGCCCTGGCGGCCAGCCGAGGTGAGACCACGCAGCTCGCGGTGCTTGTGCACGTGGTTGCAAAGCCAGTTGACGCGCGGATCAGTGCGCACGGCCTTGTGATGCGTGTCGACCATGATCACCTCGTAGTATTTGTACATCGTGTCCTGCGCCACCCAGTACGAGTTGAGCACGCGCAGACCCGCGCACGCACGGCCGACGCGCTCCTCCGCCTTGGAGCGGTGGTTGCGGCGCCACTTGTGCTTCCGGATGCCGCAGTTGCGCGGCTTGCCGTTGTTGTGGCCCTTGGACTTAACCATCTTGCGCGAGCCGCGCTTCACGCGCACGCGGTAGATGCAGAAGCCCTGCTTGGCCTTGTAGCCAAGGTTGCGCGCCTTGTCCGGGCGCGTCGGCCGCGCCGCGCGGTGGATGACGGGCAGGTTGCGGTACTCCCAGCAGCGCACGCGCAGGAGGAAGCAGATCGTGTCAGACTGCTTCTTCTTCCAGAGCTCATTCAGGTAGCGGAAGGCTCCCATGTTCGTGCAGAAAGAGCCCGAAGACGTGCCAGGGACCTCCGCAAGCTGTGGGATCTTCCGTACCGGTAAAAAGACACCGGGGCATGCCGGGTCACTCGTGGATACCCGAAAGACACCGGGGGGGCCGGGACACACACAAGACAGACACAAGAAACCTCACAAACCAACCTCTAAACCAACTTCACCACCAACACCCCGTCACACCCGTACCGGAACACATGTCCGACAGCTCCGACATACGTGAAACGTGTGTGTCCCGGCTCCCACCAAAGTCTTAAACCTCAGCGACACAGCGCACGCGCCCGGCAGGACGCCGAACTTCATCGGCGCGTCGGAGAAGCCCTCATCGGAGCACCTGTGTGTGGAGCATCGGACTTCGAGGCGTCCATCTGACCGAGAGTCAATCCACCATGGAGGACCACTGTACGCCGCCCCGCGCGCCGCGCCACCCATCCGATAGTGCCATATCCTCCACCTCACCGCACCTCGCCTCCGCGCTCCACAGATGCCGTGCTTGGCGTGAAGAAGACCGCGACCACGGATGACATCCGGACTGCGTACAAGGAGAAGGCGATGAAGAACCACCCCGACCGCGGCGGCGACGTGGAGGTGTGGCAGGCCATCCAAAAGGCCTTTGACGCGCTCTCCGACCTGCAGCGCCGTGCGCTCTACGACCGCACGAAGCTCGATGCCGAGGGCGGCGCCGAGAAGCAGTTCCAGCAGAGGTTTGGCGAGGGCACCTTCGACCTGGCGCAGACGAGCTCGGGCGTCGCCGAGACGGCGGTGCGCACCAAAAAGGGCGGCCTCAACATCCTGCAGCAGATGGCCGAGGTCCGAAAGGACGAGGAGCGGATGAAGGCGTCCAACCGGACGGCCGTCATCCAGACGGGCTACGAGATGTCGCACTCGGCGGGCTTCGATGCGTGGCTGCGCAACCGGCAGGGGCTGGGCACGACGGGCGCGTTCAACTCCGAGGACCTCATGCGCAGGGGCAAGGCCTTTGGCATGGAGCAGGGCCTGGAGGCGACTGACTCGACCTCACAGCCGCTCCCGCCGCTCACGGCGACCGCGGTGCGCTTCGACCGCCACGGGCCGCCCGAGGAGGTGCTCTACGTGGACAAGGAGTTCCCGCTGCCGCAGAAGCTGGCGCACGGCGAGGTGCTCGTCTACATGCTCGCCGCGTGCGTCACCGACGAGGACCTGCTGCGCGTGCAGACGCCTCTCACCGTACTCAACGATTTCCCGCCCTTCAACCGCACCAACAACAAGTGGGAACAGATCCCGCTACCTGCAGTCGCGGGCGTGGAGGGCGTGGGCGTGATCCTCGCGACAGCCAAGAACCTCGGCCGGCCCGCCCCGTCGGAGGCCCAGTATGCCAATCTGCCTGGCTTCCACACACCCAAGGAAGATGAGATCCTCGAGGTGAAGGACTGGGTCCTCATGCTTCCCGATGCGCGTCTCAAGCCGGTAGGCTGCTGGTCGACGCTGTGCATCGCCGACGGGCACCGGCTGCTCAAGGTGCCGCCGCACCTGCTGCCCACGCAGCACTATGCGTGCTCGCGCTCGCTCTGCACCGCTTACCGGCTGCTCGAGGACTATGGCAACTTGCGGCCGGGCGACACGATCATCCAAAACTGCTCAGACTTGCCAACAGGCCAGGCGATCATCCAGCTGGTGAGTGCCACTGACGGGCACGGATGGCTCGCTCAACGCCACTGATTGCAACGGATGGCCTCTCTGAGTGCCGCTGATTGCCACGGATGGCTTCGCTGATTGCCACTGATTGCAACGGATGGCCTCTCTGATTGCCGCTGATTGCCACGGATGGCTTCGCTGATTGC
>Ga0209550_10006667_pt1 | contig 10751 bp, 11 predicted proteins | sample LauGreSuBDMM15SN_2_FD_187567 | JGI IMG/M metagenome (GOLD analysis project Ga0209550, IMG submission 187567) | Freshwater lake microbial communities from Lake Michigan, USA - Su13.BD.MM15.SN (SPAdes) (version 5) | ecosystem: Environmental > Aquatic > Freshwater > Lake | place: Lake Michigan... | reverse complement strand
CTAGGGTCATCATGAGCGACGTGCAAACATTTATACGTGAAACCATAACCAATAACCCCGTAGTACTGTTCATGAAAGGAACCGCTCAGTCTCCTCAGTGCGGGTTTTCTGGACGCGCGATTGAGATTTTGAAAAGCAATGGTGTCACCAAACTCGTCACCGTCAATGTGCTTGAGGACGAGGAAGTGCGCAGCGCCATCAAAACCTTTTCGCAGTGGCCCACGATCCCTCAGTTGTATGTCGGCGGCGAATTTATCGGTGGCTCGGACATCATGGGTGAAATGAATACCAGTGGAGAACTGAAAACCGCACTAGTACAAGCGGGCGCGACTGAGTGAGTAAACGTCGACTCGTCATCGGGGTCACGGGTGCGACCGGTTCGCTCTACGCGATTCGTATGATGCAAACCTTGCGTGCCACTGCGCCTGACGTTGAGACACATTTGATCGTGTCGGCCTCGGGTGTATTAAATATTAAGCATGAGCTCGATATTGGTCGTCACGACGTGTATGCATTGGCTGACAAGGTGTACAGTATTCGCGACGTAGGCGCCACCATTGCGAGTGGAGCATTTGAAACGGCTGGCATGGTGGTTGTGCCTTGCTCGATGCGAACCCTCGCTGCGGTCGCGATAGGATTGTCAGATAATCTGATCACTCGTGCGGCAGATGTGACACTAAAAGAGCGGCGCAAGTTAGTGATGGTTGTGCGAGAAACGCCTTTTAATTTGGCGCATCTGCGCAATATGACATCGATTACCGAGATGGGCGGTATTGTGTTTCCGCCACTCCCTGCGTTCTATCACCGACCAAAGTCTATCGAGGAAATGGTGGACCACACCGTGTCACGTATTCTTGAGATGGTCGGCATCGACGTGAATGGCCCACGCTGGGCGGGTACCGACGGGGCTTGATTCGCAGCTGTTCACCGTGCTGTGTGTTGATAGCTCGGAGGCGTCAAAGGCCGTATCTCCCTCGGGATCTGCGATGCCGTTAGGTTTTAACCCCACAAAATCAAAGAGAGTCGTGTCCATTAAGTGAGAGGGCGCGATGTTGGCTAGCGCTTTAAAACTATTCCACGCGCGACCGGGATCCTTTTTATCCCACTGCGCAAGCATTTCGCCGATCTCTTTACGCTTGAGGTTCTCCTGGGAGCCACAGAGATTGCAGGGAATGATTGGAAATTGTTTCAGTTGTGCATAGGCGATGAGATCAGCCTCGGCGATGTAGGAAAGCGGACGGATCACCGTGTGTCGTCCATCATCCGATACAAGCTTAGGTGGCATTGCCTTGAGCTTTGCGCCGTAAAACATGTTTAAGAAAAACGTCGCAAGGATGTCGTCGCGATGATGGCCGAGCGCGATCTTGGTTGCTCCCAACTCCGTTGCCACACGGTAGAGAATACCTCGACGCAGACGCGAACACAGAGAGCAGGTTGTTTTGCCTTCGGGGATAAGACGTTTAACAATTGAATAGGTGTCGCGCGTTTCAATGTGAAACGGGATCTCAAGTTTTTTCAAGTAAGCAGGAAGAATCTCAGCCGGAAAGCCTGGCTGTTTCTGATCTAGATTGACCGCAATAATCTCAAAATCGATCGGCGCGCGTTGACGCAAGGTCATCAAAATATCGAGCATGCCATACGAATCCTTGCCGCCGGATAGGCAGACCATGATGCGATCGCCTGCCTCTATCATGTTGTAGTCTGCAATCGCTCTGCCAGCCTCTCGCATCAAGCGTTTGGACAACTTATTGTGCTCGAGTCGCTGCCGCTCTGCGGCAGTTTGCGCGGCTTGCGCCGTCGGGGCGTCGATGGTTTGCACGTCAGTATCCTGCTTGAGTGAGATATTGTGTAACCGCGTGGCGGTCACCAGAAAAAATAATCCGCGAGGCTTTGCCTTCGCGCTGATGCGCATACATCGGATCGTAATACTCGCTTAGAAGTAGCCGTATCCACTCGCGGTGTGCGTCGACAGCTCCGGTCTGTGCTTGTAGGTGCAGCGCTTCTTGCATCAGTGCGTGCAGTCGTGCGTGTCGTTCGCCGCCCAGTCGCTTGTATACGTTTTGCAGGCTTTCGAACAAGCGCTGACTAAAAGCGGCAAATCCTGCCTCGGGCCCGAGTTTGCGATGAAATTGCGAACCAAGATCTTCGATGTAATCGTGCAAAATGCGCTCGACCCTGGATTCGTGTGATTCCTCAACCCAGACGACGGGGCTTGCCAGCATTGCCTCGCGCAAGGGGATGGGTAGGGCGCATCGGCCGATGAGCCGTGATTCATCTTCGAGCGCGATGCGCTTGACCTGTTGCGCGCGCAAACGCATGAACGCGATCGCTAGGCTATTGTCAAAATCAATTTGTGTGGGTTGATCGTTGGCATGTTTACCAAAGCTTGAGCCCCGATGATGGGCAAGTTTTTCCAGATCGATTGTTGCGGTGAGGCTTTTGATGACTTCTGTTTTCCCGCATCCTGTGAAACCCGCAATGAGGACGAACTGTGACTCTGCGATGCCTTGTGCTAATTGCGCGAGCAAAAAACCACGCATGGCCTTGTAGCCACCAATGACGCGGGGGTATTGAATGCCGGCCTCGGCCAACCACTGCTGCGAAATGCGCGAACGCAAGCCACCACGAAAACAGTACAAGTAACCTTCGGGGTGTGCCTTGGCGAACTCGACCCATTTTGCAACGCGTTCATTTTTTATTTGCCCGCTAACGAGCTCGTGGCCGAGTTTGATTGCGGAGTCTTGCCCCGCTTGTTTGTAACGTGTCCCGACCCGGTGCCGTTCTTCGTCTTCCATCAAGGGCAGGTTAATGGCGCCCGGGAAAGCGCCCTGTGAGAACTCGACGGGTGCACGCACGTCCAGCAACGGGACGCCACGATTTAGAATGTCTGCATAGCCATCCGAGTCTGAACGCGTCATCATGGCTTCGTCGCAGTGGTCAGTTTGCACTCCGACAGAATCGGAGCCGCGAGCGTTAATTCAAAGTGGCGCAGTTCATCTCGTCGAAAGACATGAATGTTGAGCTGATCGCCGGGCTGAAAGCGAGCGAGTAGTGCATCAAAGATATTGAGGGCCGAATCGATTTTTAGGCCATTCACAGCGACGAGGATGTCGTGAGCCGATAAGCCGGCTTGATGCGCCGGGCCATGTTGAAGCACGGTTGCGATCACTTGGTGCTCACCTTGCTTACGAATGCGCATGCCGGTACTTGGTGCTTTAGATTCGGCGCTCCATTGCATAGTGATTCCGTGTTGCGCGAAGAGTTGCGCAAGAGGAATGTCGTTGCGACCATAAGCCCACGCCTGTATTTCTGCACTTAGGTCGATCCCTGTCGCTTCCTGCACTAAATTGGGGAATTCTTGTTCGCGCAGGCCTCTTGCTTCATCGGTATAAAAATCCCGACCAAAGCGCTCCCACATAAGTCGCATCACATCGTCCAGACTGCGTTGCTCCTGCGTCTTGTGGCGAATGGTTAGATCCAAGGCAAGTGCAACAAGAGAGCCCTTTGTGTAATAACTCACTAAAGCGTTCGGAGAATTCTCGTCCTGTTTGTAATAGCGCGTCCAGGCGTCGAAGGAGCTCTCTGCCACAGATTGTTTCGTGCGCCCCGGACTTGCCCAGACCGTTGCAATCTGTTTACCCAGTGTTTTTAGGTAAGTGGGTTGATCAATCAATCCGCTGCGCAACAGAAAGAGATCGTCGTAATAAGAAGTGAAGCCCTCAAAAATCCAAAGCAGTTCGGTGTAGTTTTCTTTCGTCAGGTTGTAGGGGGCGAATGCGGCCGGCTTGATGCGTTTGACATTCCAGGTGTGAAAGTATTCGTGACTGACAAGGCCTAAAAAGGTTTGGTAACCCTCAGATGTCTTTTCTTGTCCGATGGTCGGGAGATCTTTGCGTGCGGCCATCAGAGCGGTCGAGGCTCTGTGTTCGAGACCACCATAGCTGTCGCCTGTGACCATCGTCATAAAAACATACTTCGATGCACCATCTAAAAAGGGCGCGCGTGCTGTGGAGGGTTCAAAAAAACGTATTTGCTCTTCACAAATGCGTTTGATGTCCCGTATGAGGCGTTGAAGATCCAGGCCTGGGATGACTCCCGTAAATACCAGCTCATGTGGCGCCCCGCATGCGCGGAAGCGGGCGACTTGCGGGCGACCCATTTCGATTGGATGATCAATCAGTGCATCGTAATCATTGACCGCGTAGACGGAAAAGCCTTTGGTGCTTAACGTGTTTTGCGCGCGTGCTCGCAGCGGCATGCTGGTGTGAACCGACCAACCTAAGCGTCCGGGCGGAGGCAATAGCGTTAATTCGCAAGGAGTGCTCTCATGCCCATGCGGTTTCAAAAACACGCTCGTGCCATTAAAGAAGCCATGGCTCTCGTCAAAATGTGCGCCACGTACAGACAAGTCCCATGCATAGATTTCTGCGGTGATGGTCAGTACCCCTTGGCAAGGCGCGACACGCCAAGTGTGATTGTCGACCTTTTTAATCTTCAGGCTTTGACGGCCGCAATGCGCCGTGATGACCTCTACTTGGCGGGCAAAGTCGCGAATTAAGTAGCTGCCAGGGATCCATGCCGGCATGGAAATGAGCTGGCCGGATGGGGTGGGCTCGGCGACTGTTAGGGTCGCGCGCACGCGATGTCCGGCCGGATCGAAGGGTTCTAGGCTGTAAAGTATCGGTTTGCGGTTCATATCGATATCTTATTTCACATTTCCACGGAGATCCCCATGAGCGAAATTTTTGTACTGAGCGAAACGCGTGGTCGAGTCGGACTCTTGACGCTCAATCGCCCCAAGGCGCTGAATGCCTTGAACGATCAGTTGATGGACCAGTTGGGCGCGGGATTGCTGGCCTTTGAGGCAAACGACGATATTGGTTGCATCGTTATTACCGGCAGCGAAAAAGCGTTTGCGGCAGGCGCAGACATTGGAGCCATGAAGGACTGGTCCTATATGGAGGTCTACAAGTCTGAGTACATTACGCGTAACTGGGAAACCATCCGACGGATACGCAAGCCTGTAATCGCTGCGGTTGCCGGCTACGCCTTGGGCGGAGGCTGTGAGCTCGCAATGATGTGCGATTTCATTTTGGCAGCAGACACAGCAAAGTTTGGACAGCCAGAAATCAAAATCGGGGTGATCCCTGGCTCAGGCGGTACGCAGCGCTTGCCTCGGGCGGTGGGTAAGTCTAAGGCGATGGAAATGGTGTTGACGGGTCGCATGATGGACGCTGTTGAGGCAGAGCGTGCTGGTCTGGTATCGCGCATCGTGGCTGCAGATCGCTTGCTTGAGGATGCAATGGAAACGGCCACTGTCATTGCTGGCATGTCCTTGCCCGCAACGATGATGGCCAAGGAGTCAGTGAATCGCGCCTTTGAGTCCTCTCTCACCGAGGGTGTTTTGTTTGAGCGACGGGTATTTCATTCATGCTTTGCGATGGAAGATCAAAAAGAGGGAATGGCCGCGTTCGTTGAGAAGCGTAAGGCAGTTTTTAAGCATCGGTGAGTATTCACTCTCGCGTTGGAGCTCATTTGACTATAGCGGACCCTTGCCTTACGGGTCTCCCCCACTAGGGTTTGCATCAAGGGATAAAAAACCGCTATACTCTTGAAGTTCGTTGATAAGCGCTCTTTCAGCCAAAATTCAGGTTAGATGCTTAGCGTAGTGGTGCTGGGGGTTGTTCAAGCAAATGGTTTTAGGGGTGTCATTGATGGGTACCCATACGCCAGAGAAGCTTGAGTTAACCGCAGCTGATTTAGCGCAAATTAATCAGCGCTCTCGGCTTGAACTCGTGCAAATCGTCAAGGCACAGGCATTGCTGGGCTTGATAGTGGCCATATTGGCTTGGTTGATAGCAGATGTTGATGCTGGACTGTCAGCCTTAGCTGGGGCAGGCACGTACTTCGTGCCAAATATGATTTTCGCGTTGCGCTTGTATTTGGCGACGTTTCGTCTAGGGGGCTCACGTCCGATGTTGTTCCTAGTTGGCGAGATGTTGAAAATAGGCGCGACGGTGGGTTTGTTGTGGGTGGTAGCCCATGTGGGTGGTGACCGCGTTCAATGGCTGGCGGTACTCGGCGGGCTGATTGCGGTGCTCAAAGGTTATGTTTTGGTGCTTGTATTTGGGCGTGCCCGAGTCTAGTTTGATGTGTAGAGTCTTTTACCGATTTTTTTAGAGATTTATCATGGCCGCTGCCGCCGACGTATCTCCTCAAGCCGCGTATATTCAGCACCACTTGGTGCATAACAACAATCTCGGAAAAAAACAGGAATTGATCGCGAGTTTTGACGTGATCAATTACGACTCAGTAGTTTGGGTGCTGGTGACGGGTTTTCTAGCGATCCTGCTGATGTGGTTGGCTGCGCGCCGTGCGACTGCGGGCGTCCCAGGTCGATTTCAGGCATTTGTTGAAATGCTCGTTGATATGGTTGATCAACAAGCCCGTGGCATTGTCCCTAGTGAAGAAACCCGCAAGTTCGTCGCGCCCTTGGCGATGACGGTTTTTGTCTGGATTGTGTTGATGAATGCGCTGGACTTGATCCCAGTTGATTTGCCTCACGTGATCTTTCACGCGATGGGGCTTGGGGATGTAGGCGATCCATTGCACTATCACCGCATTTTGCCCACCGCCGACTTGAATGTGCCGATGGGCATGTCGATGGGCGTACTGTTGTTGATGTTGTACTACGGGATCAAGGTCAAGCATCTCGGGGGATTTTTTAAAGAACTCTTTACCGCTCCGTTTCATGCGCACGGTTGGGCAGCTGTGCTGCTCGCACCAGCTAACATTCTCTTGAACTTGGTCGAATACACCGCCAAGTCGGTTTCGCTTGGTATGCGATTGTTCGGCAATATGTTCGCTGGCGAACTGGTGTTTATGCTGATCGCCCTGTTGGGCGGCGCTTGGACAGGCTTTAACGCCATGAGCATCGGACTAGGAATTGGTCATGTTCTGGCTGGTTCTGTCTGGGCACTCTTTCACATCTTAATTGTGTTGTTGCAGGCATTCATTTTCATGATGCTGACCCTTGTTTACATTGGCCAGGCTCACGAAAAGCACTAATGTTTCGCTTCCGTAGTCTTTGTTGTCCACGGTTGCAGGCAGGTTTACGTAGCAGTGTGTAGTTAAATTTTATTTTTTAAATTTTTGATACTTAGATACTAATCAAGGAGTTTTCATGACTAACGTCGCTTTCGTTGCTCTCGCTTGCGCTTTCATTATCGGTTTGGGTGCTTTGGGCGCTTGTATCGGTATCGGCATGATGGGCGGCAAGTACCTCGAAGCTTCGGCTCGCCAGCCTGAGCTGATGAACGCCCTGCAAACCAAAATGTTCTTGTTGGCAGGTCTGATCGACGCGGCATTCTTGATCGGTGTCGGTATTGCGATGTTGTTCGCATTTGCCAACCCCTTCCAGTAAATCGCTTGGGGGCTCGCCCTGGTGAGGGCGAGCAAAGATGCCGCAGCGGGCTGTTCCGCTGTTGGCTAATTGATCCAGCTTCACGGCGATAACGCCTGCGAAGCTTAAGATGTAATAGGGAAACGACCGTGAATCTGAACGCGACGATCTTTTTCCAGATGATCGTGTTCTTTGTTCTGGCTGTGGTCACGATGAAGTTCATCTGGCCCCCGCTGACAAAGGCAATCGACGAGCGACGCCAAAAAATCGCTGAAGGCTTGGCTGCTGCCGAAAAAGGCAAGACAGACCTCGCACAGGCGCAGGCACGCATCGGATCGATCGAGGCATCTGCGAAAGCCGACCTGCATGCCCGCATGACAGACGCTGAAAAACAGGCTGCTCAAATTGTCGAGCAAGCTCGTGCAGAAGGCGAGCGCGAACGCGCACGCATTGTTGCACAAGCGAAACAGGATGCTGCACAAGAGGTTCAGCGCGCACGCGATGCGTTGCGTGACGATGTGGCGAATCTGGCCGTTAAAGGCGCCGAGCAGATCCTCAAGCGTGAAGTAGACGCCCGTGCCCATGCCGAGCTGCTTGCGCAGCTTAAGGCACAGCTCTAATCCCCGGGGTCAACATCATGGCAGAACTTTCAACTGTTGCTCGGCCTTACGCAGAAGCGCTATTTGCTGTCGCGAAGCAGGATAAGGCCGGTCTTCAGGCTTGGGCGGAGCAGGTGCAACAGCTAGCTGATATCGCAGCGATCGAAGATGTGCGTGTTGCGATGGCAGACCCTCGGCTTGAAGATGCGCAACGCACCAGCATATTTCTTGGGCTCGTCAAGCCCGGGGCCTCTGTTGCAATGCAAAGTTTTGTGACGTTGCTGGTCACAAACGACCGCCTCACCTTGCTGCCTTTCGTTGCAGCACAGTTTCATGCACTGAAAGACGAGGCAGAGGGCGTTGCACAAGCAAATATTACCAGTGCATTCCCGATGTCTGAACCGCAAGTTGCCGAGCTCGTCAAGCTGCTCGAACCTAAGTTCGGAGTCAAATTAAAGCCGCACGTGAAAACTGACGCTTCTCTGATCGGCGGTGTCCGCGTTCAGGTGGGTGATCACGTGCTCGATACATCCGTGCAAGCCCAGTTGGTCCGCATGCGCGGCACGTTGGTGGCATAGCGCCAATCTACAAGATTCCAGGAGTCTGAACATGCAACTCAATCCGTCAGAGATTAGCGAACTACTCAAAAACCGCATCGCGGGGCTGGGTACGTCGTCCGATATTCGTACGCAAGGCACAGTTGTTTCTGTGACCGACGGCATCACACGCATTCACGGTTTGTCTGACGTGATGCAAGGCGAAATGCTTGAGTTTCCCGATAACGTGTTCGGTCTGGCACTGAACCTTGAGCGCGACTCAGTGGGCGCCGTTATTTTGGGTGATTACACGGGCGTTTCCGAAGGTGATCCAGTCAAAGCGACGGGTCGCATTCTTGAAGTGCCAGTCGGCCCCGAGCTACTTGGTCGCGTGGTCAACGCACTGGGTGTGCCCATTGATGGCAAGGGCCCAATCAACGCCAAGCAAACTGACATTATTGAAAAAGTTGCACCCGGCGTGATTGCCCGTCAGTCCGTGTCACAACCACTGCAAACTGGCTTGAAATCGATTGACTCGATGGTTCCAGTTGGTCGTGGTCAGCGCGAGCTGATCATTGGTGACCGCCAGACAGGTAAAACCGCTGTGGCTGTGGATGCCATCATTAACCAAAAGGGCAAGGGCGTGAAGTGCGTCTATGTCGCGATTGGCCAAAAAGCGTCGACAATCAACAACGTGTTGCGCAAACTCGAAGAGTTTGGCGCGATGGAATACACCATCATCGTTGCTGCCGCTGCCTCTGACTCGGCTGCGATGCAGTACTTATCAGCGTACGCTGGCTGCACAATGGGTGAATACTTCCGCGACCGCGGCGAAGACGCTCTGATTGTGTACGATGACTTGACCAAACAAGCGATTGCTTACCGTCAAGTGTCTTTGCTCTTGCGTCGTCCACCAGGTCGTGAAGCTTACCCTGGTGACGTGTTCTATCTCCATTCGCGTTTGCTCGAGCGTGCTGCGCGCGTGAACGAAGCCTACGTTGAGAAATTCACAAACGGTGCAGTGAAAGGCAAGACAGGTTCTTTAACAGCATTGCCGATCATCGAAACACAGGCGGGCGACGTCTCTGCCTTCGTTCCAACCAACGTGATTTCGATCACCGACGGTCAGATCTTCCTTGAGACCGACTTGTTTAACGCCGGTGTGCGTCCTGCAATTAACGCAGGTGTCTCGGTGTCGCGAGTGGGTGGTGCCGCACAAACCAAGATCATTAAAAAACTTTCTGGTGGTATTCGTACCGACTTGGCACAGTATCGTGAACTGGCTGCGTTTGCGCAGTTCGCTTCTGACTTGGACGATGCGACTCGCCGTCAGCTCGAGCGCGGCAAGCGCGTGGTTGAGCTGCTCAAGCAGCCTCAGTACCAGCCGTTGCAAGTGTGGGAATTAGGTGTGATCCTGTTTGCTGTGAACAACGGCTACTTGGATGATGTTGAAGTGGCGAGCGTATTGCCATTTGAGAAAGGCATTAAAGACTATCTCAAGTCCAAGCACGCTGGCATGATCGAGCGCATCGAAAGCAGCAAAGAACTCTCCAAAGATGACGAAGCAGAATTAGTCAAAGCATTGGTTGAGTTCAAGAAGCACGGTACGTTCTAAGCAACCCGCTATAACGCGGATCGGGTGCGAGCCTGATCCGCTACAAAGCAGATGGTCTGAAACCTGAGAACAGGTCTGACACAGGAAGCGAAATGGCAGGAATTAAGGAAATTCGAACCAAGATCAAGAGCGTGCAAAACACGCGCAAGATCACCAAGGCTATGGAAATGGTGGCCGCCTCCAAAATGCGTAAAGCGCAGGAAAGGATGCGTGCTGGCCGTCCTTATGCTACCAAAGTCTACGAGATTGCTAGCCACTTGATGGAAGCCAATCCTGAATATACGCATCCTTTCCTGATTGAGCGCAGTGCGCTCAAGGCGGTGGGAATTGTTGTGATTTCAACCGACAAAGGACTTTGCGGCGGCCTCAATACAAACATCATGCGTTTGGTGCTAAACCGCATGCGCGAGTTCAACGAAAAAAATATCAAGACGCAGTTCACTGCACTGGGCAATAAAGGCTTGGGCGTATTGACGCGTATCGATGCAAATGTTGTTTCCCAAGAGATCGGTCTCGGTGATAAGCCTGAGCTCGATCGTTTGGTTGGTGCAATGAAAGTTCAGTTAGACGACTATCTAGCTGGGCGCGTTGACGCGGTG
>Ga0209550_10006663_pt1 | contig 10753 bp, 8 predicted proteins | sample LauGreSuBDMM15SN_2_FD_187567 | JGI IMG/M metagenome (GOLD analysis project Ga0209550, IMG submission 187567) | Freshwater lake microbial communities from Lake Michigan, USA - Su13.BD.MM15.SN (SPAdes) (version 5) | ecosystem: Environmental > Aquatic > Freshwater > Lake | place: Lake Michigan, USA... | reverse complement strand
ATTTGGATAAAGCGGTTAAGGCAGCAGGAGGCAAGAGTAGTTTAATCCTTATCCCGGGAGAAATTCATGGCGGGCCGGCGGTTTGGACGGCTGTTATGAAAGCGGTTCCTACTATTAAGAAGAGAATGAATACAGCAAAGTATTATCCTTTAAATATATTAGCTATTAGTAAGTAGTAAGGTTATAGTATTTTGTTAAGTATAGTATAACAATATTATTGGTAGGAGATTATTACCAATAGGCCCTAGTAAAGTAAGTTGCTAGGGCCTTATACTTTTTGGATTAACTTTTTGCGAACTCGGCGCAGCTAAGAGGCACTAGTAGTTGGTAATAGAGATTTAGACTACTTCTCTTCATCCCGTAGTAAGTTTGGTCTACAGCGCAGTACTCTAGATCACTGGTGGAGTCATAGATTGCCAGAACAGTTCCTGGATTAGGTTCTGTATCTGATACACCTGCTGCTCGTTCTTTCTCTGAGATTATATTTCTTAAAGTAATCCCACCGGCTTTGGCACCCTCCCAGAGGTCAATATATAGTTTTTGAATATCCTTTGCTTCGGTCAAGGCACCGCTTACCGCATAAGCGTTATTTTCATTTAAAGCATCTAAAAAGGTAATCACATTTGGAGAGACTGGTAGGTTATTTCTTGGATCTATTACATTACTTTTATCACCTTGGTTTAAAGCCAGAACTGATTTTGTTACAGAGGGATCTATTGTAGCTAGAACTTTACCGTCTTCGTCGACTACTACCGCTAAATCAGATTTACTATCTTTTACACTGTTTTCCTCGGCTACTATTTTTTCACTGCCAAAAATTCCCATCTGCCCAATAAATATACCAAGCGAGGTGAAACTTACCACTAGCAGAACACCTAATATGGCATTTTTAAATCTCATTTTTATCCATTCTTCGATTATAACTATTCATACTTTTTAGCTTTAGACAAGTATTATTCAGAGCGAAGGTTTCTATTTTTTACTAGTATTTATCAAAAAATCATTATTATTTCAATTTTCTCAAATACCTTAATTTTAGGGTTAGTAGTTGGTTTTTTATTAAGTTTATTCCTCTTAGATAATCTTAATATGTTGTTTTTATATTGTTTATTTCATGATTATGAGCTTTTTTTCAGGATTATATATAATATCCAGAAAGCAGGAAAAATGAAACTTAACTTTAGATTAAGATCAATAATAATTTTGTCTCTATCATTTATTTTATTAGGAAGTACTAATGCTTATGCAAAACCTATGCCTCCTAAGCCAGCCCCAAAGCCACCTGTTTATACTTACACACCTCCAGCCCCTGTATACAAAGCACCCGCTCCTGCACCTAAACCACCTGTTTATAGTTACACACCTCCTGCTCCTGTATACAAGGCTCCAGTTACTTTACCTCCGGTATATGTTTATACTCCTCCAGTTCCTAAGCCAGATCCGGTGGTTTACAAGCCAGCACCTGAACCTACAAAAACTCCTACCCCTACTGCTCAACCTAAACCAACCTCAAACCCACCTCTTCCTGTTTACACATCTCCTTCAAAAGCTCCTTGGGAGGTAAATACCTCTAGTGGTTCAAAGCTAGTTGCGGATGGTCAAGCAACCATAGCCAATACCTCTGGTAATTTAGCTGCTGCTAAAGATCAAGCTGCAGCTACTGGTGCCACTGTTGATACTACAAAAATTGGTTCTGCTACTTTCGCTACTGGAACTGTAAAAAGCAACACTGACGTTAAGGATTTAGCTAAGGATTCTGCTGCTGCTATCGCTGCTGCTTTAGCAAGTGGTGCGTCGCTTAACAACATAGTTTTGAATATTAATGGTAGTGCTTCTAATACTGGCGGTAGTACTGCTAATGGTGCGGCGCTTAATGACTTAACTGCAGCTGCTAGAGCACAAGCGCAGATGAATGCTACTATTGCTGCTGCAAGAAGTAATAATCCACCTATCTACTTAACTGCTGATAACTTCAATGTGACCGCGTCTACAAAGAATTCAAGCAGCCTTTCCGCACAAAATGCTAGCGTTACTTTATCTGTATTCACCCCACCAGTTGTAACCCCAATATATCAAGCTCCTATTCAGGTTATCACACCTAGTGGTGGACCAATTGTGCAGCCAGTTACACCTGTTATAGTCGTCCCAGGTCTTCCTCAGCCAATTACATCTGTGGCTCCGGTTGTCATTACTCCTACTACTGTAGCAGCACCTGTTTCGCAAGGACCATCACCTGTTTCGCAAGGACCAGGACCTGTTTCACAAGGACCAGGACCTGTAGTTATAACTATACCACCTGTTGTACAAAATCCTGTTGTGGTTACTGCACCCGCTGTTCCTGCTCCTCTACCACCTAAGGTTAGACCAAGCTAAAAGTTAGTTAAAAAAAGGAGGCATATATATGCCTCCTTTTTTTGTATTAAAGATTATTTATTGGTAGTAGTTGTAGTTTCTGTAGGCGTTGGCTTTTGGGGCGATGTAGTATTTTCAGGGTTTACTTTAAACTCAGGGAGTGAGAATAGGTACTCTCTCATGGAGTCGCAATCGATAGGGTAGAGCTTGACCTCTATCCAGAGCTCTGATCTGTAATCTGCTTTAGTATCATACTTGTTACTCACTAGGCAGTACTTAAGCTTAGGGAGGGATTTCATGGAGATTTCAGTAAAGTCGTAGGCTGCGTAAGAGTAGTTGTTTAATCCATTAGCTACTTGTTCAGCGCTGAGAATAGGTTTTACTATCATGCCAGCTTTGCGTGAGGACTCCCAGAGGTATTTATGTTTGGAGCGAATGGTGGATGGTTTATATTTTAATAGGTAAGCGTCAAAGTTAAGGGTGTTAAGCTTATCGGTAAAGGTGATGATACTTTTATTGATAGTTTTATTAGTGCGGGGATCTTTTGGAATTACTTTAGCTGCTGCGTAAGCAGGGGTGGAGGCTAGGAGGGAGAGTACTGCTAGCGTTACTACTATTCTTTTTTTCATTTATCCCTTTTATAATCTTTTTATTTCTTCTTTAGAGTACTATCGGCGGCTTTGGCTGATAGTATTGAATCGCTACAAAGAGATTATACCATAAAAATCGAGAGAAAGCAAGTATAGATTGATTGAATTATTCATGATCTAGTAGAATTATTATCCTACTGTAGCATATAGGCTCACTTAGCTTTAAAATCTATATTAGGGTAATTATGGGCTTGACTTTGGAAGGATGTTATGCTATAATTATCTTATTAGTGGGAAGTGCCTGCTAATAAGACCCTAGTGGGGAAACTTGCTAGGGTCTACTAATTTGATAGCTATTAATATTTTTATAGTTTAAATTTTAACTTGCTGATGTTTATATAGTTGGCTGGAAGTTTGATAGTTCCCTGGATAATATCTAGCATTTACCTCATAAGGGGTGAACTATATAGTTATGGGTAAATGTTGTATTTGCAAGAAAGAACGTGAGTTAGTTAATTGCCGAGATTGTAAGGGCACCGGTAACGCCTCTAGTGGGGTTGGATATTGTCCTTTCTGCAACGGGGAGCGGAAGCTCTGTGAAGGTTGCCAGGGTTAAAGTTTAGATCTTACTTTGCTTTGCTTGTTTTGATTTGAGAAAGCCTAGAAAGTATAATATAATAGTAGTTATCTGAATTTTGCTTATGTAGGGATTGTCACCTTTACTTTGGGTCATTGATGTGGTACAATATAGTTGTTAGATAAAATGTTTTTACCCCTAGGAAAAGGCGTTATAATTAAAAAATTATCCATACTGCTAGTAGCTACCTTGACGGTAGGGTTTACTTTATTTTCTCTTCCTCTTAGCAATGCTAGCGCTAACCCACTTAGTTTAGAGATCACTAGTGTGAGTTCATCGCTTACGCTTTCACCCATATTAATTAATGGTACCTTGAACTCCTCGGATAGTAATACAGCTACTGCTAATATTCCGGTACAGCCTTACTTGCAGTATGTTAACAATGCTGGGGTTAACCAGGGAGCAGCTATAACTTTGAACGGTACTTCGACTGATAGCATCGGTAAGTACACACTTAATATCCAGGCACCTAATGCTGGTCGATTTTATATTTTTTATGCGGTAACCTCTAATACTCATATTATTAATGCTGTACCAATTTACTTTACTCAGTATGAGAGTGCAACTTTGCTAACCCTTACCTCAAGTGCTAACTCGGTGGCTAAGGGTAGTGCAGTAACTTTAAACTTAAGTTCTAGTAAGAGCTTAGGTAGTGGCGTAGTTAATCTTTTAAATGGTAATGGAGTAGTGATTAGTAGTATTGATTTTTCTTCAGTGCTTACAACGAGTATATCTGATACCCCTACGGCTTTGACTAGTTACACTCTAGAGTTTCTGCCTTCAGTCAATAACTATAGCCAGGCTCCTTTTAGCACTTCACTCTCGGTTACAGTAACTTATCCGATTGCAACTAACCCTTTTGTAACTCTTACCGGTAATAACGCTCCGGCACAGGTAACTTTAAATCCCTTTGCGACCGGCTCGGTCCGGAGAGCGGCTTATCAAGCGGTCTTAGATCGTTATAATAATAGTAGTAGTAATGATAATAACTTTAACTTGGCGATAGATCCTAATATTAGCGCAGAGATTAGCAATACTATTATCTTACAGAGTAATGTGGCGCAGAAATTCTGGGGTAATTTAATTACGAGAAAACCGTCGCTTGCGGTATACCTTCCTACTCAAGCTTCAGCTGAGTTATCTTGTAGAGTTGAGTCTTATCTATATAGTAAGAGTGCAGATCTAGCGGTTTGTTATAGTTTACCGGTGACTACTAACCTACCTTTAATTGGGAATCTTGATCTTACTCAGCCTCAGTCAGTAGTCGGCGGAAGTTTTGAAGCGTTCTCTAAGATTCAACTTCTCACCCCAAGTACGCTGAGTCCGCAAATTAAATTTATAGCTGCGTTGGAGATATTTAACCAACTCCTCTCAGGTCGCGGAACCTCCTCAACTCCTACCATCTTTGGAGATGGGGCGGCTAAGTATTTTGGTGGAGTTTTAGCCAACTTAACCTCTTCAGGTTTCTTGGCTAGCGAATTTATCCCAACTCAGTCAGGGTTTAATTCAGCTAGCGAGATTGATCTTAATACTTTACTGGCCAGTAGTGGGGTTACATGTGCTAGTCCTTGCAGTGGGAGCAATCTTAGTGCATATAATACTGCTTACAATAAATTCCTAAGCCAACAGTACTGGGTTGGTGGGTTATCTTCGGAACTTTTATTAGCTCAATATGGTTTTGCGAAGACAGAGAGCTTTATTACTAACCGTAGTTTTTCTCCTGATAGTAATGGTAGAGAGGCATTTAAGGTTTTCTTTGCAACTAATTTTGGAGTATCTTGGGATAATTGGATAAAGGGTGCTAACCTGTACCTTCGAGATAGTTACAGTAATACTTTACAGCCATTAACTTACTATAATGAGATTATTACCCCTATTGTAGTACCTACTCCAACGGCTACAGCCACTCAGGTAACCCCTACACCGGTTGTTCCTGTTACTGGCGGTGGATCGGGTGGAGGATCAGTCGGAGGCGGAGGCGGGATTACACCTCTACCAACTTATACAGTTTCATTTCTGAGTTCAGTACATGCTAAAGATACTGCTAGCCTTACTAATTTAACCTCATTACCCATAAGTAAGCTCCCCAAGCTAGAGAATGATGGGTACTATATTTTTATGGGTTGGGCGTTACCTGGTAGTATGCTACCAATCACTTCTGAGATAATTTTAAAGGAGAATTTGCAGTTGGGTTCATTGTGGAATAATACAACCCCAAAGAGTTTTAACGTTTACTTTGAGAGTAAAAATGATTCAATTACGCTTGCTCCTATACTCGGAGTTAGTATTTTGGATAGCAAAAATTTACCATCGCTAGCTGATAGTAAGGGTTATAAATTTGCTGGCTGGTCAGAGAAGGGTAAAATCTTATCGGGGGAGATTACTTTGAGTAGTGATCTTAGATTGTTGGCAGTATGGCTGGAGGCAGAGAAGGCGCCATCAAGTTCAGCTACTAGTATAATCCCAGATTTATTGAATGTACCAAAGGTTTTGGTTTTGCCAAAACCCATCAGCTTTGATGTTTTAAAGAGAGTTCAATATGCTAAGGTATCAGTTAACTCCCCTCTGAAATTAGTCTTTCCTAAGTATATCACAAATCCTTTGATGTTAAGTAAAGATTTAGCGAAGCAGGGAATTAAGTTTGCAAAGAGTAGCAGTACCTTAACCTTCCCTAAGGCTGGTAAGTATGAGGTGGTTTGGCAGTCGAATAAAGTTTACTATAAGATTAAAGTTACAGTAACTTAATTATACTTTAGTATTATTTAGCTTTTAAGATTTTATTAATGCTTAGTAGGGCTTGGTGGGTCATAAATATTGTATAATGGTTCCCGATAGGTGGTTTACCATCGGGTGAGTAATTATTTTTTTAATGATAACGTTACTAGGAAGTAGTTTTTTAAGCTTAACGGGTAGTTTACTGGTTAGAAGAGAGTAGTACCGCTCTGAGTCATCCTTGCTTTGAAACATTATACTTACTAGGTCTCTGGTGTGGGTGGAGTTGGGGTTCCCTTGGCAGCTAAAGAGGGTTTGAATACCAGCCTCCCAGAGAAGAGTTAAGAGCGGAGAGAGCTCTTGATCTACACATATAGCTAGAGAACCTACTACTAGATGGGTCTGGGGATGCTCGGTCCTATAGCCACCACCACAAGGCTTGCACCTTCTATCCAGTATCACTCCCTGGCCTACTTATCTATAATTGGTACCTTACCTCTCTGCGGAGTGGATGCTTACATTTGTTTTAGGGTTTGACTTTTTTGAGATTATGTGCTATAATTATCTTATTAGTGGGAAGTCCTTACTAATATAAACCCTAGCAGTGCAACATGCTGGGGTTTATTGCTTTGTTTGGGGGTTTAAATGTTATTAGCTAGTGGATCTAGGAGTAGTTCGGTTAACATGCCCTTAAGAGGTATGGTAGCCTCAAGTTGACAACATAGGGCTAGAGCTCCGGTTAGTGCTCTATGTTCTAAGAGGGCGCCTGGAGGCATCTTAACTTGAGTTATGGCTTCCATACCGGCTGATGGGGTCCACCACTTAGAGGCTTGATTATTCATCCAATCTCGAGAAAAGGTGAACTCTTCTACAGCTAGAGGGTCATCATTGGTAGCGAGTAATTGTTTAAAATCTTGGGCGGTTACCTTTTCGTCTAGCCATCCTTTACGTATCCATTTTTCATGAGCCTGGTCAAGTTTAGTTGGATCTTGATCATGCATAGCTATTGCTGCTAGGGCGAATAGTTCAGTAAAGCGATCATCGTCGCCTACAGCTCCAAAGTCTAGCACGGTTAGTTTTTTTCCATCAGCGGAGATTCGGAAGTTGCCAGGATGAGGATCACCATGAACTAGGCCAAGTGCATTAGGGTTGGTGAGGGTGAATTTTAAGAGAAGTTTTCCGGCTGGGGTTCGTAGGTCATAAAGCGGGGAACTTATGATAGAGCTAATAACCTCTCTTAAGGGTAGATCATCACTCCATTGGGTAACGATTACAGTAGGAGAGACCCAGATAACGCTTGGGATATGGATATCTTGGCTACTGGACCAGAAGCGAGCAAATCTTCTCTGATTACGGGCTTCAGCTTCATAATCTAATTCTTTCTGTAGGTGCTTAACATGTTCGTCAACAACATTCATAGCTCTGGATCCAGGGAAGAGCAGTTCTAGGACCGGCCCTAGGAAACGCAGCTGCATGGCGTCAGCCCTAACCATTTTCTCAATGCCCGGGTATTGAATCTTAACTGCTACGTTGCTGCCGTCGAGCCATACTGCTTTATGGACTTGACCTAAGGAGGCTGAAGCTACTGGGTTTGGATCTATAATAACACCTTCGGGAAAATTTTTAAGAGAGCTCTTTAATGATTCAAAGGGGAGCGGGGGTAGTTGTTCTTGTAACTTTGTTAGAGATTGGCGGTATGGTCCTATCAAGTTTTGAGGAATTGCGGGTTCAAAAACGCTTAGAGCTTGCCCGATCTTAGCGGCTCCCCCTCTTAAATTACCAAGTACATCAAAGAGCATTTGGGCATTTTTTAGTTGATTGTTACTACTTCTCTCGTTTCGATCGTTGTTTATGGTTCCAGCTACAGCTGAAGTGGCTATACGAACCCCTGCCATTAGGGGTACCCCGGCGATCACAGCAAACCTTTTGAAGGATTCTAATAGGGCTGGGTCAAAGGCCCATTGGTTGTTGCTTGATAAATTTTGGTTTTGGTTAGGAAGTTCTTCTTGATCCTGGTTTACTTTCGGAGAGTCTTCTGGTGTTTGTATCATTATTTATATAGTACTTATTTTTAACTAGTAGTCATGAGGCAGCGTAAATTTTCAAAGAGAGAGGTTTGCTTTAAACTTAGTTTAGCTAGTTTTTTGGTTTAAATTGCTTACTAAATATTAGAGTTCTATAAGAATTTGGTAACCGTCCGGATCATACTGAGTAGCTTCTGGCTGGTAGACGATTTCTTCATTTGCTAAATTGGAATATCTAGCTAGTGTAAAGAGAAGATCAGAGAGGCGGTTTAGGTATTTGCCGGTAAGATGGTTCATGGATCTAGGGTTTTGCTCTAGTGCTGCCCAAACTGATCTCTCGGTTCTGCGAGAGATGCTGCAGACATGGAATAAATTAACAGAGAGAGAAGAACCTCCAGGTATAACTATGCTTTCTAGTACAGGCAGTTTATTTGTGAAAGTATCAATTAGCTCTTCTAGGTGATTTATATCACCTTGAATTATGCGGGTGGTGTGGCTTTTTGAGTTAGTGGAGAGGGGCGTGGCGAGATCTGAGGATAGGTCAAAGAGTTGTTTTTGTAGTTTAAGAATAATGTTTTTGATTTCAGTCTCTAGTTCTGGGTTATTTGACACTAATAGCGCTAAAAAGGAGATAAGTTCTTGTACGTCGCCAGAGGCAATTATCCTAGGGTCGGACTTGCTTACTGGGGTATTATCTGTTAGCGTGGTATTACCAAGATCACCGGTGCGAGTATAAATTTTTAGGTTTGAGTTCATATTACTACTATGCTTGGTAAGATTTACATGTCAACCTTGATTAAGTTTTTATTTTATTTTACTATAAGCAAGATGAAAAAAGAATTTTCATCTTTTAGATATATTACCTAATGCATATTTGCATCACTATAGAGATATGTTTGAAAAATTTAAGCTTATTATAATCGGTCCTGCAGATATTGCTGGAGTAATAAGGGTTCAAGAGAGAGCGTACTTACCTTTTTTTCACGAAAATGCTGAGAGTTTTGTTTCAAAAATGAAATTATCCCCTGCAACTTGTTATGGAGTTTTAAATGAAGGGAGATTGGTAGCATACGGAATAAGTTTTCCATGGTTTAAAAGTCAAGGTGTCGATCTAAACTCAACTTTAACCGAGAACTCTGTAAAACCAGATTTGATGTACATTCATGATATTTCAGTAGATCCTGATTATCGGGGTTTGGGGCTAGGGGAGGCTTTATTTAAGAAAATTTTCGAAGATACTCTATCTAATGGATTAAATGAGTTGGCCTTAGTGGCTGTTCAAGGATCTAAGACATTTTGGGCGAGATTTGGGTTTACTATTACAGACTCTGAAGTTAAGGGTTATGGACCAGATGCAGTTACAATGGTTCTTAAACTTTAACTCAATAGATGGAAGTTAGATCATTTTTTATTTAGGTGGATATTTTGTTTTACAATTATTTATAAGGTAAGTTTATACCTAACAATTTTAAGTTTTTTTTGATTTTGAGGTGGTTTATTCATTATTTAGGTAGTGGGGCGATAATTGAGATATGGGATTGAAAAAGCAAGAACCAAGAAGTAATGATAAATACTTCACAATTTTGTATTGGTTTTTTTGTGTATTTCTAGTCTTAGCTTATCTAAGTAAGTGGGAGATTATGCTCATAACCTCAGACTTTTTAAACACTTACCCAGAATTGAACCCTGCAAACTGGAGTAGCTGAAGAGATTATTCTTACTTCTTTTTTTTAGAGATTTAATCCTAATGAAATTAAGTTAGTTTTATGCTTATTGCATTTACTTGGCACCGTTTAGGTATGTTTAAAAAATTAGATTTTGTAAAAGCTGATACTAGAGTACGGCCGATAAGCGCTACCTTACTATCTATTGTTATGGGTATTTTTATTTTGGTATCGCTTACAATAAATGCAGCTGAGTTGTCTATGGGTTTAGTTGATATAGTTTTGACTTTTTTGGTGCTATTGCTATCTGGTTTATTTATATTTTGCTTATTTAAAGGTTTCACTACCGCTTGGTTTATTACTTTGTTTTTAGCTATCGGTTTGGGGCCGTGGTTTATGCTGGATTTAGCGGGCAATCTTTTCTCTTTTCTGCTTTTAGGGCTTCTCTTATTTAAGCCTAGTATTAGGTATTATTTTTACTTAGAGTTGAAAAATGCTGATGGTTTTAGAGTAAGAAAACCTATAGGGTTTGGAAGTAAGTTTTTACTATTCTTATTACTGCTAGCTTCAATACCGGTGCTGGTTAGCTTTGGTATTATATCTTTCGCAGAGCAGATCCTTGAGGGATTAAACCCATAGAGATACTGGAGAGAGGTCTCTGAGATATGTGTGAGTTAGATCACATTTTTTCAATTAGATATGGAAGCAAAGTTATGATATAATATGGTTATTGGTAGGAAGTTCTTACTAATATAAACCCTAGCGGAGTAGCTC